>JAEEGI010029681.1_pt1 | contig 10318 bp, 9 predicted proteins | sample 8958751 | NCBI WGS metagenome assembly JAEEGI01 (sample SAMN16246545, study PRJNA631951) | gut metagenome | biome: gut microbiome; feature: rumen; material: KS-attached | host: Bos | place: Iran: Karaj | collected 2018-10 | reverse complement strand
ACCAGTTTTTCCTTGATGCGCGCCAGCCTTACGCCCACATTGTTGGGCGTGATGCCGATGATGGCTCCGATTTCGTCGTAACTGATGCCTTCGAGCCAAAGCAGGATGAGGCTTCGGTCGATAAGGTCGAGGCGCGAGATGCGGTCGTAGAGTTCGCGAATTTGCTGCGTCTTGGGGTCATCGGCCTCGTAGGGGTCGATATCCACCGTCAGCGGGACGGTCTCAATGCGCCTACGTTCCTTCTTGTCCTGGTTGATGGCCGTATTGAGCGCGACGCGATAGATCCAAGTCTGCGCGGTGCTTCGTCCCTCGTAATTGTCGAAGCCGTTCCAAAGCCTGATGAGGATTTCCTGAAACAGGTCGTCAATTTCGGCCTTGTTGCGCGAGAACATGTAGCACACCGTGTAGATGGTCCGCTTGTGCTGCCGCACCAAAAGTTCAAACTGATGTTCCTTGTCGTTGGTCATAATGCGTTTTTCGTTGCAACGTTCATCATGTTAGACAGCAAAGGTAGGGATTTATTACTGGGGAGAATGAAAAATTATCACAGAATGGCATTCAAAATAGTAGAGACGTTGCGCGCAACGTCTCTACGTGTACGAATAATACGTCCATAAAGAGCACCTACTTTTCGCTATTACTCTCAAATTCAAAGTGAAACGGCTTGTCAAAATGGCGGCGGGAGTAATAGGTTATGGAAGGGTTCGCTAGGTCCATTACAAGAGTCCATGCAGTGCCCATGTGTCTACCCTCCATAGGCGGCAAAGAAACAGAAACAATCGCTTGGGTAAGCTGCTGCTTATCCATTACGCCTCCAGCAGCATCGAACTGACTGCACAGGAATTCATATCGACGATCTCCTTCTTTCAGGCCAACGTTCAGTTTGGACGCACACAGATAGTGATTGGCTACGGCGGCTGATTCAACGACCTCCATATTGTTGTCTACATACTCGACCACAACGCTTCGGCCAGAGGCATCGGAAATAGCATAATGATGTGCGGCACCGATGTCCGAGTTCATATCAATTCCCCGAAGCAGATCAAGTGCCTCATCTACTGTGGCGGCATTTTTTAGAAGGTAGCAGATGGCTGATGTGGTGGTTAAGGCCGGCTTCCCTCTGTCTTGATGAGTTTGAACGGTGTCACCTGCCATCAGGTCTGCGACAGCAAGCCCTTTTTCGTTGATGCCGTCCAAGGCGAAAAACAGCACGGAGAGCGCCATATACTGATTCTTGAAACCTTCTGGAACCCAACCATCTCCGAAACCAAGGAAGTTGAGGTTGAAGGTGGTGTAGGTCTCATAACCCTGATCGGGAATCGTGTGAAGGACAATTCCAGTCGCCGAAGTGAAATCGAAGTTACGGCCCATCAAGGTGCCACCTTCTGGCGTTCGTACCGTCAAGGCAGAGCAACCGTACTTCGCCGGTGCAGGATTTCCGCCCTTTGGGTTATAGAAACCCTTTGAAAGGAAACGCGTGACGTATTCGGACAGTTCACCTGCACTGCGTCCGCCGCCGTTCTCCATCAGTCCGGCAAAGCCGTCATCTCCTTTATATTCCATATAATACAGTCCGTCGTCCAGTTTCTTAACGGACATCGCACCCTGTTCAAGCGGGTCGACTTGTGCCCAGGCGTTTCCTTCGAAAAGAAGTGCAAAGGCAAACACACTCCATAAAATGGTTTTGACTATCTTTTTCATTTTTTCAATTATTTGTTTGCCGAAAGGTACTCTTTCAGCGATTCTACATAGTTGTTGAAAGCCTCCTGACCTGCCGTGGTAATCTTGCAGGTAGTATGGGGCATCTTTCCTTTGAAGCCTTTTTCCACGGTGATGTATCCGGCAGCCATGAGTTTGTCAATCTGCACACTGAGGTTTCCTGACGTGGCGCCCGTCTGTTTCTTGAGGTAGGTAAAGTCGGCTTCATCTACTCCTATCAGGATGGACATCACCGCCAATCTTAACTCCGAATGGAGAATCGGGTCGAGTTTCGGGAACATGGTCATTGGTATTGACGTTTGACAATCAGACCTGTAGCGACAAGGATAAGGCCACCTGCGGCAAAGACAAGCAGTTGCGCTTCCGACCTAACCAACATGGCCACGACAGCGCCACCTACGCCAAGGATGAACCCACCTATAATAATTGGCCAGTTTTTCAGCAAAAGCCCCGAAAGACATTCTGAAAAGCCGAGAAGGAGGACAAGGAGGAGCGTGATGCACGATGGCATTTCAAACATGGCGACTATGCTAGTGACAAGCGCAAAAACACAGTAAGCGAGCCAAATATAGTGAAGTTGGCTACTGATGACGTTTTGCGGAACGGCGGTTTCCTTTTTTCCGAGAAGTCTCACCAAAGGGAAACCTATTACAGGCATGGCAAACCACAACAGATTCCAACGGAGATCTCTTGTGACATGCAATAGCTCATAGATGACGATGGAGAACACCAAAAGCAACGCTCCCCATAAGATGAAGTGCTTTGCACTGTTTTGAAGAATGCAGCGACGATTGTTGTTCAACATTTCACTGATCAGGTTGAGGCTTTCTTGAGCCGTCATTTCCTTGTTTTGTTCATTACATTTTTCCATAATGCTTAAAGTTTAGGTTAAGATGTTTAGTTTTTAATTCATTTGACGCTGCAAAGATAAACAAGTTTATGTTATAAACTATACAATTTTTCAAACTATTTTTGATATTATTCATATAATATTGATTATCAACGAGAAAAAAATTACTTCGTTGATAATAAGTACGCACAATAGCTTCACCATATTGGGAATGGTGCCAAGATGGTCAGCTTATTTGTATTAAACCGCACAGGTATTATTCAACCGCAACCAATTTGGTCTTAACGCCTTTCTTTGTCATTATCCGAATCAGATAAACCCCGGTTTCACGGCCATCAAAGTCGAATTCAAAAGCATTGCCCGACACCACGCTTTCAAAGACTTTTTCTCCCAAGAGATTGAAAACGCAAATGTTGGTCATACCTTCGGCTTCGATTCTCACCATGCCATGGGTCGGGTTAGGATAAACCGACATGCCATTGTCTTCGTTTTCCGAAACCAACGTGCAATCCTCGATAATGTTAGTAAACTGTTCGCTCCAATCAGAGTTCTCATACACCGAAACGCAGCCACAAGGCACCGTGAGCTGGGTGCTGCCAAAGCCTCCGAAAGAATAATTGCCGAGTGTTGGGGGCACTTCAGCGTAGATGACAGCCTCCATGAACCCATCGCAACTCGCAAAGGCAAAACTTTCGATGGAAGTCAAGCCTTTAGAAAGGGTCAGCGTGCCGTCGAAGCCGTGGCAGCCTTCAAAGGCACTGGAACCGATGGAAGTCACCGAATTGGGAATCACTAAGGAGCCTTTGAAACCAGAGCACTCCTCAAAAGTCCAGCCGCCTATGTAGGTCAGGTTTTCGCTGAGGGTCAAGGTGCCGTCAAAACTACTGCAGTTGCCGAAAGCCGACTCGCCAAGCTCAACAACGGTGTTGGGGATGGCCAAAGAGCCCGTCAGACCTGTGCATTTTTCAAAGGCATATTTTCCAATGGAGGTAATTTGTTCGGGAATCACCAACTCGCCTGAGAGGGTGCTGCAATAATAGAAGGCATTGTCGCCGATACGGGTCACGTCATCAGGAATAACCGTGTTTTGGCAGCCAGCAAGCAATTCGTTGGTGCTTGTCCTGATGATGGCATTGCAACCATTTCGAGAATCAAAGACGGGATTGCCAGCTTCAACGACAATCTCTTCCAGCCCAGCGCAACCGCCAAACGGGTTTGTGCCGATGTAAGTCACCGTGTTGGGAATGGTAATACTCGTCAAGCCAGTGAACCAAAACGACCAGCCGCCAATTTCAGTCACCGTGCTGGGGATAGTGATGGAAGTCAGGCCGCCGATATGGCTAAATGCATCCTCCGCAATGGATTCAACGCCATTGGGAATGGTTGAATTCTTGCATCCGAATTTCAGTTCATTACTATAAGACGAGATAACAGCGTTGCAGTTGTCGCGCGAATCATAGTCCTCGTTGGCTGGGTCGACCACAAAGCCATCGATGCCATCACAGCCATAGAAAGGCGTGTAGCCAATCCATTCCACCGAGGCGGGAATGTTCACAACGCCAGTAAAACCACAGTAATCAAAGGCATCGTCACCAATTTCCTCAAGGGTGTTGGGAAGAACCAAAGTGCCTTCCAATCCCCTGCAATAGCTAAAAGCATAGCTGTCAATAATAGTTACAGCATAGTTGTTTCCATTATAAACCACATGATCGGGAATGGTCAACGTGCCCGTGGCATCGGTGCCGTCGACATGGTCCAACACGGTGACGGAAGTCCCGCCGTAGTTGACTTCATAGTTCAAATCACCATAGGTGAAGGTCTGGGCTTTCAGTCCTAAAACGCCAAAGACCAGCAATAAAAAAAGGAAATGTCTTTTCATAGGATATGCTTTTAATCAGGGCAAAAATACAAATTCTCCATAAAATTACTACCTTTGCAGCCCGAAAATAAAGAATAAAGACACGAGACTGCGAGACGCGAGTTTTTAATCCCCCCGGCCCCCTTTCAAGGGGGAGTAGGTCACGCGTCTCGAAGTCCCGCAGTCAAAAAACAACACCTTATTATAATATGATTACTGCTGACCAACTTAAAGACTTATGTAAGAGGATTGATGCCTTGAGGAGGTATCTTTGACATCGACCGACGTACCATCGAAGCCCAAGAATTAGACGAAAAGACGCAAGACCCGGCGTTCTGGGCCGATCCCAAGGCTGCAGAAGCCACCATGAAGAAAGTACGCGAAGTGAAAGGCTGGCTCAACGGCTACAAGGAAGCCGAAAATGCCGGTAACGACCTCACCGTGCTCTTCGACTTTGCCAAGGAAGGCGAAGCCACCGAGGAGGAAGTGGATGAACAATACAACGCCACCATCCAAATCGTGGAGAACCTAGAGTTCAAGAACATGCTGCGTGAGGAGGCCGACCCGATGAGCGCCGTGTTGAAAATCAACGCGGGCGCAGGCGGCACCGAGGCCCAAGACTGGGCACAAATGCTCATGCGCATGTATATGCGTTATGCCGAAAACCACAAATACAAACTCACCATCTCCAACCTTCTGGAAGCTGACGATGCCGGCATCAAGCAGGTGACAATGAAACTCGAAGGCGACTATGCCTATGGTTACTTGAAAGGCGAAAATGGCGTGCACCGCTTGGTGCGCGTCAGCCCTTACAACGCCCAAGGCAAACGCATGACTTCCTTCGCCTCGGTGTTTGTCACCCCGCTTGTCGACGACACCATCGAGATCGTGATTGAACAGTCGCGTCTATCGTGGGACACCTTCCGTAGTGGCGGTGCTGGTGGACAGAACGTAAACAAGGTGGAGTCGGGTGTGCGTTTGCGTTACCAATACAAAGACCCCTACACGGGCGAGGAAGAGGAGATCCTCATCGAAAACACCGAAACCCGCGACCAACCCAAGAACCGCGAGAACGCCTTGCGCCTTTTGAAGTCGCAACTCTACGACCGCGAGATGCGCCACCGCATGGAGGAGCAAAACAAGATTGAGGCGGGCAAGATGAAAATCGAATGGGGCAGCCAAATCCGCTCCTACGTTTTTGATGACCGACGCGTGAAAGACCACCGCACCAACTATCAGACCTCTGATGTACAGAGCGTCATGGATGGAAACATCGACGCATTCCTGAAGGCATATCTGATGGAATTCGGCGGGAAGAAAGAATCATAACCATATTGCATAATTAACAAACAAAAAAAATGAAAAAACTAGCTATCATCACTGCTTTTGTTGCGTTGTTTTGTTTCGGAACATACAACGTAATGGCCAACAACATTGAAAAGCAACAAGTCACTGAAGGGATCGACCCCATCACCAACGACCCTACTCCAGCTATTACTGAATTTGTAAAGACCTATTTTCCAAAAGCCAATGTCCTCATAGTGAAGCCTGAATGGGATGAATATGAAGTGAGGCTGAGCGACGGTACGCAACTTGATTTCACACGCGACTTCGAATGGAAGAAAATTGACTGTGAGCACTCCAACACATACACCGCTGTCCCTACCGAACTCGTTCCCGAGCAAATCTCCACTTACGTGAAGACCAACTTTGCCAGCCAAAGCATCATCAAAATCGAGAAGAAACGCAGAAGTTGGGAAATCGAACTCTCCAGTGAACTTGAAATCAAGTTCGACAAGCGCTTCAACGTGACCAAAATCGACGATTAAGCATTGTCACAAAACAACCATCAAGCGGCTTGAAGGAATTCAGGCCGCTTTTTGTTTGTATTTTTTGGTCACGACCGTGCATTTTGTTTTTCAAAAACTGTAATTTTGCGGCAATTAAACACATAGACCTATGATTACTTTCTTTATCGCTTTGGCCGTACTCATCCTCGGCTATTTCGTATACGGAAAACTCGTTGAGAAACTCTTCGGTGCCGACCCACAGCGTGCCACACCTGCAACCACCATGGCCGATGGCGTCGACTACGTGCCGATGAAGCCTTGGCGTATCTTCCTGATTCAGTTTTTGAACATCGCGGGTGTCGGGCCCATCATCGGCGCCATTATGGGTGCACAGTTCGGCACGGCATCCTTCCTTTGGATTGTGTTGGGAAGCATCTTTGCCGGTGCTGTCCACGACTACCTCGCAGGCATGATTTCGTTGCGCGACAAAGGTGCCAGCCTGCCTGAAATCCATGGCACTTACTTGGGCAATGGTGCCAAGCAGGTCATGCGTGCTTTCACCATCATCTTGATGATTTTGGTCGGCGTGGTGTTTGTCAATACACCTGCCACCCTACTCAACGCACACTTTACACAGAGCTGGAATCCTTATATTTGGATTGGCATCATCTTGGCTTATTACCTAATTGCCACTTTGTTGCCCATCGACAAGGTCATCGGCAAAATCTATCCTATCTTCGGCATCCTGCTGTTGGGCATGGCTGTGGCCATCTTCGTGGCTTTCCTCATTTATAAGCCTGAGATTCCCGAATTGTGGAGTGGCCTTCAAAACCGTCACCCCGATGCGGCCAACAACCCCATCTTCCCGATGATGTTCATCAGCATCGCTTGTGGTGCCATCTCTGGCTTCCATGCCACACAGTCGCCGTTGATGGCGCGTTGCATGGTGAACGAAAAACAAGGCCGCCCGATTTTCTATGGTGCCATGATCACTGAAGGCGTTGTGGCTTTGATTTGGGCCGCTGCCGCAGCCTATTTCTTTGGCCCCGACAGTGTAGTTGACGTGACGGGCAAGAGTGGTGCCGCCATCGTGGGCATCATTGCCAACACTTGGTTCACGCCAGTCATCGCTACCATCACCATTTTGGGTGTCATCAGCGCCGCTGTGACCTCTGGCGATACGGCTCTTCGTTCGGCGCGACTCATCATCGCCGATTTCATGCACTATGACCAAAAGCCCATCAAGAACCGCCTGATTGTGGCTGTCCCGATGTTTGTTGTCACTGCCGCCATCTTGGTCTACAGCATATCCGATGCCAAAGGCTTCCAGGTCATCTGGCGTTACTTTGCCTGGGCCAATCAAGTGCTGGCAACGGTGACACTTTGGGCTATCTCAGTCTACTTGGCCAAGAACAAAGGCAAGATGTGGTATCTCATCACCCTCATCCCTGCCCTCTTCATGACCATAGTGACCGGTTGCTTCCTCTTCGTGGCCAAGGCTGCAGACGGCGGACTCGGCTCCGTCCTGCCCCGCCCCGTGGGCTACGGCATCGGCGCAGCCATCACTGTACTAGGATTGGTCTTATTTACGGTCTGGTTGAAAAAGCAAAAGCGGACACAACTATAACTAACTGATTACGATTTATGAAGCGAATCCTACTCTTTAGCATCTTTGCTTTCATCTTTTCATCTTGTGCCCCTGTGCTGATGAAGAATATCACGAAACAGCTTCCTCCACTTGATGACAGTGTTGAAGTGACCATTTATGAGATGGGCGACACCGTCCCAGAGCATTCCGAAGTTCTTGGCGGACTCTGTACCAGTTCCGCACGACCTGCCGACGGGGAAGCTGTTTTGGAAAAGGCCAAAAAAGTGGCGAGAGCCGCTGGAGGCAATGCCCTCGAAGTTCAATCTCGCATCTATCCCGGCCAAGATGGCCGTGGAGGCACTATGATCTCAGCTTTCATCTTGAATGTAGACGACAACATTAAGCCGACCCAGCCGAAGGCATTCAAAAAAGAAGACTTTAACGATTATGTTATCCAAAAAGAAGGCGACACAATCCCCTGTCTCATCGTTTTCGAATCGGCAAGCCACCTTCAATTCATATATGGTTACGAAAGGCGAGGCAACCGGAAAACGATTTCAATGCCCAAAAGTGACTTGCTTTCGTATCATATTGAGAATCCAGCTGTCATTGAGGAATATCGGCAGAAAAACCGTCTGTTCAAAATGATTGTTTCTCTTGATGGCGGGTATTCTATGAGCGTCGGCCATGGCAACAGCGACGGCAATTCCTCAAGCCATTTGTCCAAAGGATTTACAGGCTTTGGTGATGTGCGTTTCAACACCAACAACGGTGCTACCCTTGGCCTACACTATGGCTATTACAATCTTGAAGGAACAACGCATTTCTCGGGACATAATTATAGTAACAGCGGCCATACTGAAGACTGTCACCAACAACTACACTTCATTGCAGGCAGCTTTGGGCTCAATACACCCATCATTTCAAAGCGTCAACGTTTGAATTGTCTTCTTGACGGAGGATGCGAAATACAGCCATCAATGATAAAACATTGGCTGTACTATTATTTATTGTTTGGTTATCTTTCCTATCATGAAGAAGAGTCTTATTTGGATAATACCTGCATCTTATCCGGAGGCACCTTGGGAGCTGGCGGTTATTGTGGTTATGATTATTTAATTACTGAACATCTAAGCTTAGGTATTGGGTATGGCATGATCATGGGCATCCCTTTCACAGCTACAGGTCTTAATGCAGATAATTTACCTATAACAAGGAAAATAACGACAATACAAATGGAAGTCTTTGCTGGCATCCATTATTATTTCTGAAAACAATGAAAAGAATCCTGTCCATAGGTTTAATCTTTTTGTGCTTCACTTCCTGTGCTCCACGAATCATCAAAAACATCGAGGTCAAATATCCACCATTGGATAACACATCGAAGGTGAGTGTTTTTGAAGTAGGTGATAGCGTTCCAGAAAACGCCGAAGTCCTCGGTGGAATCGCCATCCTTGATGGATTTGCTGCAAGAAACTGGGAACATCTGCTGGAAAAAGCAAAAAAAGAAGCCAGAGCTGTTGGGGGGAATGGCTTGGAGATTCAGACACACATCTATCCAAACTCTGATGGAAACAGATTTCACCAGATTGCAGCCTACATCCTAGACATCGACAACAATTATACACCGATAGAACCTGCTGTAACAATCGATAAAGCTTTTAATGACTACGTAATCATGCAAGAAGCTGACACTATTCCTTGCATCATTGCTGATGAGTCAGATGTTTCCATCCTTTTTGTACATGATTATGAAAGACAAGGCCATAGAAGATCGGTATGGATTCCCAAAGACGACCTCATTTCGTATCACATTGAGGACACAACGACCTTTGCTAGAACACAACTAGAAAAAAGCAAGCCTTTGAAGGTCAGATTTGCAGTTGATGGCGGTTATGCTGTTAATAAAGGTTTTGTATATGCAGGAAAAGTGAACTTGATTAATAAGAACATGACCTTTGGCCTGGCCTATGACTGCCTATATAGCTTCCAAAACCATAAATATCGAAGGCATTTTATCGGTGGCAGTATTGGCTATCACAAATACTTCCTTTCGAATCAAAAACTTTTGGATTGCCTTCTCGATGGTGCCTGCGACCTCCACAAACAAGACAATCAAACCCAATCCATTACTTTCGAATTTCTATTAGGGTACCTTAATAAAAACCTTCAGAATCGATCATCGTTTGAAATAGGCTGTGCCCTTTCCTACGACCTAATGCTCACCAAACATCTTGGCGTAGGAATTGGAGCATCATTTTATTTAGTTCAGCGCAGACCCAACTTATATGCAGGCCTTAGCTATTACCTTTAAAAGCCCACTCTCTATGAAAAAAACAACGATAGTTTATTTGGTTGCACTCTTTATAGGTTGCCTTTCTGCTTGCCACAAAGTGGAATACGGAGGCCAAACAGGCAAGATTCTGCACAAGAAATACGATCCTGCACTGAACATCAGTTACAGTTATGCCGACTCCGTGCAGACTTGGGACACCCTCTGTATTGATCTTGAC
>JAEEGI010029679.1_pt1 | contig 10318 bp, 9 predicted proteins | sample 8958751 | NCBI WGS metagenome assembly JAEEGI01 (sample SAMN16246545, study PRJNA631951) | gut metagenome | biome: gut microbiome; feature: rumen; material: KS-attached | host: Bos | place: Iran: Karaj | collected 2018-10 | reverse complement strand
TACGACACCGTGCGTATCGGAAATCAAATCTGGATGAGCCAGGATCTCAGGGTCAAGCATTTTCCCAATGGAATCGCTCTGCAGAAGTTCGAAATAAAAATGGAAGACCCCGCCTACTCAGATTACAAGGAGAAGATACTCTATAACGCTCTTGCTGCACAATATGGTGGGATTTCGGAGAATGGGCATGTCCAGGGGATTTGTCCCGACGGATGGCATCTTCCCTCCCGTGATGAATGGCAGCGGCTCGCGGACTATGTCGCCGACCACCCCGCGTTGTGGGATTCCTCGGGTTCCGTATCCAACGCTATGGAGAGCCAACAGTGGCCCCTGTCGGGGGAGACCTCCCAATTCAACAAGACTGGTTTTTCCGCACTGCCCACCGGCTATGTTATCTCGTACGCGCGTCACACGGAATTGCCCAATTACGAGGAACAAATGGAACGACGATGGCTCCACCGCGAAAACGCCTACTACTGGAGTTCCGACCATAACGACTCTTATCCCATCCCCGTCACCCCGGGTGGGGGTTCGCCATGGAGCATACCGCAGTGGGGCTGGTTAGGGTGTGACTCGATGGAGGTACAGTCCTACGTATTTCTCCTGAATATCAACCAGGAATCGCCGGAAATTTCTTCGCTGCCGGACATCCACTATTGCGCCATCCGCTGCGTGAAGGATTGAGCTGTCGATGATGGTTTGGGATGCGACCAGACCTTCGTGGGTGTGGAAGAGCATTCGCCGTCGGTCACTAGCGTCTATCCCAACCCGGCACGACCGCCACGATGAACCTGCGGAACGTCCCCGCCGGCGTCTATCTCCTGCGCGTGACGGCCGCGGACGGGAAGGAATCTCACCAGAAGATTGTGAAACGGTAAGGATTTTCGGGGATGTAGAGACTCGGCGCGCCGAGTCTCTACATCCCCGAATCACAAATCCCAAAAAAAAGTGTATCTTCGCCAACGATAAAAATCACAAAACAATGAAAGAGAAAACAACACAAACTAAGAAAAAGAGCATGCGTTTGTCGGGTGCGTTTGTCGCTGCCGCATTGGCGGCGATCGCCCTGTTCGCCGCGTGCGAGCGGCCAGAGCCCGATCCCGAGCCGCCCACCCCGCCGGTGGTGGACAACGACACCTTGCCAACCAACAAGTTCATAGGCACGTGGGTGCTGTGTGCGATGAACGATGTGAACAGCGAACCGCCCGCCACCTGCGACCTCGCGGACGCCACCACCGACACGCTGGTGTTTGTGGATGACACGACGCTCATCCATCATCATGGTACACGCACCGAAGATTATTATTACGAGTTTACCGAACATTTTCTTGTCAATTATAGGCCTAAACCATTTGATTTTAATGGACAAATGAACTCTAATCGTTACAGCTTTAGAGCGGAAAATCAAGAGTTGGTATTGCGTGGTAGATTTTCCCTAATGGGTTACAGCAAGAATTTTTGTTTCCGCCGCCTTCCTCAAAATCAAGAGTCATAATAAATCCAGAAGCAATGAATAAGACAAAAAACAGAGATTACATAACATTTTTTTTACAGGTTGTCTTATTTTGCACGGTTTCGTGTGAACGACCTGAAATTGAGCCAGAACAACCAGTTTCACCAGAGGAGGTTTCTGAGACAGCCCCTGCTGACAGGTTTGTAGGAACGTGGGTGCGATATTGGGACTCTTATTACAAGGATACATTAAGGTTTTCAAAAGAAGGAATCTTTGTTTATTCGTTGGGAGATTACCCTTCCAATGGGAGTATTTATACCGATGAGTATTACTACGAGAGCTCTGATAATTTCCTTTTCTATTATAAAGACCCATTCGGTCATGGACATGACACTCATTATGTTAAGTTTTATGATGGCGATACCGCCTTCACACTCTATAATTTCACATTGTATCCTGGTCCGCAAGTGACTGTGATTGATAACATTACTTATAAAAAAATAAATTGATTACGAAAATGAAATTAATTCTGTCTCTTTTTATGGTATCTTTATTGGGGTGTTGTCATCTGTCCGCACAGCAACAGAGTTTGTTCTATTATTACAAAGGGAAGCCTATCTCTTTGTCGGTCAACAGCCAACATTTTTTGGTATATGCGGATGCGAGCAAGATATCAAACGAGGCGTTTGAAAAAGAGTATCGGGTTACGGAGTGGATAGAAGATGGGAGTAACGGGATTCTAACGTTCCCGCCGGCGTCTATCTCCTGCGCGTGACGGCCGCGGACGGGAAGGAATATCACCGGAAGATTGTGAAACGGTAATGCCCCGAATGTGCCCTCGAATCATAAGTCACAAATCCCAAGTCACAAAAAAGTGTAATTTTGCCGCGTTGTTCCCTACCCATGGTGTTTAACGGACTTCGCACCAAGGTCGGCGGCAGCGCGAAGAAGTAAAAAATAGAAGTCCCCTAAAATAATTATTTCAAGAAGATGAAACGCTTCATTCTCATTTTAGAAATAATCCTGCTTTCCATACAGGCTTTCCCGCAGGATAAGTTCGGAATCTTGGTTCGCTGCGGCGGACAAGCCGATTTTGGAAGTCTCGCCAATTGCGGCTTCTCTTTTGGTGTAGCTGGGTCAGGCGTCTTACATGTCGGAATCGTTGACATTTCCCTGGGCTTGGGCTATTCCTACAAACTCTGCTCCCAAGAGCGTTCTTTGGTATGGTACCAAGAGGAGACGTTGAATATCCGTCATCGGATGAATTTCCTCAATGTCCCATTTGCCGTTAGTGTCCAGTGCTGGCGACAGGGAAAGTTCCGTTTGAAAATACACAATGAGCTCGAATACGGCAGATTGTTCTGCCATACAGCGTTTCTGAAAGAAAATCGTCAGGCAAAAACCATTGAGAAATGGGGAGATGTTCCACGCGAGGCGGCAAACGGGCTTTCCTATCGGTTAGGATTGACCGCCACTTACGATATCTCGGAACATTGCATTTTAAGCTTGACACCCTTTTTCGGGGTGAAGGCAATTCTCAATCAATACAAACCAACGCCAACGCATCCACCCATCGAACAGCGCAGCTCTCTGCCAGACCACCGTTTTTCGAGCGGTGTGCTTGTTGGGACGGAATACCGTTTTTAATTTTGCGTCTCTGCCACTGTTTACCGAAAATATTCGTACTTTTGCGCTTCCGTTTGAACCCCAAACCTACATCCTAAATGCAGTACGAGTATAACCGTTTGAAGAAGTTTGTTGCAACAGCTGTCATCGCGCTGCTGTTCACTACAGTGCTGGTTTCCTGCAAGACCAAATTCGACCATCCCGACAAGCAGATTTTCCACTATAACGAATCGTCGGGCATCCTGAGCCTCGATCCCGCATTCGCTTCCGGACAGGCGACAATCTGGCCCTGCAACCAGCTCTACAACGGTTTGGTGGATATGGACGACCAGTTGCGGGTGGTGCCGGCCATCGCCAAAAGCTGGACAATCTCGGAGGATGGGAAAACCTACACGTTCATCCTCCGCGACGATGTGCAGTTCCACCAGACGGAGTTCTTCCCCTTCGAGAAACCGCGCTATGTCACGGCGGAAGATTTCGTCTATAGTCTCAGTCGCATCCTTAATCCAGAGGTGGCCTCGCCCGGTGCGTGGATTTTCCAGAAGGTGAAGCGCGACAAAGAGGGCAATCCCGCATTCAAAGCGTTGAACGACACGGTGTTCCAGATCGAACTCTCGGAACCGTTCCCGCCGTTTCTCGGCATCCTGACGATGAAGTACTGCTCGGTGGTACCGCATGAGGTCGTGGAGCGTTACGGAAAGGACTTCCGGAAATATCCAGTGGGCACCGGCCCGTTCCAAATGCAGCTGTGGGAGGAGGGCGTGAAACTCGTGATGCGCAAGAACCCCAACTATTTCGAGAAAGACTCCGCAGGCAACAGACTCCCCTATATCGATGCGGTCGCGGTGTCGTTCATCGTTGACAAACAGTCTGTCTTCATGGAGTTTATGAAGGGGTCGCTGGATTTCATGTCCGGGGTGGACCCGAGTTACAAGGATGCGCTGCTGACCAAGGACGGCCAACTGAACCCCGAATATTCAGACAAGATCAAGCTCATCACCGGGCCGTATCTGAACACCGAGTACTTAGGTTTCAACCTGAAGCCGTCGGGTAAGCGCAACCCCTTGATGGACAAACGGATTCGGCAGGCTATCAACTATGGTTTCGACCGGGAGAAGATGATGAAGTACTTACGCAACAATATGGGGTACGCCGGGGACGGCGGCTTCGTGCCGCGCGGGATGCCCTCCTATAACCCCGAGCGCACCGGCGGGTACAGCTATAACCCACAGAAAGCCTTGCAGTTGCTGGCGGATGCAGGCTATCCCAATGGTAAAGGGCTTCCCGAGATTACGCTCACGGTATCGGCACAGTATGCGGACCTCTGCCAATACATCCAGCACGAGTTGGAGCAGATTGGCATCACCCTGAAGTTGGACATCGCGCAACCCGCCCAGCAACGCGAGATGATGCGCAGCTACCAGCTGCCCTTCTTCCGCGGTTCCTGGATTTGCGACTACCCCGACGCGGAGAACCAGATGTCGCTGTTCTACTCCAAGAACATTCTGCCGGCGGGTTCCAACTACACCCATTACGTCAATAAGAAATTCGACCAACTGTACGAGAAATCACAGCGTTGCACGGATGATTCGTTGCGCACGGAATGCTATGTCGAGATGGATTCCCTGTTGGTGGAGGATGCCCCGTTCGTCGTGCTGTATTACGACAAGGTAGCCCGCTTTGTGCAGAACAACGTCGAAAGTCTCGGGGTGAATCCCGTGAATATGTTGGATTTGCGGCGGGTCAGGATGCGGTAAGGCTGCTCGATTGCTATCTCTTCCTCACGCGAAACTTTCCACGCACAGTTCCCGCACCCGCTCGATTACATAGGTCTGTTGCTCTTTGTTGAGCCGAAAGCCGAAGCGGATCTTCTTTGTCTTGCCGGAGGCGGTTTTGTAGGTAATGCAGACAGTCGGATCCTGCGTGGGGAGCAACATGCAGATCAGCGGTTCCTCGTAGGGTTCCACCTTCGTGATGCTCTCCCAGGGAATCACCACCTCCCGTTGTATAGCCTTCTTCTGCTCAATGTAAATGGCTGAATCCGAATAATATACCGTTTCTCCACCGAACGCATACCAGTAAATCTTGACAAGCAGGACAAAGCAGAGGTAGAGGGGGATCGCCGCGATGAGGAGAAATGCGGCAAAGGACATGAATTGTTCTAAACGGTCGTCATCCGGCCATGTGTTGTGCATAGCGGCATACAGGATGAACACGATGAACAGCACGAACCCCAATGCTATAACACGTCCGAGCGCCTCGCCTTTGTCAGGTCTGTTGCGCAGCATAATGTGCCCATTATCAAACTGTTCGGTGTTTTTACGCATAGGCGATTTACCCCTAATGGATTCGGTATCACGAACTGCTAACTGCTAACTACTAACTACTAACTTCTCACTACAATCGCGGTTCCCCCGCCCGGAGCCAACTCCACTTTCAGTTTGCCATCTGCGGGAACAGCAACCGTTTTCTTCTGGTAGTCAACGCCTTTGCGGTGTGCGTTGGGACCATCGACGAACATCGTGAGCGTGCCGGAGGTGATGCCCAAGGCCTTGAGGTCGATTTCGATGGTGCGGGCGTTCCAGTCGGTGATGGCGCCGATGTACCAGGTGTCGCCCTTGCGTTTGGCGGAGACGATGAACTCTCCGACCCTGCCGTCTAATATGCGGGTCTCGTCCCAAACGGTGGGCACCTTGGCGATGAAATCGGTGCATTCGGGCTCCTGCATGTAGGCCGTGGGGGCGTCGCAGAGCATCGCGAAAGGCGCGTCAAAGACCATGTACTCTGCCAATTGGCGGCAGCGCGTACCTTGGCTCATCGGTTCGTTCCAGCTGGGGAAGTAGCACCAGTAGGCCCCGTTGCGCATCGCGCCCTGCGTGAAGTCCATCGGACCCGCGAGCATCCGGATGAAGGGAATCGTGACCTCGTACTTTACCATATCGGTCTTGCTGTCGGCCCATTTGCACTGCTCCAAGCCGAACACACCCTCGTAGTTGAGCACATTGGGGTAGGTGCGACTCAGTCCCGTGGGCTTGTACGCCCCGTGGAAGTCGATGAAAAGGTGGTATTTGGCGGCCATAGCGGCCATCCGTTCGTAGAAGTTGACCACTATCTGGTCGTCGCGGTCCATGAAATCGACCTTGAAGCCCTTCACGCCCATCTCGGAATAGTGCTTGCAGACGCGCTCCATCTCCTTGTCCATAGCGGCATAACCCGCCCACAGCACGATGCCAACGCCCTTGCTTTCAGCATATTTCACCAACATCGGCAGGTCGATTTCGGGAATCACTTGGAAGAGGTCGGCCTGCTTGTTCACGGCCCAGCCTTCGTCCAGAATTACGTACTCAATACCCTTATCCGCGGCAAAATCGATGTAGTATTTGTAGGTTTCGTTGTTGATGCCCGCCTTGAAATCCACGCCCCAGATGTTCCAGTTGTTCCACCAGTCCCAAGCCACCTTGCCGGGCTTAATCCACGATATGTCAGATACTTTCGAAGGCTCGGCGAGGAGATAGACGAGGTCGTTGTCCGCCAAATCTTTATCCTCGGTGGTGATGGCGATCACGCGCCACGGGAACGTGCGCGTGCCGGCGGTCTTGGCGATGTAGTTCTCGCGCTCTTTTACCACATACTGCAGGTTGTTGTGTCCGCCCTGCTCCCACCTCTTCGGCAGCGGCGCGAAATAGCCGATCATCGAGTTGCCCTCGGTGTGCTTGAGGTACATGCCGGGGTAGTCGTGCAGGTCGGCCTCGGTGATGACGGCGAAGCGCGTACGCCAGATTTTCAGGTTGCTTTCCCAACGGGGCATAAAGCGTTGCTTCACCAACATGGGCAGAAAAGCAAGTCGGTCGTTGGCCATGTCGCGGAGAAACGTATCCACGTAGGTGTTTTCAAAAGAGGTGCAGAATTGTTCGGAAAAGTCACCGTTTTTGGCTGGTTGTCGGTTGACGTACGGGATAAGAGCTCTGTTTTCATCATTTGAGAAATTGAACTCCGCCGTCTCGTGCCGCACAATGATGGAGTCTTTGAATGTGGTAATAAAACGGTAGGCCACGCCGGAGTTGTAGGCGCGGAATATCACTTGATAGTTCCCCTTAAAACTGATTTTCAGTTCGTTATATTGGTCTTTGATTTTGCTTTTCCGATAAAATGGAGTATTTACCTCCTGGTTGACACTCTTGCGTTCTTTCTTTGTCACTTTCGGGTTGCGACCTAAAACGGAGCAATCGTCCATCTCCAGACCGATGACGGAGGGCTCCAAAAACGGAACAGGATTATCTGCCGTATAGACTGAATATCGCAATTGTCCCGATGAGCCGTCGATTTTCACCATCAGTTTGCCGTCGGGGGAAGTGAGGGTTTCGGTTTGCGCAGACATAGTCGCGAACAGTCCGTAAAACAGCAGCAGGAGCAGGTTTTTTTTCATAATGATTGGATTTAGGCGGCAAAGATACGGAAATTAGTATTCGAACGGCGACACGAAATCTGCAAATGCCTCGCCCAGCAAGTCCTTCTCCGACGTGATCGGATTCTCCACCTGCCAGTCAATGTTCAAGTCTTTGTCGTTGAACAATATGCAGCCTTCGGAGGCCTTGTTGTAGAAGTTGGAGCACTTGTAAGCGAAGACGGTATCGTCTTCCAAGGCGGCGAACCCGTGCGCGAATCCGGCGGGGATGTAGAACTGACGGAAATTATCGGCGGTGAGCAGCGTGGAGACGTACTGCCCGTAGGTGGGACTACCCTTGCGGATATCGACTGCGAAGTCGAGGCACGCGCCGCGCAGCACCCGCACGAGCTTGGCCTGCGCGTACGGAGGCTTCTGGAAATGCAACCCGCGCACCACGCCCTTCTGCGAGCACGACTGGTTGTCCTGCACGAAATCGTCTTTGATTCCCAACTCTTTGAACCGTTGCTCGTTATAACTTTCGAAAAAATATCCGCGGTCATCCTTGAAAACCGTCGGCTCAATGATTAACAATCCGTCTATGTTTGTTTTGATTATTTCCATTATATGGTTTAAGGTTTAAGGTTTAGGGTTTAAGGTTTAAGGGTTTAAGGTTTAAGGGTTCAAGGTTCAAGGTTAAATAGTCAGTATAAACTGCTAACTACTAACTACTAACTGCTAACTAATATCAGTCCTCCGAGTTGTCCGCGATAAACGTCTGATACTCCGATAAGAATTTTGCCTTCGAAACAAATCCGATGTATTTGCGGTCGCGGGTGATGACGGGCATGTTGAAGTTGCCGGTGCGTTTGAACTTCTCCAAAACGATAGCGGCCGTGTCGTCGTCGTAGATGAACTCTTCCGGCTCAATCATCAGGTCCTCGACGTGCACTTTGTCGTAGAGTTCCTGCTTGAAGATGACGTCGCGGTGGTCGTCCATCACCAAGAGACCCGAGAAGAGGTTGTTTTCGTCGATGACTACAAAGAGGTTGCGCTTGCATTGGGCGATGACGTCGGTGTAAGTGCGCAGGGTGCTATGCACGGGGATGGTGAGGATGTTGGTGTCGATGGTGCGGTGCCAGGGGAGTTTGCGGAGCGCGTATTTGTCTTTGTTGTGGGTGCGGAGGTTGTCCTTCTCGGCGAGGGGTTGGGTATAGACGGAGTATTTCTCGAACGGGCTGACGCAGAGGTAGGAGCAGGCGGCGGTGACCATCAGCGGAATGAGCAGTGTGTAGCCTGTGGAGGATTCGGCGATGAGGAACATTGCCGTGAGCGGGGCCTGCATCACGCCGGTCATCACGCCGGCCATGCCTGCGAGAATGAAGTTGACGTAGGGGAGATCCACATGGAGGAAGACCTGTGCCACGTGCGCGACCAGGAATCCGACAAACGCGCCGATGAAGAGGGTAGGGGCGAAGACGCCGCCCACGCCGCCGGCCGTGGTGGTGAACGTGGTGGCGAAGACCTTCATCAGGATGATGCCGATGACGGCCAGCACCAACAGCCCTTCGTGGCCCATCAGCTCCAGCAGCGGGGAGTTGTTGAAAACGGAAATCCACTCGCCATGCAGCAGGTCGTTGATGTTGTTATAGCCTTCGCCGTAGAATGCGGGGAAGAGGTAGATGAGCAAGCAGAGGGCCAGCGAGCCGATCAGGGCGCGCACATAGATTTTCTTGATACGGCGCATCTGTTTCTCAATCCAGCGCGACACCCGCAGGAAATAGACGGAGATGAGGCCGCAGAGGGCGCCGAGGATAATATAGAACGGGATGTTGCCCACCGAGAATCCTTGTGTGGTATCGACGGTGAACATCACGTCGTGGCCGAGGAAGAGCACGGACATCACCGTGCCGGTGGCGGCGGAGAGCAGCAGCGGCAGGATGGCGCTGCCGGTGAGGTCGAGCATCAGCACCTCGAAGGTGAAGACCAGTGCGGCGATGGGGGCCTTGAAGATGGCGGCCATCGCGGCGGTGGAGCCGCAGGCCAGCAGCAGGGTGGTCTGCTTGGTGTTGAGGTGGAAGAGTCTCGCCATGTTGGAGCCGATGGCGCTGCCGGTGAGCACGATGGGCGCCTCCAATCCCACGGAACCGCCGAACCCGACAGTGATGGCGCTGGCCACCATGGAGGAATAGACGTTGTGGAAGCGCAGCATGCCGTCGCTCTTGCAGATGGACTTCAGCACGATGCTCACGCCGTGGCTGAGGTTGTCGCGCACGACGCGCCGCACGAACAGGAGTGTCAGGAAGATGCCGATGGGCGGGAAAATCAGGTAGAGGTAGTTGACATCGGCCGCGGGGAACGCCTGGCTCAGCATCCGCGTGGTGAAGTGCAGCAGGTTCTTGATGATGATGGCTGCCGTTGCCCCCAGTATGCCGATTACCACGCTGAGAGTCAGCACAGTAGCCTTGTCCGTGAAATGCTTTTTCACGAACCGCCGGAACCGGGCCACCGCGTATAGAAATTGTTTGTATCGCATATCAATTCTCGAGGCCGCAAAGATACATTTTTATAGGAATGCCCGCACCAAAAAAGAGAGAGGCGGCCTCACGGTCGCCTCTCCTATATGCAAACACTTGTTGACTGATAAAAACTTCGGCGCTGTCGGCTTATTTCACTAAATCGACGATGGCCTTGAATGCCTCAGGATTGTTCATCGCGAGGTCGGCGAGAGCTTTGCGGTTGAGCGCAACGTTCTTCTTTGCCAAATTGCCCATCAGGACAGAGTAGGACATTCCATACTCGCGGGCACCGGCGTTGATACGGGTGATCCACAAGCTGCGGAAGTTTCTCTTTTT
>JAEEGI010029678.1_pt1 | contig 10319 bp, 7 predicted proteins | sample 8958751 | NCBI WGS metagenome assembly JAEEGI01 (sample SAMN16246545, study PRJNA631951) | gut metagenome | biome: gut microbiome; feature: rumen; material: KS-attached | host: Bos | place: Iran: Karaj | collected 2018-10 | reverse complement strand
AGCCATAGGGTGTGAGCCACTCGAAGAGCAACAACTCAGTCGATGGCTGGCATAGTAAACGGGCAATGTCGATGCCGTCAGCATCCACAAGTGCCGCAAGCTGCTGACGCACGGCTGCATCCAGCACCTTCTGGGCTTCGGCCAATCGGCGTGCCGTGGCCAAAATGTTGTCCTGAGCGCTGAGGCTGATGGCTTGCAACTGGGGCATCACCAGCAGACGCAGTTTGTTTCGAACCACATTGGGCACCAAGTTCGACGAGTCGGTGACATACGTTTGCCCTCGGCTTTCAAGCCAACTGATGATGTCGTGGCGGCTCACGCAGAGCAGCGGTCGCACCACATGACCCTGACGCGGTTTGATGCCCGTAAGGCCACGGAGACCAGTGCCACGCACCAGGTTCATTAGGATGGTCTCCACCGAATCGTCCTGATGATGGGCCACGCACACAGCTTGTGCCCCCAGGTCGGCGCGCAGTTGCTCAAAATAATTATAGCGCAACTGTCGCGCAGCCATCTCGATGCTCACATGATGCAGCTGGGCATAGGCTTGCGTGTCGAAATGGGCTTTATGAAGAGGCACGTGCAGCCTGTGGCAGAGGTCTTCTACAAACAGCTCGTCGCGGTCGCTCTCTTCGCCCCGCAGCTTGAAGTTGCAGTGCACCGCTTCCACGCGATAGCCCAACTGAAGCAGCACCAACAGCAGACACACGCTGTCGGCGCCTCCGCTCAATGCCACTATGCAGAGGTCTTCCTCGCCCAACAGCTGTTGGCTCTCGATGAAGTGTCTGATTCGCTCCGTCATCATCTCCTTTCAGCGCTATTCCACATAGAGCACCAGCCCCTTCAGGTATTCGCCTTCGGGATGATAGATGTTCACTGGATGGTCGGCGGGCTGGTGCAGTTGGTGCAGGATGCGCACTTGGCGGCGAGCCTGTGCGGCGGCGGTGAACACAGCGTTGCGGAAATGCTCTTTGCTCACCACCTGCGAGCAGGAGAAGGTGAACAGGATGCCCCCGGGTTCAATCTTCTGCAGTGCCTTCGCATTCAGACGGGTATAGCCCTTCAGGGCATTGTGCAGCGCGGCGCGGTGCTTGGCAAAGGCGGGCGGGTCGAGCACGATGAGGTCGTAGGAACCCTTCTCGCCGTCACCGAGGAATTTGAACGCATCCTCGCAGAATGCCTGGTGACGAGGGTCGCCTGGGAAGTTCAGCTCTACGTTGCGGCGCGTCAGCTCTATGGCTTGAGCGGAGCTGTCGACGCTGTGCACCAGCTGTGCGCCTCCTCGCATGGCATAGAACGAGAATCCACCCGTGTAGCAAAACATGTTGAGAACGCGACGGCCCTTGGCATAGCTTTCCAGCAGACGGCGGTTGTCGCGCTGGTCGACGAAGAAGCCCGTCTTCTGCCCTTTCAGCCAGTCCACGTAGAATCTCAGCCCGTTTTCAACGGCTGTGTTCTCATCAGTTCCACCAATGATGAAACCGTTCTGCGGCTCCACGAATGACAGTGTCGACTCACTCTTGTAGTACACACTCTCTATGCGCCCCTGCATCACCTCCATCAGCTGGTTGGCAATGGCGTGCCGGGCCAAGTGCATGCCCACGCTGTGCGCTTGCATCACGGCCGTGGTGCCATAGATGTCGATGATCAGTCCTGGCAACAGGTCGCCCTCGCCATGCACCAGGCGGTAGGCATTGGTGGGGCACTCCAAAGGAGCTTCGCCCAAACGACGAGCCAAGCCCATGGCGAGCCGAGCCTGCAGGGCTTGCTGTAGCCTGAAGTGCCAGAAAGCCTCGTCGATGCTGACATCATCGAAGCTGAGCACGCGCACGGCGATGCTGCCCTGCTGATAGTGCCCCACGGCGATAGGCTGGCCACCAGCCGTCATCACTCGCACCACGTCGCCCTCGGCAATACCCTGGTCGACATGTGCGATGGCTCCCGAGAACACCCAGGGATGAAATCGCAACAGGCTCTCTTCCTTACCTCGCTTTAGCAATACTTGCTTCATCCGTTTCCTCCTTTCTTACTATCAGTTCATAGTCGCCCTCCTTCTTCAGGCGCAAGATTTCACGATAAATGTTGATGCACGCCCACGCGTCGGTGGCGGCATATAACTTCTGTCGGTCGCTGAGCACGTCAACCTCCCAATTGCTCAGCTGCTGCCGCTTGCTTATCTTCTGTCCGAACAAGTTGGCGTAGATTTTCTGCAGACTCATGTCCTCGATGCCCAACTGGCGCACAAGCTCCTGAATCTCGATGAACCTTCCGGGCGTAAAACTGCCCAGATGCCGAAGCGAGTTCAGGTCGTCGTGCCACGACAGCCCCACCTTGTCCACGGTGGTGTCTTCCAGCAGCCGCACCAAGTCGGGTGTCAGTCCTATGTAGTTCAGTCGGAACAAGAAACAGATGTCGTCGGTGGACACCTGTAGCAACGACACCCTGTGCTGATGCCCACGTGTGAAGTTGGGCCGCGTCTCGGTGTCGAGTCCCAGCACAGGTCGCGACAGCAGGAAGTCGACAGCGCGGCGGGCCTCGCCAGCGGTCAGCACCACAATGATGCGTCCGCCAAACTCTGCCACAGGCAGCGATGCTATCAGCGATTTGTCAAACTTGTTATATATGGTTTTTGGCATCTCTCTGTCATGTCAGAATTGGAAATAGATGAAGGGCTGAATCTCGCTGCTCTTCACCTGAATAACAATGTAGATGACGGCTGCAATGAGCAAGGCCCCCAGCACCACCCCACCCCGCTTGACGACGGCTATGCAGCCCTCGTTCCAGCGGTCGGGGATGAAGTGGCTGACGTAGCCGAAGAGAATCATGGCGAACACCACCCAGTAGCCCTCCACCACCTGCAGGAACAGCTCGGGATGGAAGTCGGTGAAAATCTTTCCAATCATCGTCCACGAAGCTTCAAACGTGCGGTTGCGGAAGAATATCCAGCAGAAGACGACAAAGTGGAAGGTGAGCACCACGGCGAGCAGCCGCCGCAGCCCGTGGCTTTGGTAGTGCTTGTCGTGGTGGAAGATGTGCTCGCGCACCCATTTGTGGATGGCGAGCGCCACGCCGTGCATGCCGCCCCACGCCACGAAGTTCAAGCTGGCGCCGTGCCACAGTCCACCCAGCAGCATGGTGATGATGAGATTGACGTATTGACGCACCTTGCCACGGCGGTTGCCACCCAGCGAGATGTAGATATAGTCACGAATCCACGAGGAGAGCGAGATGTGCCATCGCCGCCAGAAGTCGGTGATGCTCTGCGAGGTGTAGGGGGCGTTGAAGTTGATGGGGAATCGGAATCCCAGCAGCAGGGCGATGCCGATGGCCATGTCGCTATAGCCCGAGAAGTCGCAGTAGATTTGCATAGCATAGCCGTAGGCGCCCAGCAGGTTCTCCACGCCGCTATAGAGCGAGGGGTTGTCGAAGATGCGGTCGACGAAGTTGAGCGAGATGTAGTCGCTGATGACGGCTTTCTTGAACAGGCCAATCATGATGAAGAACACACCACGTGCAAACATCTCCTGCGTCACCTCCAGCGGTTTGCGTATCTGGGGAGCAAAGTCGCGTGCCCTGACGATGGGGCCTGCCACCAGCTGCGGGAAGAAGCTGACGTAGAAGGCATAGTCGAGCAGCGAGGGCAGCGGCTTCAGGTCGCCACGATACACATCAATGACGTAGCTCATCGACTGGAAGGTGAAGAACGAGATGCCCACGGGCAGGAAGATGTCCCACGGCTGGAAGTTCGCCCCCACCATCTGCGCCCACATGCCAGCGAAGAAATTGGTGTACTTGAAATAGGCCAACAGCCCCAAGTCGATGAATAGCGACAATGCCACCAGCCATTTCGACTTATGCTTTGCAAGTATGCTTGCTATGAAGAAGTCGCTCAGCGTCACCACTGCCAGCAGGAAGAAGTAGAACCCGCTCGACTTGTCGTAGAAATAGTAGCTGAAGGCGGTGACGAAGAGCAGTCGCAGGGTTCGCGTGTGCTGCATGAGCATGTAGCAGAACGTGAATCCCAGGAAGAGTATCAGGAATAGTCCCGACGAGAAGATGAGCGGCTCGTCGGGGTCGTATGTCAGTTGATGCAGTATATTGTCAATCATAGTAGCTGTGGTATCCTGCCATCAGGGCGTCGTAGAGGAGTCGAGCCAGATGGCGTCCTCCCTTGAAGTTGATGTGGGTATAATCCTTGTTGGCCATTCCCTGCTCCACCAGCCCCTTCATGCTCTCGCGGCCTCCCATGGCCTCGAAGAGGTTGAAGAACGACACGGCATGGTCGCTGGCCATGATTTGCTGATAGGCCACCAGCTGCTCCACGCCCTTCATGGTGCGCAGTCCGGCATCGGTGCGCTGGTCGCGGTCGGGCATGCTCACTATGAGGAAGCTGGCCTCGGGATAAGCCTGACGCAGGTGGTCGATGGCCTCGCCCATCTGGCGGGTGTAGCCCGAGTAGTTGGCCTGCTTGGCGTTGGCCACGTTCAGGCCGAAGTGTAGCACGATGAGGTCGTAGGGTCGCCTGGCGGCAAACTGCGCCAGCGTGGCAGCCGGGATGTTAGACAGGGTGTAGCCCGCCGAGCCGCGCATGCTGAAGTTGTCGACCACCACACCCTTCGTGCCTTCGAATGCCACGCCATAGAGCAGGGTGCCCGCACCGATGCTGGTGAAGGAATAGCTCACGCTGGAGATAGATGAAGAAGCCGCAGCCCCCCCTACGGCCCCTGAGGGAGAAGCCCCCCCTACGGCCCCCGAGGGGGCTTCTATAGTTTTGCTATCAGAGGAAGGGTCTATTGTAGCCCCCTCGGGGGCTGAAGGGGGGGCTTGGGCGGCTTTGCTGGCTTGAGGGGCTTTATGCTCCACGATTTGCAGGTTCTGCGAACCTTCTACTGTGTTCACCAAGGTGGTGTCACCATTGATGGTGGTGCGCATGGTGAGTCCACCGTCGGTGCGCAGGTAGAAGATGGCCTTGTCCCAAGCATTCAGATGGTGGCGCACTTTTGAACCCTTATAGTTGATTTTGGCCCCGTTGGCAGCGGTGAAATAGCGCTGGGCGATGCCTTGGTTGGTGGCCTTGAAAGGCCTCTTCACCACTTCGTACTCATTGATGCCGCTGAAGTTGTGGACCACGGTGGTGCGGAAGCCATGCACCTGACTGGCGCAATCGACCCACCCCACTCCGTTGCCTCCAAACTGGTCTTGCAACAGCTCGCGCAGGTCGGCGGTGAAGATGTCGCCCTCGATGAATGAGTCGCCATAGTAGGCCACACGCACCGGCCGGTTCATCTTCTTCGCATTGGCCAGCGCTTGATAGAAATGGCGCATACCACCAGCCCCCCCCTGGGAGTAGTCGAGGATGAAGGAGGTTGACGCCCCCTCTGCGGCCCCCGAGGAAGAAACTCCCCCTGCAGTACCCGAGGAAGATGCCCCCCCTACTGTACCCGAGGGAGAAGCCCCCCCTACGGCCCCCGAGGGGGCTTCTATAGTTTTGCTATCAGACGAAGGGTCTAAAGTAACCCCTTCGGGGGCTGAAGGGAGTGCTTGGTGGCCTTGTGGTACTTGGGCGGTGGCAACTATCGTGCCCCCCTCGGGAGGCGTAAGGGGGGCTTTGGGTACTTCTGGCACTTCTGGCATAAAGTCCAGGCCATCACTTTCCACTTCGGGCAGCACGTCGCTCAGCAAGTTCACGCGGCGCAGCTCAGTTTCGCCCACCGACAGCTTCGGCAAGAAATGCAGGGCGAGCAACACCACGACGATAAGCCCAACAAGCGTAAATGTCCTTGCTATTTGATTCACTTCTGGATTGTTCTTTTTCGGTTTTTCACTTTCCACTCATATCCTTCCATCCAAGAGAACAGCAACTCGCCATGAAGGATGCAATGGGCGGGCAGCATCGCGCTGCACAATGATGGTCACACTTTCATCAAGCTGTCGTCGAGGGCCTTCACCCCTTTTTGCGTGCATATTCCCCTCAAGGAAATAAACACCAGGTTGCGAAACAGCAGTTCAATGTTATAATGCTTATAGAGTTGCTGCGTCATGATGTGATTGCCAATGGCGTCGAAAAGCTCGGCAACGATGATGTAGTCCACGTCCTGGCGGAAGTAGCCCTCGTCGACACCCTTGTGCAGAAACTGCATCATGCGTGTGCGGTTGTGGCGGTGGCTCTCGGCGAGCAGCTCCATCACGCGGGGATACTTCTCCAGGTCTTCGTAGAACTGTGGGGCCACCATCTTCAGCTCTTCCACCTTTTTCTTATACACATGCAACAGGATGCTCATCACATTGTGCCCCTGGCTGGCCAGTCGCAGCATCTCCTGCTCCTGCCGTCCTCGGTGCTTCACCACGCCGGCATAGAGCAAGTCCTCCTTGTTGTCATAGAGTTCGTAGAGCGTGCGCTTCGAGATGCCCAGCTCCTGCGAGATGTCGTCCATCTTCACCGCACGGATGCCATGGGCAATAAAAGCCTGCATGGCCGTATCGAGAATACGCTCCTTCAGTTGTAGTTTGTATGCTGTGATGTTGTTATCGTCTGACATATTTCAAGAAATTGAGTGCAAAGGTATAAAAATAAATGCGAATAATGGATTACTCACTTGAAAATTTTGTAACTTTGTCGCGCATTTCTTATCACAAAGCAACACGACACATGGCTAAGATTACCAAAGAGGCTGCCCTGGCCTACCATGAGAGCGGGCGCCCTGGAAAGATTGAAGTGAAGCCCACCAAGGCTTACCGTACACAAACCGACCTCTCGCTGGCCTACTCACCCGGCGTGGCCTATCCGTGTCTGGAGATTCAGCAAAACCCCGACGACGCCTACCGCTACACCGACAAGGGCAACCTGGTGGCCGTCATCAGCAACGGCACCGCCGTGCTGGGGCTGGGCGACATAGGAGCACTGAGCGGAAAGCCTGTGATGGAGGGTAAGGGACTGCTCTTCAAGATTTACGGCGGCATTGACGTCTTCGACATCGAGGTGAACGAGAAAGACCCCGAGAAGTTCTGCGAAGCCGTGGAGCGCATAGCCCCCACCTTCGGCGGCATCAACCTGGAGGACATCAAGGCCCCGGAGTGCTTCTATATCGAGGAGCGCCTGAAGCGCACGCTCGACATCCCCGTGATGCACGACGACCAGCACGGCACCGCCATCATCAGCGCCGCCGGACTGAAGAACGCCCTCGAGGTGGTGGGAAAGGACATCGCCAAGGTGCGCATCGTGGTGAATGGTGCCGGAGCGGCAGCCATCAGCTGCACCAAGCTGTATATGGCCATCGGTGCCAGCAAGGAGAACATCGTGATGCTCGACTCGAAGGGCGTCATCAGCGCCGACCGCCAGGACCTGAACGAGCAGAAGCGCTTCTTCGCCACACAGCGCACCGACCTGCACACGCTGGAGCAGGCCGTGAGCGGAGCCGACGTGTTCGTGGGACTCTCGAAGGGCAACGTGCTCACCAAGGACATGGTGCGCTCCATGGCCCAGGACCCCATCATCTTCGCACTGGCCAACCCCGTGCCCGAGATATCGTATGAGGATGCCATGGACGCCCGCCCCGACGTGCTGATGTCGACGGGCCGCACCGACTACCCCAATCAAATCAACAATGTCATCGGCTTCCCCTACATCTTCCGTGGAGCCCTCGATGTGCATGCCCGTGCCATCAACGAAGAGATGAAACTGGCCGCCGTGCACGCCATCGCCGACCTGGCCAAGCAGCCCGTGCCCGACGTGGTGAACGACGTCTACAAGGTGAACAACCTGCACTTCGGGCGCAACTATTTCATACCCAAGCCCGTCGACCCGCGCCTCATCAGCGAGGTGAGCGCCGCCGTGGCCCGCGCCGCCATCGAGAGTGGCGTGGCCCGCACCACCATCACCAACTGGGAGAAATACAAAGACTCGCTCTCGGTGCTGCTGGGACAGGAGACGAAGCTCACCCAGCAGCTCTATGCCACCGCCGCCGCCCATCCGCAGCGCGTGGTCTTTGCCGAGGGCGTCCACCCCACCATGCTCAAGGCCGCCGTGCAGGCCCGTGCCGAAGGCCTCTGCCACCCCATCCTCCTGGGCAACGACGAGGTGATAGCCAAGATGGCCAAGCAGATGGACCTCTCGCTCGAAGGCATCGAGGTGGTGAACCTGCGCCACCCAAACGAGCAGGAGCGACGCGAGCGCTATGCACGCATACTCACACAGAAGCGCCAGCGCGAAGGCTACACCTTCCAGGAGGCCAACGACAAGATGTTCGAGCGCAACTACTTCGGCATGATGATGGTGGAGACGGGCGAGGCCGACGCCTTCATCACCGGCCTCTACACCAAGTACTCCAACACCGTGAAGGTGGTGAAGGAGGTCATAGGCATACGGCCCGAATACCAGCACTTCGGAGCCATGCACATCATCAACTCGCCACGCGGCACGCTCTATGTGGCCGACACGCTGGTGAACGAGAACCCCGACACCGACACGCTCGTCGACATCGGCAAGCTGGCCGCCACCGCCGTGCGCTTCTTCAACGAGAAGCCCGTCATCGCCATGATCAGCCACTCCAACTTTGGCAGCTCCACCAGCGACGGCGCAAAGAAGGTGAAGCGCGCCGTGGAGCAGCTGCACCAGCTATACCCCGACCTGCCCATCGACGGCGAGATGCAGATAGGATTCGCCCTCGACCGCGAGCTGCGCGACGAGCAATACCCCTTCAGCCGACTCAACGGGCGCGATGTCAACACACTCGTCTTCCCCAACCTCACCAGCGCTCGCTCCAGCTACAAGATGCTGCAGATGCTGGGCGCCGACGCCGAGATCATAGGCCCCATACAGATAGGACTGAACAAGGCCATCCACTTTGTCGACTTCGGAGCCTCGGTGCGCGACGTGATGAACATCGTGGCCATCGCCACCGTCGACGCCTACGTCTTCAAACTCAAGGAGCGCCTCCTGGCCAAATAAGCCATGGACATGCACCGCGTCATCATAGCCCTGGCCAGCAACCACCACCGCCATCAGCACCTGCAGCAGGCACGCCAAGCACTGCGGCAGGTGCTGAGCCACGAGGCTTACACACCCGTGGTGGGCACCCCCGACGCTGCGGCCACAAAGCTGGTGGCCGACACCAAGAGCTATCTCAACCAGCTGGTGGTGGCATTCACCACATTGTCGGTCGATGAGTTGTGCCAGCAGCTGAAGCAGATAGAAGTCAGCCTGGGGCGCACCAGCGAAATGCGCCAGCGGGGAATCGTGCCCATCGACCTCGACCTGCTGCGCTACGACCAAGAGCGCCACCACCTGCCCGACTGGCACCGCCCCTACACCAAGCAGCTCCTCACCTTGCCCACCAGTAGCGAGCTGTAAAAAGAGTGACGGGTGCCACGAGCTTTCGGGTGGGCATCAAGTTTTACAATCGTCCCACGGCATCAAGCAGATAAAGCAACGCGCAAAACGCGGGGATGCCCTGTCCAAAGTTTGAAAAAGCCGTAGAAAGAATTCGAGGTACGGTTGAAAAGACACTGAAAGCGTCACCGTTCCATTCGCAGGTCGTTCCGACCTGCGAATGGAACGATTGGAGGTGCATTCAGGAGAGGCGGCGCACGACAAACAGGGAGGGGGAGGCACCGCCGGGGGAAAAGGGGCATGCTTTTCAGGTTGGCAGCGGGCGGGGACATGATTGGCAGCGGCCGCTGCCAATGATGGCAGCGAACGCCGCCAATGATGGCAGCGGCCGCTGCCAACCGAAATTTGCAAGTGATGATGAATACAGAAAAATGGTTATCCGCAATCAACCGATGCCCCGCGCTCGACCTCTGGTCGCTACCAAAGGGACGCAAGAAGGGGCAACGAGCGACCAGAGGTAGAGCACAGACCGTCTATCGGGTACATGCGGAGGATTCCGATTACAACTGCATTGCTTGGGCCTTAGGGCGCAAAGACTGTTTTTCGGATGATTGCGGAAATCATTAGCGAAGATTTCCATAGTTTCTGTGTGACATTGTAACCCGACAGGCGGCAAGCGTAAAAAAAATATAATAATGTATGCGGGTGTGCGCATAAATAAAAATAATATTGTACCTTTGCATGCAAATTTTGAATCACAAACAACCTAATCGTTATTATCATGACCATCAATGAAATGAACTTTGCCGGCAAAAAGGCAATCGTGCGCGTTGACTTCAACGTGCCCTTAGACGAGAACGGAAACATTACCGACGACACCCGCATCCGCGGTGCTCTGCCCACCCTGAAGAAGATTCTGGCCGACGGCGGCGCCGTCATCATCATGAGCCACATGGGCAAGCCCAAAGGCAAGGTGAACCCGAAGCTGTCG
>JAEEGI010029677.1_pt1 | contig 10319 bp, 9 predicted proteins | sample 8958751 | NCBI WGS metagenome assembly JAEEGI01 (sample SAMN16246545, study PRJNA631951) | gut metagenome | biome: gut microbiome; feature: rumen; material: KS-attached | host: Bos | place: Iran: Karaj | collected 2018-10 | reverse complement strand
TTTAGTTTTCTCATAAAAAAAGGATCCACAGATCCTTCATATACTTCCCTCTACTCCTCCATCACCTTCCTCGCATACGAGCAAGTCGGGATGATGGGCAGTTTGGCGTGTTCGGCGGATTCGATCACTTTGTAGACGAGGCGGCGGGCGATGGATTTTCCGCCGTAGGCGGGGGAGACTTCGGTGTGGTAGATCACACGGCCGTCGGGTGTATCGCGGTAGTCGCACTCGCCGATCTGAATTCGGTCATCCGGAGTGTCATCCCGTCCGACAATACCACCCTGTGGTTCTCCCTCATAGATGTTATCGACATCACCATTCTGCGATCCTCTCTCGGTTTTGGTATCGGCTTCACCGCCTGTAGAACCGGAGCGTACATACGCCACACTCCTGCACTCATCCTCATGGATTTCCACGATGATGTCATGCGTATATACACAGGTCAGCGCCCCAGTTGGACAGGATGAGACTGTCTGCCAGATCTCTGCGGTTGGTGCGAGCGTCACATCGATCCACGGGCGTCTCGTTATATCGAACGTTTTCGGACTGCCGGTCACACATCTTTTGGCATGACGACATTTATCTGAATTCCAGAATACTACTATATCGTTGGTTTCGTATAAGCGATGCATATGTTTATCTCTCTATACTTTCTTATATATTTTGCACAAAAAACCTTGATTTTAAGCCTTTTGAGCAATGGTTCATGAAGTTTCATCCACGACAAAGCTGTTGGATATGGGCGAAAACTGTATCATTTCTGGTTCAATGTACATCGTTTTCCGGTCTGAACGGTTCACAAAAGAAAACGTCATCCCTTTTATGAAGGCGAATCAGTGCCCCGTTCTTCCCTATGGCTGCTAACCTCTCATGTCTAACAGGATCATCCGGTTATCACGCCGGGTCCTAAATTCCTTCGTCCAGCCTGCCCATAGTGGGGTGCCGCCTCTGCTCCATTCCAGGGTCATGCCCTATAAAATATGCTATAGCGGCTTCGCTCTGCTTTGTCATTTCATAGAGAGCACTCCTGTAATCCAGCACCAATAGATCTTGGCGGACGTTATACTGTTACAGTGTGCTTTATTGATAGTTACGCTGCTTCCGGTCGTAGAATGTCTTTTCTGAACCGTTCCTCATCAAAGTCGCATCCTGTCTGCATGATCACGAAGAACACCCTTATTGCCTTGCATGCTACAGCTATCTTTGCCTGCATGCTTCCAAGCGGTCTGCGTTCCCGATTCCTGTAGTATAGAAATACATCCAGAAATGCAGGATTCCAGTTTATGAGTGCTCTTGCAGACTCATACATCGTTCTCCGAAGCTTTCTTCTGCCCCTCTTGCTGATACCCGGTTGACCTTTTCGCTTGCCTGAACTGATCTTTGTGATTTCAAGTCCCGCCAGTTTCTGTACCTGTCTTGGATCGGTGAAACGTCCGATATCACCGACCTCGGCAACAAAGCCAATAACCGTGCTCAACCCTACTCCTTTAATGGCGAGCAGTTTCTCCACGTTCGGCACTTCCATTATCTTCTCTTTCAGAAATCCATCCAACCGGTTAAGCTGTTCAACCTTGGAAGTGTAATCGTTAACGAGGATCCATATCTCAAGCCTTGCGGCTTCCCCTCCTTCAAGTCCTACACTGTTTTGTGCAGCTTCCACCAGGGTCGTTGCCCTTTTTATCCCTGCTGCACGCACCTTGGCTTCACGCCATATCTGATTGATGCCTCCCGATCCGAGTTTTATAATATCCTGCGGTAATGGTGCGTTCTTGAGAACCATTAAACCGCTTGTCGAATTCCAATCCTTATAGCATTCGAAATACTCCGGGAAGTATTTCTGCAGCCATCCCTGTATCTGATTTGCAAGCCGCACATGTTGTTTCATAACCATGTCTCGACATACTGACGCTTCTCTTATCGCCGCATATATTCCACTTGGAAGATATGATGTTGAATAGCGTCCATCCTTGACCAGGCCTGCAATTGTCTTCGGATCCTTTAGATCACTCTTTTCAGGGCTGTTATGATCCAGTTCCTTACATTTCTTCACGCTATACGGGTTCACTGTTACAAGTAGTATCCCATGGTCTTTGAGGAATTTCTGGAAAGTCAGCCAATAGCATCCCGTCGGCTCACAACCAACGATCACTTTCTTTGTATCCGTCTTACCCTGCAATTCGTACAACCACCGTAAGAATGAAAGAAATCCTACACTTGTGTTACTGAATCGGAATGCTCTTTTACTGAATTCAAAGCCTCTCCAGTCAAATGCTCTAGCAAAGTGATCCTGAGATCCTATATCAACACCTACTACTAATGTGTCCGCTGTTACTTGATTAAGTCTGTCATTCTGTGTTAAGTTCATGGTGAAACCTCCCTATGATTTGGTATTTTTCATCCGTCCAAGATGATACCTTCATCATACCGCGAGGTTTCACTTTATTCTATTAGCGTTATTTCTGAATTACAGGAATGCTCCCAAAGGATTCCCACCATGCAAACCTACACTCACATCACCCACCCGTTTAAACCGATATACGATTCATCATCGAAAATACTCATCCTTGGGACGCTGCCTTCGGTAAAGTCCAGAGAGAATGAGTTTTACTATGGGCATCCGAAGAATCGGTTTTGGATGGTGGTGGCTGCGGTAGTGGGAGAGACGGAGCCAAAAAGCGTGGCTGAAAAGACGGAGATGCTGCTTCGGCACAACATTGCCCTCTGGGATGTGATCGATAGCTGTGACATAGCAGGCTCGAGCGACAGTTCCATTCGAAATGTTGTTCCCACGGATTTATGCGGTATAATAAAAGAGTCTGGGATTGAGCGCATTTTCGCTAACGGGAAAAAGGCAGCGGAGCTTTACAATAAGTATCAGCGCGCCGCGACGGGCATGGACATAACCTGCCTTCCCTCGACCAGCCCGGCGAACGCTGCGTGGAGCTTTGAAAGACTCTTCGCGGAGTGGAAAAAGATTAGGCCTTAAAGGAGAAAGAAAATGGATACTCAAGCATTAACTCAATCAACCCCCAATATTTCCCCCGAAGCGCGTCGGTCGAAATGGACATTTTATTTCACCATGATCACGGCGGTGTGCTCGGTGGCGATGTTTCTTATCCTTTTGATCGTGGCGGTTGCGGTTGTGCCGAAGGCGTTGAAGCTTATGGGAACGGCGCAGACGGCGGTCGAAAACATTGAAGAGGTTTCAAACGAACTTTCCGAAAAGGTGATGGCGCTTGAACTGGCCGATGCCATCAAAAACATAGAAGAGACCACCACGCAGGCCATGACCGATGTTTCCGAATCGATGGAGAAGATACAGTCGCTTGATGTGGATACGCTAAACGAGTCCATTCAGGATCTGAAAAAGACGACGGATGCGTTTAAGAAGCTGTTTGGAAGATAGACAAGAGGAGGATGAAGATCCTCCTCTTAATTTTATGGGTAGATTATTATTCTTCTGTATGTATATCTATGTATTCATCAAAGAACGGGAGTGTTAATTGAAGATATCCGCGTCTGTCTCCATTAACTATGCCTTTTTTAATCAGTCGGTCCCTAAATACACTGAAGGCGTTCGCGGGTAGATTTAAACGTTCTTTTATGTCTTTGACAGAAGAGACCTTTTCTTTTGCTATCAATGCTACAATCTTTTTTTCTGTTTCGGATAATTCCATCCATATTTTGTCATAAGCATATTCGTCCAGATACTGACGGGCGTCATCGATCGCTGCTTTGTAATCTCCTTTATGTTCAAATGTATGATAGCCCAACACTTGAAAAGCAAAAGGATAACCGGCAGTTAGTTTGGCCATTTCATGCGACTCCGAATCGCCCAAATTGAATATATTTTTATAATCTCTCGCAACGCTGGTCAGATTTAAAGATTTCAAATATTGCTTGGGCGCTCTGTATAAGAAAGTAAGATTCTTTTCGTTTTGAAGAGAATTGATATTTTCATATAAGCCGGTCATTAGTAAGAAAATCGGAAGTTCCTGACGAACAAATATCTGGAAAGCACCTGCGAACACGCGCATTTCTTTGCTGTTGGATACTTCGTCTATGGTGATGAGGAGGCGTTTGTTCTTTTCTTTAAGCTTTTTGAGCATACGAACAATCGCTGTTTCCAAATCGGTTATGGGCTCAACTTTTTTGATGTTGATACCTATACCAAAGAACGATAAATCTATACCCGCAGCCTGAAAAAGACTTGATAATCCTTTCTCGTTATATAGTTTTGCTGCTAAATCCTTTAACAACTCTGAAGAAGAGTTAAGTTCTATGACTACCCAATCATTCTGCTTTCGGAAGCGATTGGCGATATTGGTCATAAGGACTGTTTTACCGACACCTCGTATACCGGTTATGATGTATGCCTGCTGGGGCGGATTTTCCGCGTTAAAACAATTAACAATCTCTTCTGTTTGAACAATACGGGAAATCATCTGCGTAGGCTCTTTTCCAAAAACGAGACTGAATGGATTGCTATTCATAAGATACCTCCCTTGTTACTATTTGTATTATTTTGTTATCATTCAAAAAGTTTGTTATCATTTGTTATCTTTTGTTATCATTTCGAGTTCATGTTATCATTTGTTATCATTTATGTCAAATGAAAAGAACACGAACCGCCACCTTAGATTCGAAAATGAACCAACACCACTTTATTTTGTGGGCAGATTATTGGAACGTATTCTTGTTAGCATCCAAAAAAGCTGATGATTTGCTCCGTTCCATAGGGAAATCGTATCCCAAGGAGAATACATTCATCAGCTTCAACTGAACAATAACTTATTATTTTCAGTATGTCAACGATAAATGAATAGAAAACAGGCAATTCTTTTGATATTTCTTTGTAACAGGTTTTGACATCCGGAAACCTTTTAACCAAGCGGGACTGAAGGCGGTTGTTAAAAAAATATCGTGAATAATTCTCTGTTTTGCCCAATTTTCTTATATGTAACAATCATTTAGTATATATGTATGGCGATTACATTTCATATATTTACTGTAGGGTTTATCGCAAGTATTCAATAATAAGGAGGACACTATGCCAAATTGGGGTGAAGTATTGGGTGAATTACAGGGAATGAAAATTGACAACCCGCTAGATACTTTGAGACGTAAATATCTGGAGATTATGAATAAGTATACTAAGCGGAATATAATAGCGTATTACTCCGGCTTTTTGCAGCGACCGGGCGCAAATACGTCAATTGATGATAACGATAAAAACGCCTTGATGCAAGCAGTAAACGGACTAGACCAAAGCAAAGGTCTGGATTTGTTATTACATACGCCGGGTGGTAATACGGCTGCGACAGAATCTATTGTCAACTACTTACGGTCAACTTTTGGAAAAGACATACGCGCATTTGTTCCACAAATCGCAATGTCTGCAGGCACTATGATAGCTTTATCGTGCAAGGAAATTGTTATGGGAAAGCAGTCAAACATAGGGCCGATTGATCCTCAATTTGGAGGTATGTCGTGTGCGGCTGTTATAGAAGAATTTGAAAAAGCGGTTAATGAAATCACAGTTAATCCAGCATCAGCTCCATTGTGGCAAGTCCTTATATCGAAGTATCATCCGACTTTCTTAGGCGATTGCCAAAAAGCTATTGATTGGTCGAACAATATGGTTAAAGAGTGGCTTAAAGACAATATGTTTCAAGGCGAAATGGACGCTGAAAACAAGGCATTAAAAATCGTCGAAAAATTGGGGAGTCATGAGCAAACAAGTACTCACGCAAGGCATATCCATATAGATGAATGTAAAAAATTAGGAATAAAGGTTGTCGAATTGGAAGAAATGGACAATAATAGTATTGGCGGATGTAATGATTTGCAGGATTGTGTTTTAACAATTCATCATGCTTATATGCATACGTTTTCCAATTCTATGGCAGTGAAGATTGTCGAAAATCATCTTGGAAATGCGATGATCATTAGTTCAAATCAGGGAAATGGATGAGGGACATGAGTATGGCTAACAATTATGAAAAAGTGTTTAGTGATTTAAATATTAAGATAGAACCGCTCGGGGATAATTATGACCCGGATTCATTTGGACGAGAACTTATGAAGGATGTGATTCAAACCGGCGATGTCGTTTATGGCTCTTCCATTAGTTTTTGTCAAATCCCAAATAATAGTGAAAAAGGTAATAAAACTGCGTATGCTTAATTGATATATTATTATGCTGCTTTAATGAGCCCTCGGGAGTAGCTTTCCAACTATTATGGAGAAGCAAGACCGAGGGTGTTTTTTTGATTTATCCCGGCGGAACACTCGTCGGGTTTTTATTTTGTTAGCAAATCGTTAATATTTTATAACAGGTGCTATCCTACCCTTAAACTACCCTTCCCTATCAGTTGGTTTTTGCTAACATTGATATGATAGCCAACGTATGTATGGCGTGGAAGATTATTTTATTCGGGAGGAATTATTATGACTCACAGAAAGCATAGCAAATATCTGTCGCTTCTGTTGTCGGCAGTGTTGGTGCTGACGATGATCCATAAGTGGTGGATACCAAGCGTGGCTGACGATCCGGAACCCATAACTCGAGATGGGATTACTTATGTATATGATGGAGAGATCGGTCACAATGTTTTTTGGATCAATCCGGACAATGTAGATTCCGTTAGTGGAAATGATATTACGGTCCCGGGAGGCTGTGGATTGAATATCATTGATACGGATCTTGCCATAGATTCAATTGCGGTAGAAGATGGCGGAATAGTGGAGATCAGTACAGACCAGGCGTCATCGGCTACGCTTACAGCAAATATTTCACTTGCAGGCGGAGCTTCGCTGAATATTATCGGAGGCGGCAGACTTTCGGGAAACATTACCCCCGCAGCGGATGCCAAGATGTTACTTGGTTCGTTTGCCAATAAGCCCAATTCGGTTACTCTTTATGATGCTGATCCTTCGATCACGGAGCCGCTTACAGGTTTTACCGATGAAACGGTTTTTATCTATTTGGAAGATGAAGCTAAATGGGCAATCTTTGTAGACGATCCGGGTCCGGAGCCTCGTGGCTTTTACGTGGAGCTTGGTGATTATGCCGATGAATATGCTGTGACCGCTTGGAGCGATTCGAATTGCACGCAGGAATTAAGCAAAGACGTTGGTTGGCAGGGCACCGATCCCGCAGCAATAGGTTTCCTGATAGATGATCAGAATTGGGACCCTATCGGAGATCCGGATCAAAGTATTAACCCCGATCCGGTAACCATTAAGGTTACTTTGAGCAATACTGATAAGGTCTTTTTGGCAGCAGGGCTCGGATGGAATGACGCAATTGATAATTATGCGATTGATATCACAGATCAAGTTGTCTTAGAGGATGCGGGAAAGACTCTTAAATATACATTTGTAAATCCTTCCAATCAGGATAACTACCCTCACGACCTTCACCTTGCCGTAGGTTATGCCGACAGCGGCCGTAAAGAGATAATGAGTGTGGTCGATGATTATCTCTACGGCTATAACGCTGATTCAATAGATGCTACAAAAGCCCTTCTGGCAGAGGAACTGTACAACCGATTCATAGAAGTTTCAATGTATGAGAGTTTTGGGATTGGCAACGCTAACGATCTGATCGGTAAGATCGAAGCTGCAGACACAGCATCTACGGTAAACGTCACTCTTAATAACGGCACGAGCGAAACGAGAGAAGTACGCAATTACACGATCAACTGGGGTGTGGATCAGGAAGACGGATCGGATGTTATTTCCACCATTCCGGTATATACGCTCACAGATGATTATGAATACCTGGTATGTACCGACTTTAATTCCGATAACGGAACCGGTTCCACATTCTATTCAAGAATAGCCCACCAGGATGATATAGCGTTCTCAAATGAAGCGGGTAACGAAGAAATGTCATGCGTAATATATTCAGATATTTCCGATTATTCGCATGTTAAAGCCGGCGGAAACGGATCGGAAATGAATGTAAGAAACTCCGACGGGTTGTGTGCTTTTGAGATAGTTGTAATGTATCTGGATCTTGGGGCAAATAATTGGGGTTCTGTATGCCGAATAATGCAGTCTTCCGAGACTTATGTAGTCATCCACAGTGAGGGAGAACCCTTAAGACACGACGGTCTTGGATTGAACGCACTTTCAGAGGACTACGTCTGGAGGACAGGCGAAGGAGCCGAGGCCAGAGTATACATCGGCGATACGGCAGTTTATATCGAACCTCTTGCAAACAGTGTAACGGGCGTAGACGTAAGAGAGATCCAATCGGTAACCCTTGCCGATCCTACACTTGCGGGCGGCGTTACCATCGGCGGTGTGATAGACGGAAAAGTAAAGGTGACTTTTGCTTCCAATTTCTATGACACGGTTCCCGTTACGATCAAATATACAAACGGGTACAAAGAAAACCTCACAATAGTGCGTGTTGGTCTCGTGATCCAGTTCATATATTTATATGATCAGGGAGACGGCGTTCATACAGGGGAGATCCGATACGACTGCAAACCCGGTCAGGAATGTCAGTTCACTTACAACTACAATGCCGGCGAGCAGATACTTGTTTACGCGACCTACTATCATCCTTCAAATGACCATACGACAGCCTCCGGAAGCGACGTTTTCTTAAATCTTCGTTTTACGGACGGCAGTTCAAGGATAGTATCGTCGAGCGACGATGCCCGCGGATTTAACGGTCATCTCGCTGCGACCGCCTCGGCCGTTGAAACAACCTCTTTCATAATCGGATTTGCTCCTTCTAAAGTTAACGATAATGGAGTTTGGACGGACAATATTGTAGAACAATACTATTCTGAAGGCGCATTTAACGCGACCGTACTCAACGCAGGTTACAACGATGCCACTACCTACGGCGGCACGCAGGCAGGCTCAGGCGAAGGCGTTTATTGGGACGGCCTGATCAAATGGTTCCATTAGGAGGGAGATTATGTCAGATATGTTTAAAGAAAGAATTTCTACAAATTTGTCCTTAACTTCACACCTGATATTAACAGGACTCATTGCACTCGGCATATGGATGCTCATTCCTCTTACAGGCTTCGCAGCCAATAAGGCGGTAACGGTAGACAGTACAAGCGCAGCAGCATCGGGCGTTACCGTAAGCGGTTCCACAAGCGCCACTTCCGTAATGGTGCAGGTTCGAGACGAGACCGGAATAATTATACTTGATATGTATTCAATGCCCGTACTTGACGGTAAGTTCTCGGGAACGGTCAGCACTTCGCTTTCGGCAGGCCAGACGGTCAAGGTGTATGTAGCCGATTATGAAGGCGGCACATTTACCATTACGAGCGCAACAGTACCGGCTTCAAGCCCTGCCACCGATGATTCCAAGACACCTTCGACTCCTTCTTCGGATTCGGGTAACGGCGGAAGTTCGGATAGCTCAGGCGGCGATCAGGGTTCTTCGTCCGATACGGGCCTTACCAAGAAAGTGATGTCGGTTAAGATGGAATACGTCGTTGTAAGAGGCGACACGATGTTTAAGATCGCAAGAAAGCTCGGAACCACCGTATCGTTCCTTGCAAAGTGGAATCCCGACATCAGAAACATCAATCTGATCTTCCCCGGACAGCGGATCACCTATTACGTTGAAAAGGAAGTCTGGGTAGATGGCGACGGAAACGTGGTTGACAACAAAACCAAGTCTTCTGACACACCGACCGGCGAGAGAGTCTACGTGGTTCAGCGCGGAGACAACTTATCCAAGATCGCAAGAAAGGTCGGAACGACACTTAAGAGACTGTTGGAGCTCAATCCTCTTAAAAATCCCAACCTGATCTTCCCGGGTCAGAAGATATATTATTAGTATGTTAATATGCAAAATATGGCTTTCAACCCTCTGAAAGCCGTAGGTAGTTTGCGGGTAGGTGCATCGAAAAATGCTGTAAAACAGCGCTTTTCGAGCACCTACCCGCATTCTGTTTTTTCTTGACGCTAAAACACTTACGGTGTTATTTTATTTTTATGAATCGTTCGAATGAGAGAGACAATTTCATCCTTGTTTTTTTCATGATGTCCTTAACAATTCTGGTGACATCCACCGCATTTATCAGCTGGTATTATAAGATTGCGTCTTTGTATCCTTCAAAGGGCACCGATTTTATTGCGGAAGTTCTGGTCTACCTGATCCATATCATCGGCATGCTGATCTTTTCTTTCGGCATTAAAAAAAGGCCCGATGTCGTCCTGCGCAAAGAAAACTTTATCCTCTGCATAGGACTTTGGTACATTTTAAGCCTTTTATCCGTAGTGATCGACAGCGTTCCGCTCGTGATGGGCTTGGGGCTTGCGGCTTCCGTCCT
>JAEEGI010029675.1_pt1 | contig 10319 bp, 7 predicted proteins | sample 8958751 | NCBI WGS metagenome assembly JAEEGI01 (sample SAMN16246545, study PRJNA631951) | gut metagenome | biome: gut microbiome; feature: rumen; material: KS-attached | host: Bos | place: Iran: Karaj | collected 2018-10 | reverse complement strand
CTCGTCGCCGGCGGCTACGATGAGCTCACCGGTAGAGGGATGGATGATGTCGTGGACTGACACACGGCCGAGGATGCGCTCGTAGAGGCTGGAGATGACCTCGTCGCCACTCTTCAGGGCGGAGCATACGAGTCCGCGCAGGGTACCGCAGTCTTCCTCGGTGATGATGACATCGTGGGAGACGTCGACCAGACGACGGGTCAGATAACCGGCGTCGGCCGTCTTCATGGCGGTATCGGCAAGACCCTTACGGGCTCCGTGGGTGGAGATGAAGTACTCGAGCACTGACATTCCCTCCTTGAAGTTGGAGATGATCGGGTTCTCGATGATCTGCTGGCCTTCGGCTCCTGCCTTCTGAGGCTTCGCCATCAGTCCGCGCATACCTGAGAGCTGACGAATCTGGTCCTTAGAACCACGGGCGCCGGAGTCGAGCATCATGAACACGGCGTTGAAGCCCTGGTCGGCCTCGGTCATCTCCTTCATGAGCACGTTGCCCAGGTCGTTGTTGACGTGTGTCCACGTGTCGATGACCTGATTGTAACGCTCGGTGTCGGTGATGAATCCCATGTTGTAGTTCTCGGTGATCTGGCGGATTTCCTCGTTACCTTTCTCGATGAGCGACTTCTTCGACTCAGGGATGATGATATCGTCGAGGTTGAACGACAGACCTGCCTCGTAGGCCATGCGGTAACCGAGGTTCTTGATACCGTCGAGGAACTCGCAAGCCTCGGCGAAACCTACGTTCTTGATGACGTCGGCGATGATGTCGCGCAGGCTCTTCTTAGAGATGACCTTGTTGACATAGCCTACCTCGTCGGGGATGATGCCATTGACGATGACACGACCCACAGAGGTCTCGACAGAATGGCGGACTTTCTCGCCATCGACGATGTCGTCGACAACCACCTTCACCTGGGCGTGCAGGTCGCACCTGCCCTCGTTGTAGGCGATGATGGCCTCCTCGGGACCATAGAACGACAGGCCCTCGCCCTTGGCACCCGGGCGGATCTTTGAGATATAATAGAGTCCGAGCACCATGTCCTGTGAGGGAACGGTGATAGGAGCACCATTGGCGGGATTGAGGATGTTGTGGCTCTGGAGCATGAGCAGCTGGGCCTCGAGGACTGCCTCGTTGGACAGTGGGAGGTGGACAGCCATCTGGTCGCCGTCGAAGTCGGCATTGAACGCCGTACATGCCAGCGGGTGCAGCTGGATGGCCTTACCCTCGATGAGCTTCGGCTGGAATGCCTGGATACCGAGACGGTGAAGCGTAGGAGCACGGTTGAGGAGCACGGGATGGCCCTTCATGACGTTCTCGAGGATGTCCCAGATGACGGGCTCGCGGCGGTCGACAATCTTCTTGGCCGACTTCACGGTCTTGACGATGCCGCGCTCGATGAGCTTGCGGATGATGAACGGCTTGTAGAGCTCGGCTGCCATGAGCTTCGGCAGACCGCACTCGCCCATCTTCAGCTCAGGACCGACAACGATTACCGAACGGGCTGAGTAGTCGACACGCTTACCGAGCAGGTTCTGACGGAAGCGGCCCTGCTTACCCTTCAAGGAGTCGGACAGAGACTTCAGCGGACGGTTGGAGTCGCTCTTCACGGCGCTGGCCTTGCGGCTGTTGTCGAAGAGGGAGTCGACAGCCTCCTGGAGCATACGCTTCTCGTTGCGCAGAATAACCTCGGGGGCCTTGATCTCCATGAGTCGCTTCAGGCGGTTGTTACGGATGATGACGCGGCGGTAGAGGTCGTTCAGGTCGGATGTGGCGAAACGGCCACCATCGAGGGGAACGAGCGGACGGAGCTCAGGCGGTGTGACGGGGATAATCTTCATGATCATCCACTCGGGACGGTTGATGTCGCGGCTGCTGCGGAATGCCTCGACGACCTGGAGGCGCTTCAGGGCCTCGGTCTTGCGCTGCTGCGCAGAGTCGGTGCTGGCACGGTCGCGGAGCTCGTAGGAGAGTGCGTCGAGGTCGAGGGTGGAGAGGAGGTCGTAGATGGCCTCGGCACCCATCTTGGCGATGAACTTGTTGGGATCGGAATCCTCAAGATACTCGTTGTCCTTGGGCAGGTTCTCGACGATCTCGATGTACTCCTCCTCGGAGAGCAGGTCCATCTTGTGGGAACCGTTCAGCTCGTTGCCTTCCTGGTCTTTCTTTCCTTCCATGATACCAGGCTGCACGACGATGTACTTCTCGTAGTAGATGACTGCGTCGAGCTTCTTCGTGGGAAGACCGAGCAGATAGCCCATCTTGTTGGGCAGGCTGCGGAAGTACCATATGTGGGCTACGGGGACTACCAGGTCGATGTGTCCGGTGCGCTCGCGGCGAACCTTCTTCTCGGTAACCTCGACACCGCAACGGTCGCAGACGATACCCTTGTAGCGGATGCGCTTGTACTTACCGCAGGCGCACTCGTAGTCCTTCGTAGGACCGAAGATGCGCTCGCAGAACAAACCGTCGCGCTCTGGCTTATAGGTGCGGTAGTTGATGGTTTCGGGCTTGGTCACCTCGCCAAACGAACTCTCGAGGATCTCCTCGGGCGATGCGAGTCCGATGGTAATCTTCGTAAAATTATTCTTTACCTTTGATTCTTTCTTGAAAGCCATATTTCGTAATTATCAATTGTCAATAATCAAATTATCATTCGCTTAGTCGAGTTTGACACTGAGTCCGAGACCACGGAGCTCGTGGAGCAGCACGTTGAGCGACTCGGGGATTCCGGCTGCCGGCATGGGCTCGCCCTTGACGATGGCCTCGTAAGCCTTGGAGCGGCCTACAACATCGTCTGACTTGATGGTCAGAATCTCCTGCAGCACGTGGCTGGCACCGAATGCCTCGAGGGCCCACACCTCCATCTCTCCGAAACGCTGGCCACCAAACTGGGCCTTACCGCCGAGCGGCTGCTGGGTGATGAGACTGTACGGGCCGATGGAGCGGGCGTGCATCTTATCCTCAACCATATGGCCGAGCTTCAGGAAGTAGGTGATACCCACGGTGGCGGGCTGGTCGAAGCGCTCGCCCGTCTCACCATCGTAGAGGTGGGTTGAGCAGAGGCGCGGCAGACCTGCCTTGTCGGTCCACTCGGAGAGGTCGTCGAGCTTCGCTCCGTCGAAGATAGGAGTGGCGAACTTCACACCGAGACGCTTACCGGCAGCACCGAGGATGGCCTCGAAGATCTGACCGAGGTTCATACGTGAAGGCACACCCAGCGGGTTGAGCACCAAGTCGACAGGACGACCGTCCTCGAGGAACGGCATGTCCTCCTGGCGTACCACCTTCGACACGATACCCTTGTTACCGTGACGTCCGGCAAGCTTGTCGCCCACGCCAATCTTACGCTTCTTGGCCACATAGACCTTCGCCATCTGCAGGATGCCTGAGGGCAGCTCGTCGCCAATGGTGATGGCGAACTTGCGGCGCTTCAGCTCTGCGTCGAGCAGCTTGTACTTCTTCAGATAGTTCATGATGAGCTTCTGGATGAGCTCGTTGGTATGCTCGTCGTCGGTCCAGTTGTTGCTCTGGATTCCGTCGTACTCCATGTTAGGATTCTTCAGGGCGGCGGCGGTGAACTTGCTGCCCTTGGTGATGACCTCGGCGCCGGTATAGTCCTTGACGCCCTGGCAGGTCTTGCCCTTGGTGAGAACGAGCAGCTTGTCGACCAGAATATCCTTCAGGTCGCTATTCTTGGCCTCATACTCCTCGTCGATCTTTGCCAGCAGAATCTTATCCTGCTTCTTGCTCTCGCGGGTCTTCACGGCGCGGGAGAAGAGTTTCTTGTCGATGACAACACCGGTGAGCGACGGGTTGGCCTTGAGTGAAGAGTCCTTCACGTCGCCGGCCTTGTCGCCGAAGATGGCGCGCAGCAGTTTCTCCTCGGGTGAGGGGTCGCTCTCTCCCTTCGGTGAGATCTTACCAATGAGGATGTCGCCGGGCTCTACACGGGCACCCACGCGGATAATACCATTCTCGTCGAGGTCCTTGGTAGCCTCCTCGCTGACATTGGGAATGTCGGCGGTGAACTCCTCCATACCGCGCTTGGTCTCACGAACGTCGAGCTGATACTCGTCGACATGGACGGAAGTGAGGATATCCTCGCGTACGACACGCTCGTTGAGCACGATGGCGTCCTCGTAGTTGTAACCCTTCCAAGGCATGTAGGCAACCAGCAGGTTGCGGCCCAGGGCGAGCTCGCCGTTCTCGGTGGCGTAACCCTCAGTCAGGATATCGCCTTTCTTCACGCGCTGTCCCTTTTCGCAAACAGGGCGCAGGTCGATAGTCATATTCTGGTTGGTACGGCGGAACTTCGGAATGCGGTACTCCTTCAGGGCGGGCTCGAAGCTCACGAACTCCTCGTCCTCGGTACGGTCGTAGAGGATGCGGATGGTGGTGGCGTCGACATACTCGATGATACCGTCGCCCTCGGCGGTAATCATGGTGCGGGAGTCGATACATACCTGGCGCTCAATACCGGTACCTACGATAGGAGCCTCGTTGTGAAGCAGGGGCACAGCCTGGCGCATCATGTTCGATCCCATCAGCGCACGGTGGGCATCATCGTGCTCGAGGAACGGAATGAGGCCGGCGGCGATAGAGGCAATCTGCTGCGGGGCAACGTCCATCAGGTCTACATCCGTAGGAGGCACAACGGGGAAGTCGGCGTCCTGACGACATTTCACCACGTCGCGGATAAACGTACCATCGTCGTTCAGCGGGGCATTGCCCTGGCCGATGATATGGTTCTCCTCTTCCTCAGCGGTCAGATAGACCACATCCTCGTTCTTCAGGTCGACAACTCCATTCTCCACCTTACGGTACGGAGTCTCGATGAAGCCGAGCTCGTTGATCTTAGCATATACGCAGAGCGACGAGATAAGACCGATGTTCGGGCCTTCAGGGCTCTCGATAGGACACAGGCGGCCATAGTGGGTGTAGTGCACGTCACGTACCTCGAATCCGGCACGCTCACGAGACAGACCGCCAGGACCGAGGGCTGACAGACGACGCTTGTGGGTCACCTCTGCCAACGGGTTGGTCTGGTCCATGAACTGGCTCAGCGGGTTGGTTCCGAAGAACGAGTTGATAACGCTGGAGATGGTCTTGGCGTTGATCAGGTCGGTCGGTGTGAACACCTCGTTGTCGCGGACGTTCATGCGCTCGCGGATGGTGCGGCTCATACGGGCCAGACCGATGGAGAACTGGTTGCTCAGCTGCTCGCCAACGGTGCGCACGCGACGGTTGGACAGGTGGTCGATATCATCGACGGTGGCATTTGAGTTCACCAGCTGGATGAGATACTTGATAATCTCGATGATGTCTTCCTTGGTCAGGATACGGACATCCATGTCGGTGTCGAGACCCAGCTTCTTGTTAATGCGGTAACGGCCCACATCGCCCAGGTCGTAACGCTTGTCGGAGAAGAAGAGGTTCTGAATCACCTCGCGTGCGCTGGCATCGTCGGCAGGATCTGCATTGCGCAGCTGACGGTAGATGTAGAGCACGGCCTCCTTCTCGGAGTTGCTCGGGTCTTTCTGCAGGGTGTTGAAGATGATGGCATACTTGTTGGCAGCCTCGGCGTCCTTATGCAGGAGGATGGTAGAGGCACCACTGTCGAGGATCTCGTCAACATTGTCGGCCGTAATCTCTGTCTCACGGTCCAGGATAACCTCGTTACGCTCGATAGATACTACCTCGCCGGTATCCTCATCGACGAAGTCCTCGTTCCAGCTCTTCAGCACACGGGCGGCCAGGCGCTTGCCGATGGCCTCCTTCATATTCTTCTTGTTCACCTTCACTTCCTCGCAGAGGTCGAAGATCTGAAGAATATCCTTGTCGCTCTCGAAACCGATAGCGCGCAGAAGAGTGGTAACGGGCAGCTTCTTCTTACGGTCGATGTATGCGTACATCACATTGTTGATGTCGGTAGCAAACTCAATCCATGAGCCCTTGAACGGAATGATACGTGCAGAATAAAGCACGGTTCCGTTGGCATGGACGCCCTGGCCGAAGAACACACCGGGAGAGCGGTGCAACTGTGACACCACAACGCGCTCGGCACCGTTGATGACAAACGTGCCGTTGGACGTCATATAGGGAATGGTGCCAAGGAATACATCCTGAATGAACGTACCGAAATCCTCATGATCAGGGTCAGTACAATACAGTTTCATCTTAGCCTTCAAAGGCACACTATAAGTCAGGCCGCGCTCCAGACACTCGTCGATGGTGTAACGGGGCGGGTCGATATAGTAATCCAGGAACTCAAGAACGAAATTATTACGAGTGTCGGTGATAGGGAAATTCTCGGCGAACACCTTATACAAACCGTCATTCTTGCGTTCCTCAGGCGGAGTGTCCAACTGTAGGAAGTCTCTGAAAGACTTTAACTGCACATCGAGGAAATCCGGATAGGGCATCGGATTCTTCACGCTGGCAAAGTTTACTCTGTTTTCAACAATTTTTGAAGCCATTCTACTTATTTAATTAATGGTTTTTAAAGTCCTTGTAAGTCCTATACGGCCCTACAGGACCTATAGGCTTTGCGTCTTAAGACACAAAAAGGCTAGGACTCCCCTACCTGGGAAATCCTAACCCTGTGCGATATTCTAATCAATGATTATTTGAGCTCGATCTCGGCACCAGCAGCCTCGATAGCCTTCTTCAGGTTCTCAGCCTCGTCCTTAGACAGACCTTCCTTAATTGTAGCAGGAGCACCGTCTACGAGATCCTTAGCCTCTTTCAGACCAAGACCACAAGCCTCTTTCACAGCCTTAACAACCTGCAGCTTAGCAGCGCCTACAGACTTCAGAACAACATCGAAAGATGTCTTCTCCTCAGCTGCGGGAGCCTCACCAGCAGGAGCAGCAGCAACAGCAACAGCTGCAGCAGCAGGCTCAATTCCATACTCGTCCTTCAGGACTGTTGCCAACTCATTTACTTCTTTTACTGTAAGGTTTACCAACTCTTCAGCAATAGCTTTAATATCTGCCATTTTTATTTAATTTTTTAATTGTTTTTAATGTTAATGTATTACTTTTTTCGCTTAATTGTTACGCTCAGCGATAGCGTCAAGCAGACCATGAATCTTGCCACCGGCGTTCAAGCCAGAAACAATATTCTTGATTGGAGACTGCAGCAATGCAACAACATCTGCGATAAGCTCGTTCTTGCTCTTGATAGCCACAAGCTCATCAAGACGGTCAGCACCCACGAAAATGCTCTCCTCTGCATAAGCAGCCTTCAGAGCGGGGACACCTTCCTTCTTATACTCCTTGAGCAACTTGGCAGGTACGTTAGCAGTGTTGGTGAACATCACAGCCGTATTACCCTTCAAGCAACCATATAATGGTTCATAATCTACGTCCGATGCCTCGAAAGCCTTGTGCAGAAGCTTGTTCTTCACAACAACCATCTGAATCTCGTTCTTAAAGCACTTGCGGCGGAGGTCAGAGGTCTTCTCAGCATTCAAACCGGTAACATCAACCAGGTAGAAATGAGGATACTCCTTCAGTTTCTCACCAAGTTCTACGATGATAGTATCTTTTACTTCTTTTCTCATTGTTTACACGTCTTTTAGAGTTACTCAACTGTCTTTGGATCAACCTTGATACCCTTACTCATAGTGCTAGAAATATAGATACTCTTCATGTATGTACCTTTAGCAGCAGCAGGCTTCAGCTTGATAACTGTAGCAATGAATTCCTTAGCGTTTCCGTAGAGCTGCTCCGGAGTCATGCTCACCTTACCAATTGAGGTATGGATAATACCGGTCTTGTCAACCTTAAAGTCTATCTTACCCATCTTCACTTCCTTCACTGCCTTAGCAACGTCCATAGTTACAGTACCGCTCTTGGGGTTCGGCATCAGGCCACGGGGACCGAGAATACGGCCGAGAGGTCCAATCTTACCCATGCAAGAGGGCATGGTGATGATGACATCAATATCTGTCCATCCACCCTTGATCTTCTCGATATACTCATCGAGACCAGCATAGTCAGCACCTGCTTCCTTAGCAGCAGCTTCCTGATCAGGTGTACAAAGCGCAAGCACACGAACAACCTTACCAGTTCCGTTCGGCAGCGACACAACGCCACGAACCATCTGGTTAGCCTTACGTGGGTCAACGCCTAAGCGTACGTCAATATCCACAGAAGCGTCGAACTTGGTAGTAGTAATCTCCTTGACCAATTCTACAGCTTCCTGTAAAGAGTATGCTTTCCCTACTTCAACCTTATCAGCTACTGATTTCTGATTCTTTGTCAGTTTACTCATGTTCTTAATTGAAGTTTATGATTTATTTACCAGGGAAATCCCCTTTAACAGTGATACCCATACTTCTTGCTGTACCAGCAATCAACTTCATTGCAGACTCTACTGTAAAGCAGTTCAGGTCGGACATCTTGTCTTCAGCAATAGCGCGTACCTGATCCCATGTTACGGAAGCAACCTTCTTACGGTTGGGCTCTGAAGAGCCACCCTTAACCTTGGCAGCCTCTAACAGCTGAACAGCTGCGGGAGGAGTCTTAATGACGAAGCTGAATGACTTATCAGTATAGTAAGTGATAACAACAGGAAGAATCTTGCCTGCCTTATCCTGGGTTCTGGCGTTGAACTCTTTGCAGAATCCCATGATGTTAATACCCTTAGAACCCAGAGCAGGTCCAACGGGGGGTGAGGGATTCGCAGCGCCACCTTTAATCTGTAATTTGATTAATCCAGCAACTTCTTTAGCCATTTTTCTGTTTGTTATTAATTGATGATTATAAAAGAATCAGCATGTCCGTAACAACATACTATTCTTTTGCGACTTGCATAAAACCTAACTCTAACGGAGTCTTACGTCCGAAGATTTTAACCATCACCTTCAGCTTGTGTTTCTCAGCGTTAACTTCTTCGATAACGCCACTGAAACCGCTGAATGGACCGTCCGTAACTTTCACTGTCTCATCGACCATGAATGGTATCTGGATATCCTCCACCAACTCGGTCTCTTCGGTAGTGCCAAGAATACGGTTCACGTCAGACTGTTTCACCGGACTAGGGTTATCCAATCCTCCAAGGAAGCCCAAAACATTAGGCATAAAGCGCAGCGTGTGAGCCACGTCGCCAACCAGCTCTGCCTCAACAAGCACGTAGCCGGGAAGAGCAATCTTCTCCTTCACCACACGCTTGCCATTACGCAGCGTAGCATGCTTCTCCATCGGTATCAGTACCTGAGAAACATACTGTTGGAGCAACGGGTTGTGCTTGATCTCAGCCTCGATGTATTCCTTCACCTTAGCCTCTTTACCACTCACAGCACGCAGCACGTACCATTTCTTACCTGTTTCAGCCATTTTTCCTTGAACGAATTAACCTGGATAAACCATCGTCATGATCCATCTGAACAACGAATCCATCGCGAACACCACTACTGCAATGACTAGGGAAGCAGATAATACAACCATCGCAGTGTGAGTAAGTTGTTGACGTGTTGGCCAAGTAGTTTTATGCGCAAGTTCGTCGTAACAAGACTTGCAATAATTAACTATTTTCTTGTACATATTATCTCTTTGTTTAGCACGGGAAGGAGGACTCGAACCCACGACCCTCGGTTTTGGAGACCGATGCTCTACCAACTGAGCTATTCCCGTAAGAAACTCCCGCCCGGTGGACGGGAGTTGTTTCTGTCTTGTCAGAACTGCCTGACGATTCTCACCTAACGGCTTCGCCAGACAAGGTTACTCGGGATTAGTCCTCGAATACCTCTGTGATCTGACCAGAACCTACTGTGCGACCACCCTCACGGATAGCGAAACGCAAACCTGGGTTCAGAGCAACAGCGTAAATCAGCTCAACGGTGATCTCTACGTTATCACCAGGCATAACCATTTCTACACCCTCGGGGAGAGAAATCTCACCTGTGCAGTCCATGGTGCGGAGATAGAACTGAGGACGATACTTGTTTCCGAATGGAGTGTGACGACCACCCTCTTCCTTCTTCAGCACATAGATAGAAGCCTTGAAACGCTTGAAGGGCTTGATCTGACCTGGATGGCAGAGAACCATACCACGCTTGATCTCGTTCTTGTCGATACCACGGAGCAGCAGACCTACGTTATCACCAGCCTGACCCTCATCAAGAATCTTGCGGAACATCTCAACACCGGTAACAACCGACTTCTTGTCCTCACCAAGACCGAGCAGCTCAACCTCATCACCTACGTGGATAACACCAGTCTCAATACGACCTGTGGCAACAGTACCACGACCTGTGATTGAGAATACGTCCTCAACAGGCATCAAGAAAGGCTTGTCGGTAGCGCGTGGGGGC
>JAEEGI010029673.1_pt1 | contig 10320 bp, 14 predicted proteins | sample 8958751 | NCBI WGS metagenome assembly JAEEGI01 (sample SAMN16246545, study PRJNA631951) | gut metagenome | biome: gut microbiome; feature: rumen; material: KS-attached | host: Bos | place: Iran: Karaj | collected 2018-10 | reverse complement strand
CTCCGGGATCGGAGGTCACCACGGGCAGATAACCGAGAGCGGTCAGCTTGTCGGGGACGGGATTGTAGACGGTTGCTCCGTCCGTTTGGATTTTCCGCGGGGCAAACTCGATTGCCCCGTCCTTCAGCTTTGCGTATCGCACGCTTCTTCCCCCTTCGTCATTGAGATTGGTCTTGCCGTCTTTCGTACGCCGCTTCGGGTCAGCTTCCGGCTGCCCATCCGGCCACCGCGCCCCATCCCGCGTTGTCCACGCTGATTTCATAGTAGGTGTTGGCCTCGATGCTGTCCGCGTTCAGCCGAACGCCGGCGGGGGGCGTTACCTCGGTGGCGGTTGGGCCGCTCGTGAAGGCGATCACGTACACGCCGTAGTCCGCGCCGCCCGGATGCGTCCAGGTCAGGGAGCTCAAGGTCCCGCACTGATACTTGGTGTCGTAGGCTGCGGGAATGGAGACCGCCGTCCCCTCGACGTTCCGAATCGTTACGTCCTGCGCTGCGGCTCCGCCACTGCCGCCGGATCCGCGCATAATTTTCGCCGTCAAAACAGCTTCTTTAAGGTTCACTGTGTCCAGCTCCTCTCTTTGTATCAAGGTCGTTCGGGCGCTATTCGCGCTTCTCGATCGTATCGTATTCAGGGCGAGCAAACAACCGACCAGGCAGTTCTTGCCATACGCCGTCAGAGCGCTTGACCACGAACAAGTCCTCTGCCTTGATGTAGACGATGGACCCCGCCGCGCATGTCGGAGGGACTGCTGCCATGTCGTTTCTGGTGTCGGCCTCGCCATCAAAGATATCTGCGGGGCGAGGTTTCCACTTTATTCTTTTGAGCATCTGGACCCCTCCTTTTACACTTCAGTCCACTTGTTGTCCGACTCTTTGATGTACACCTTATTGTCCTCCAACACCAAAACCAAGGATCCAACGCTCATATAATCGGTGTTATCCAGATCGGCCACATTTTGCGCGATGGCCTCATAGGTGCTGCGGGATTCGGTGTTTGCTTGATTCGTTTTAACTTCGCTATTGAGGATCGCCATTCTTCTCAACTCCTTGCATTAATTTGAGCCCAAAGCTCGCTGTTCGCGTCATTGAGCGCCTGAGATGTCCTTACAACGGCATCCTGCAGCGATTCTGACTGGGTGGATACCGTGATTTGGTTTTTATCTGGGTAGTATGGATAGACAACGTCAGACACGACCTGGACGTACTCGCTGACATTTTTTGCGGTGTCCTGGAGAAGGATCTTCGTCCAGATCGACAGTCCCATATCCGGCCATCGGCTCGGATCGATGCGGTTCAGATCTACGACGTCCAGCTTCCAGGAGCGGACAGGCTTCGCAGCAGCTTCGAGACGGGCCTGTGCGTCGCGTTTCAAAGAGGCGGCGTCTGTGTACCTGGCATCCTTCCAGAGCGCACAGATCACGACGCCGGGGCCGGTATAGGACGTATTATCGAGATATGGGACGCCGCTGTTGACGGAGGCGATTCCGAGTCCATCCTTGCCGACCGGATAGATCCTGGTGTAGAGGTCGTTGCTGCGACCTTTGTATTCAGGTCGTCGGCGAAGGTTGACGCTCTCGATCGCGTAACTGTTGGAGATTGGTGCTTCTGCGGGATTCAGAATCGTTACTTTCTTATCCTGCGTACGAAAGCGCAGCGCGCAGCCGAAGGTCTTCTGCAGCTGCAGAGCCGCTTCGAGCGGGGTGGGACCTTCCATTTCCATGGAGCGCGTGATGTGGCTCGTGACGGTAGATGTCCTGGACCAGCCGGAGAGCCCCGCCGCCTGCATGATCCTGGCGAGCATATTGGTTTCGCTCAGCGTATGCGCGAATCCGGGGCTGGCCAGATTTGCGGTGTTCAAGAGCAGATCCTTGCGCCAATCGGAAAGATCAAGCTGACAGACTACGATCACGGAGTTATTGACGGAGTTGATCTTCTTTATCACATAAGTCTGTTCTTCCGTGGTTTCGAGGATTTTTGTTTTTTCCTCCTCCAGGAGTGTATAAAAACTGTCATCAGCAGACAGCTCAAAACGCAGTTCGTCAATTCCGTTGGCCATGTGATGAATCGCGTAATCATCCCGGATCAACGGTTCTCCATTTACTATTTTCAGCATTTCGGCGCTTCTCCTTAAAGGAATGTTGGAGTATACCGTATCGTTACAGGTGCATTCACAAACGGAACACCGTCAACATAAATTTCCATTCTGTTTGATCCTGGATAAAGAAACGGAAAGTCCGTCCAATCAATCAAATTAACGGCGTTTTTTGTCCCGATCAGGAATGTTTTGTTAATTCCATCTAAAATGATCTTTTCGTTATTCGGGTTGTCTTCGTAGTTAATCCACCACTCCAAACCGTTCATTTCCACGTGAATACTTTCAGTCCCATGCTGATACTCTTCGTTTATCTCAATACAGCAGTCAGTCCGGTCCACGTTACTGGAGCAATTAAATCTAAGAGAGAAGGACGAACTCGAAATTATTGTTACCTCCGTCTGATGCCGTGTCACCTGCCAGACGTATTCTACGGTATTAATCAGATCGAACACGGTGCCGCAATCCGTCGAGGAAAGTAAAACAGCGCGATAGAAAAAGCCGTCAAGGACATCGATTTCAACAGGCGTGGTCTGAGAGCGGAACAGCGCCTCAAAATTGGAGCGATTCATAGCCCGGGCAGACGCCGAGCCAAAGAAATCAATCTTGGCCTTGAGCCGCATCCCGGTGATCAGATTTTTGATTGGCATCATCGTGGATCGCTGACGCCCCTGGAAGGTCTCTACGTCCCTGGTATGGGAAATCACCGGGTTTGCCTGCATGTGCGCAGCGTAGTTTGAAAGCGGAAATCCTGCAACGGTCACGGCATTAGTAGGCACTGAACATCATCTCCTCTCCCATGGCCTGAGCTGTCACTCTGGCCATCTCGCGCCCATCGATTTCGACAGGAACCACAATCGTCATCTGCTGCGCGCCGGCTGGACTGCCGCCTACAGCTGCCGGAGCAACTGAGCCGGTATAGCTGGCAGAATCAAGAATTGGGTACATCCCGCTCAAAGCGTCCCTGGTTTCGTCCGCCGTCAGGATCCGCTCGCCACCCCGGAGCCAGATCAACTCCGGGCCTTCCTCGCCGACGAGAGCCAGGCCGGCATCCGCATAAGATGTGCCGGAAGCGTAAGGCGTAGCAGTAACTCCGGATGCTCCCTTGACTGTCTTTCCGCTAAGTGCTCTTTGTGCTGCCCTTGCGACGCTTTGCGCCGCTCTCTCCGCAGACGCCTGACCGGAATACAGCCCACGGGCATAGGCCAGGACAGTTTCGTGCGCGGCATCCCAGGCAGCGTCTGGTAATTCCATATCGCCGACAGCCGTATCCACCGCAGAAACGAGTTCGTTCAGAGCTTGATCCATGTCAGTCTGCATCTGCAGCATAGAGTCAGCGGTATCCGCCTGCGTGCTGGCCAACGTCTCATAGAGGCTGACCATCTCTTCTACGGCGGGCTCGTTGCCGGACCGAATTGCGTCAGCAATGCCGGCGGCCATACTCACGCTGTCGGTAGAGCCGTCGGAGATGTACTTGTACAACTGATCCAGGCCGGCAATGTTGCTGTCCTTGATGGTGGTCAGATCGTCGTTGTAGCGGTGCCAGTAGTCGATCTGCGATTGAATTCCCTTGTTGGCCTCGCCCACGGAGACCGCCGTCACCCGCTCCGCTTCCTCCCAAAGCTTGAACTGCTTTTCCAGGGACTCCTTTGCCGCTTTGTACAGATCGCCGTACTTGTCCGCCCAGGCCTGAATGCTTTCGGTGATCTCCGGGGTTTTTTCTTTTACAGCCGCTTTGAGAAGGTCAACTTTTTCCGTGGCGGCCTGAACCCGATCCCCGGCGATATCAATCCCTGCGCTAAGTTCTCCGGCCTTTGCAGCAGTCCCGGAGAGCGCATCTCCCATAGCCTCGGTAGCCGGAGCGTTTTCCTCTGCTGCTCCGGTCAGCGCGTCAATCGCGGCCTGTGCCTCGTCAACCTGGGCCTTTGCCGCAGCGGTCGCTTCTTCGGCGTCCTGCAGGTCGTCCTTGCAGTCCTGGATGGGTTCTTCAAGCACGTACAAGCGCTGCTCAACCCCTTGCAGCTCGTCCTGCAGCTCTCCCAGCTCTGCAGCGGTGAGATTTAAGCTGCCGTCCATGATTTTTTCGGTCAGCTCCTGGCGCTTCTGGTCAAGCTCATCATATTGATTCATCAGATCATCGAGCTTGTTTTTAACGATCTGCTGATCGATCAGCGCTTTTGTATAGGCCTCGGAGGAGTCCGCAAGATACTTCTGGTAGGCCTGCTCCTTGGCGTTTTTTATCCATGCCTCTGTATTTTCCTCAAGAGCCTTTGTGCCGCCTTTGATGGAATCCGTCTCCAGATCAATCAAATCCGACAACTCCGGCACAGTCTCCACCAGCTTTACCAGCACGGCATGATATTCTGCCTGCTGATCGGCGGTCTTCAGACCGGCAGCTTCCAACTCCTTCAGACGATCGATATAACCGCGGGCCTGCTCGCCTGCCACCTCCACGGAGGCAAGCTCAGACTGGAAGGATTCGTCGATGTCCTGCAATTGTTTGTGGAATTCGTCAAGCTTCTTGTTGGAATCACCCATGGAGCTTACGAACGCAATGACTCCGCCAACCAGCGTCGCAATCGCTGTGGCAGCAATCAGATAAGGATTCGCCGCCACGGCCGCGTTTAAGGTCTCTTGCGCGATCTTAGCCGCCTTTGAGACAATCACATAGGCGCTCAGCGCACCAACGAAAACCACGACGCCGGTAGAGATCGCGGATATGGCAGCTGCGGCAAACGGACTTGACCGGATCAGCTCCGTGATTCCATCCAAGATATCAGCCCCCAGGCTCTTGATCGCGTCCAGGGGCGGAGCCAGGATATCACCGTAGGCTATGGCCAGATTATGGACCGAGTTGGTGAGGCGCTTGTCGATGAACTCCGAGGTGGAAGTCATAGTCTCATAGGCCTGCTCTGTAGTCCCGGTCGTGCCGGACATCTCGGCGTTCATCTGACCCAAGACCTTGTTAAAGTCCGCGATGGACTGGCTGGCGATGGCGTTGGCGGCCTTGCCGGCCTCCTGGGAGCCCCAGAGACCCATAAAGGCTTCGGTATTGCCGTCCACGGAATCCAAGAGAATCCCCAGCACGTCGCCGAGAGAAGCGCCGTCCTGCATGAGCTGGCCGAAGGACTTGCCGGTTCTCTCCTGAAGAATCTTGCCGACGGTCTTTCCGCTGTCGCCCAGCTCGTTCAGCATGGAGTTGATATAGGTCGTGCTTTCCGCGGTTGCAATGCCGTTCCGGGTAAGCTCAACGTAAGCGGTGGACAGGTTCTGAAGATCGACGCCGTAGGCCGAGCCGGTGGCGATGGACTTACCCATGGAGGCCGCGAGCTCATCCACGCTGGTCTTGCCGAGATTCTGCGTCCGGATCAGCACGTTGGAAATACCATTCACCTTTTCAGCACCCAGATGGTAGGCGTTGAGCGTAGTCGTCAGCACGTCCGTAGCGTTGGTCAGGCTGGTGAAGCCCGCCACAGCAAGCTGATTTGCCTTGTCCACGAAAGCAACGGCGTCCGCGGTGTCCACAGAGCCGGAGATTGCCTGGTAGACCGCCTCGGACACGTCGCCGGCAGCCATGGCGGAATCGCGGGAGAGCCGCAGCACCGCAGAGCGCATATCCTCCGCCGCCATGACGTTGGTATCCATGATGGTCTGCGTCTTGGCGAAGGCCGCCTGGAACTGGGAGCTGAACTCATACGCTTTCAGACCGGCCGCCACCAGGGAGGTAGCGATTGCTGCAAGAGCAACGCCAACTGCCGCGGCGTTTCGTTGGGCACTGTCGCTAACTTCAGCTGCAGTCTCGCCGGTATCCTCAACCTGGGTCTTGACCTTGCCAAGCTCGACCTCTACGTCCTTCCCATCTACGTTGATTTTGATGGTAACAGTTCCGTCAGCCATTTGTTCACCACCTTTCGCCTCTGGCCTGAGCCAGAAGCATTTCGTTATACTCTTCCAGGGTCTTCGGGCGTCGGACGGGTTTGCCGTCCATGCCGAGGGCGTAGAGCTCCTTCATCCGGCTATACTGCGATCGGATGTCCTTGCTTTTGATTTGGCCGAGATCGCAGACACGGTACTTGACCCGCTCACTCCAACTGTGGGAAATCAATCCCCGCAGGAGAGCCGAGAAGCGCCACCAGTGCAGCTCCGCAGAAGTAAGGTCTATGCCGTAGACACGCTGGAACTCCGCTGTCAGAGCCATACCGTCCGCCAGGAAGCTATAGGGAGGCGGTTCTCGGCTTTCTGCCTCATCCTTTGGCGGCTCAGGGTCGCCGCAGCGGAGATAATCGCTGATTGCCGCGACTGCGGCTTCCGGATCCGCGGGGCGCTCCTGAGGAAAGAACAGCCCAAGCAGCGCATCCCGTCGGATAGGCTCCTCCGCGATCAGAGCAGACCAGTACGCAACGCCTGCCCGAAAATCTGTGTTGATCCGGTAGGCCTCGCCGCTGATCTCTACAGCGTCGGGAGGAGCCCAGATGGTAGCCTCTGTCAGCGAGCAGAGGCGGAGAGGTTTTTTACCTTGGCGGCGGCATAAGTATCCACCACAAAGCGGTAGATTTCCGCCAGAGAGAAGCAGTCATCCACGCCGGCCTTCTCCATGACGCTCTCCCGGTCCCGCTGACCGATCAGCTCATCGACAGCCTGGGTCCAGAGCTCCTTGCGGCGCTGCAGATCCTGGGCCTCAGTACCTTCCTTCAGCAGCTCCGCGCCACGGAGAAAGCACTGATCGGTTTCATCGGAAATGTTGAGAGTCACCGTGACGCCATCGGGGCCGTCACTGAAAAAGCGGATGTTGACCTTCCGGTCACAGAACTTGAAGAATTTCGCCATGATGTCTCTCCTCCTTAGGAGTAGGTGTACTCGGTGGGGATGCCCACAACGGCCAGACGGACGTCGAGGTCCGCGGGATCGGAAGCACCGGCGGCGCCGTCCTTGTTGACGATGATGGTGACCTTGCCGCTCTCACCCTCGCCGGTACCCGGGTCGAAGTAGACGTAGTTGCGCTGCACGGCGCTGCCGACGCCGTACTTGATGGCGTGGGAACAGACGAAGTCGTGGAACGTGTCGCCGCGGAGCAGCTGGCCAGTGACGTCGAAGGTGCGCTGGGTGCCGGTCTTCAGAGTGGAGTCACCTTCGCCGATGTAGGACTTGTCAGCGGTCTTGGGGCTCAGCGCGGCGCCGTGGTTCTCGATGTGGTTCGCGACCACCGCATAGTTCGCGACGGTGGCGTCACCGGAGGAGCTGCAGTCCACCGCCAGAACCATCTGGCGGCCGGTGCGCTCACCGGTCTCTGCAGCGGCGGCCTGCGCGGCGGAAATGTATTCGGAAAGAGTCATTTGGGATTACCTCCTGTTGAAATATTAAGTGCATTTTGCAGATAGATCAGTTCGAGCTGGATCTGATAACGGGCAGTGCCGCCGCCCTGGCCTTCATCTGCCTCCACGGGATAGCCGGAAGACAGGACCGTGAGGGACCTGGCCCGACGGTTCTCTCCGAGATCCGGCAGCAAGCCACGCTCAGCCTGTTCTTCCAGCCAACTTTCGAGATCATCGAAGAATTGCAGATTTTCACTTTGAGTTGTGATGTCGGGTCCGAAAGGTGCGCGGGAGGAAATCGTGAAGAGTTGACGGCGGACAGAGCTGCCGTCCAGGTACCTCTTCACGATCCGCTCGCAGGGCACGGCGTCAAGGCTGTAATGATTGGAGTCAGACTGCAGGCAGTCAATGTCCAGGCGTTTTTCTTCAAACAGTGAGCAGGTTTTGAGCCAATCGTACAGGCTGTCGATAACGGTCATGCTGCGTCACCCCTTTCCGTTGATATAGGCCGCGGCGTCTGCCTCCATGTCTTGGCGATGGTCGGCCATCATCCGCTGATCCCAGTGCGGCCCGCGCATGGGCGATTCCTGGTGGTGCAGCGGTTTTCCGGTATAATGCTTGGGAGCTCTGCCGGCCATCGCCTGGCCTGCGTATTGGTAGTGCGCGTAAGGCTGCGAGTAGACCACAGCGGAACCGTCCTGGACAACCTGTGCCGTATTTTTCAGCGTCCCATAACGCTTGGGGACATAGGGTTCGCACCGCAAGCGGAATCTGGCCGCTACATACTTCTGCAAACCATGATCCGGCCCTAATCCCTTCTTCTCAAGGATGCCTTTCACGTTGATGTTATGAGTTACCTGAATCTTCACTCACACATCACCACCACGTGCGGGAGGGGCTTCCGCAGATTGTTGCCGACCTTGGAGATCCGGAACGCGTTCAGCCGTGCAAGGTTGCCGGGGTCAACCTGAGTCCGCGGAGGAAGATTTCCCTTTATCAGATAGTCGCCTATGGCGGGCAACTGAACCGGTGCGACGTCTGCGGGGATCCGCACAATGACGGAGGCATTCGGCTGCTCTCCGGACGTAGAAAGGCTGCCTCCGGTCTTTTCATACCAGCTGCAGCCGTGAATCGTTTCCCGCTCATAGGCATCACCGTCCGGGTTCTGAACATGCCGGACCAGAGTGACGGTTTCGGTACAGGCAAGAAGCCGCATCAGTCCACCCCCCTGTACAGCAGATTTGTCTGCGCAAGGTAGAGGACGGCGGCGTCCCGTTCCCGCTTCGAGCCGTCCTGGACGTACTGGACTCCGTAGCTGACGGATACACCGTCGTTCTCCATGGAGGTCGCGCCGGCGATCTCCGCGTTGTCCGCTTTGGCGTCGATGACGGCGCAGAGCGCAAGATTGACCCGCAGCAGCTCCTCCTCGGTAAGAGCTCCGGCAGCCCGGCCCATGGTCAGATCGTCCACCAGGGCGGCGGCTGGATTCAGCTGACGATTGAAGGCCTCCTCAGGCAGCGTACCGTGATAGGATTCCTGATAGAAGCTGAAGCTTACCGTCCTCATGGCGCCTCCGATCAGATGGGCTTACAGTGCAGGTAGATGCCGGCGACCTTGTTGTCGTGGACCTCGGCGATGCCCACGTTGCGGTAGCCGAACTTGTAGGCGTCGGCGGTCTGGTTGGCCTCGGGGGTGACGATCTTGGGCGCCACGTGCTTCTGGTACTGGATGACGGCGGGCTTGTGGACGATCAGGAAGTTGATCTCCACGCCGGTGTCATAGATCGCCTTGACGACCTTGTTGTTGCCGGGGGCGGTGGAGAAGACCAGCTTGCCGGTGGCCGCGGTGTAGGTGAAGCCGGTGGTCACGGCAGTGCCGTCCACGGTGACCTTCTGCAGCTCGGCGGGCTTGTCGGTGACGGTGAACTCGGTCTGGGAGGTGGTGGCGGTGAACTCCTGGGAGTTCTCGCGCTTGGCGTAGCCGCCGCCGGTCTGGCCGGCGGTCGTGCCGTCCTTCTGCTTGATCTTGGTGTAGAAGCGGGTCTGGGGGACCTCGATAACCTTGGCGAAACGGTCAAAGACCTCGCGGCTCTTGGTGGTGTCCATGTCCTTGACGTAGCCGCGGAGCGTGGGGGTGATGTAGAGATACCGCTGATCCAGCGGGACCTCATCCTCATCCATCTGGGTGACGGCGGCACGAAGGGCGGCGATCACTGCAGGACCGTCGGCCAGGATGGCGGGCGCGGCGACCATGGAGATCCCGGACTTGGAGGCGTACTCAGCAAAGCGGAACGCATCCAGCTCGGGCGTGACCTTGGTCCGGATGAACTCACCGGCCAGACGGCCGAAGGCAAGGCCGGCGGTCTCGGCGTTGTCCATGTTGTCAATGGAGAACATCCGGCCGCGGTCGAAATTGCACTTGACCGTCTCGTTGACCATGGTGACGTCGCCGTCCACGTAGCCGCCGTTGCGGCTGTAGTCGGCCAGGCCGTCCATGGAGATCTTGGGGATGATCATTTCGTTGGCGTTGGCGCCTTCGCGGGCCAGCTCGGGCGCACCGTCCAGATCGGCGGTGAGGCAGGCGTTTTTGTAGACCTCATCCAGCAGAGGCACATAGGATTTCGCGCGTTCGATGGAATTCGGCATTGATGATTCTCTCCTTTATCATTTTTTCTCAGCGGGGAGCCCGAAGGCGGCACGGAGTGCCGCGTCGCTCCCCAGGGTGGGGCCTCCGCCGCCGCCCTTGACGGCCACGGGGGTCTTGTCGTCATTCTCCGGCACGAAGGCGCCGGGGTCCTGCTCCTTGTAGGACTTCACGTAATCGTCCAGGCCGAGCAGCTTGCCTTCCTGGATGGGCAGCTTCTTGGCAGTGAGATCTCTGACGAACTGGTTACTTGCCGCCGTGGAGCTGAACGTC
>JAEEGI010029670.1_pt1 | contig 10321 bp, 9 predicted proteins | sample 8958751 | NCBI WGS metagenome assembly JAEEGI01 (sample SAMN16246545, study PRJNA631951) | gut metagenome | biome: gut microbiome; feature: rumen; material: KS-attached | host: Bos | place: Iran: Karaj | collected 2018-10 | reverse complement strand
CTCCTCCTGGTAATTGTTCGCATCCCACACGATACCGCCGGTTACCGGCATAACACCAGTGGATACAACCCAGCCGTTACCTGGCAGGTCTAGCCCTGCATCATCCTTAACAGCGATTGTGCCATTTGTGCTCTTGAGAACGATATACCAGCCCAAATCGCACTCATACTGCTGCCCGGCTCCATCTTTAAATATATAACAGCTGCCGGTAAAAGAAGCGCCCAATTCGGCCGTGATAACACTACTCAAGCCTTGGGAGGCAATGGCCTTCTGGAAAGCGCTCAACAGGTCAGAATAGGTCGCCGTGCCATTGACCATTCCTAGCTTAAGTGTCACAAACTCGGTGTGTCCACCATTTGGCGTATAGTAGAAGGAGAACTGATCAAACGGATTCTTAGAGAGCGGTTGGCCATACAGATCACCGTTGTATACGTCCATAATTTCGATCTGCAGAATCCCTGTCATTGTTATCTCCTCCCTCAATTGAATGCATTTATGGCTGGTGAATTCTTGACAATCAAACTACCCGTACTGCCAGCAGTTTATTTACTTCCCTGATAAACGGCTATTGTTTTCTCGAACAAGTGTCCAAAAACCTCAAACGCCAGCCCTTTCACCCCCCCATCAGCTTGCCGCGGAAGATGAAAAACACCGCGCCCATCAGGCAAAGCCCCGCCCACAGATAGTCAAGTGAAGGCCTTTCATTCATGAACAGGACGGAAAAAGGCACGAACACCGTCAACGTAATGACTTCCTGCAACATTTTCAGTTGTCCGACCGACAGCACCTGATACCCTATGCGATTGGCCGGTACCATCAGCAGATATTCGAACAGGGCGATGCTCCAGCCGGCCAGCGCCGCAATCCACCAGGCGTGATGCGAAAGATTTTTCAGATGCCCGTACCAGGCAAACAGCATGAATACGTTGCTGCAACAGAGCAGGCAAATCGTCAGAACAACCTTGGACATGTTTTCCCTCTCAATACATACGGGCCCCAAAATCAGCCCTGAAAAAAGGGGGCTGTTTTCAAGCCCCCCTCTTCCAGGATATCACCCCGGTTTTACCAGATCCTACAAAATAAAATCCGTGGAAAGGAATGTGGATTCCCGCTGCCGCACAATCCGGGAAATGATATCGCGGTTCTCTTCGGTGCTTTTGGCCGCCACCAGCGTACGGATGGTAAAGACCCGCAGCGCGTCCGAAACCGAGAGCGTCCCCTCGGCGGAGTCCTTGCGTCCGGTGAAGGGGAAACTGTCCGGACCACGCTGGCACTGGCTGTTGATATTGACCCGGCACACCTGGTTGGTCAGGGGATCGATGAGCTTCGCCAGCTGCCCCGGGTCGCGCCCAAAGATGCTGAGCTGCTGGCCGTAGTCCGATTCCACCACATAGCGCAGGGGCTCCTCGATATCTTCAAAGACCGCCACCGGTACCACCGGACCGAACTGTTCCCTGCGGTAGAGCTGCATCTGTTCCGTAACCGGAAAGAGCACCGCCGGCCGCATGATCGTGCCTTCCGCCTCGCCGCCCCCGTTGTTGACAACGCGCGCGCCGTGCTTTTCCGCATCGGCGATCAGTTCCCCAAGCCAGGTGGTCTTGCCCGGTTCCGGCAGGGGCGTGATGGCGCAGCCCTCATCCCAGGGCATGCCCGGCTTCAGCGCATTGACCGCCTGGGAAAACTTTTCCACAAAGGCTTCCGCGATCTGTTTGTGGACAAAAATGATTTTGAGCGCGGTACAGCGCTGGCCGTTGTACGAAAGCGCTCCCAGCACACATTCCTTGACGGTTGCCTCCAGATCGGCATCCGGCAGAATGATGGCCGGATTTTTGGCCTCCAGCCCCAGCACCGAGCGCAGCCGGTGGGGCTTGGGATGCTGTTTTTTGAGGATATCGGCCACCCGGCTGCTGCCGATGAAGGCCAGCACATCCACCTGTCCCGAAGCCATCAGCGGGCCGATCACCTTTGCGCCATCGCCGTAGACCGTGTTCACCACGCCGGGCGGAAAGGCCTCGCAAAACAGCTCCAGCAGCGGCTTATGCAGCAGCACGCCCAGCTTGGGCGGCTTGAAGATCACCGTGTTACCCATGATGAGCGCCGGGATCAGGGTCGTAAAGGTCTCGTTGAGCGGATAGTTGAAGGGCCCCATACACAGCACCACGCCCAGCGGCGCGCGGCGGATCTGCCCGAACACGCCCTCCTCGATCACGAAACGGGAGGAGACGCGGTCAAGATTTTTCAGTGCGTCGATGGTCGCGACGATATAGTCGATGGTGCGATCAAACTCCTTGCGGGCGTCTTTCAGGGTCTTGCCAATCTCCCACATCAGGAGACGCACCACCTCGTCGCGGCGCTCCTTCATGCGCGCGGCAAAGTTCCCTATCCGCCGGATCCGCTCCTCCACCCCGCAGGTGGGCCACTCGCCCCGGCCGTTGTCATAGGCGTTCCGGGCCGCCTCCAGCGCTTCCAGCGCCTCGTGCTCCGTCAAAAGCGGATAGCGGCCGATACGGCTTCCCTCCTGCGATGCCATCCCGATGGGCGAAATCACATCCTGGAAATCGCCCCGCCAGACGCGGAGCTCGCCATTCACCAGATATTCGCGCTGATCCACAAATTCCGGCAGACGGAATTCTTCCGGGACATCTTCCATCCGTGCCGGAAAAAGATTTTTCATCCCTTCCATAGCTTTCCTTTCCTTTTTGTACTTCTTTTGTAAAAAGCGCCGTTCACAGCAGTTCCGGCGGAAAGGCCACGACATCGTCGATGGAAGAGCTGTCGGTCAGCAGCATGATCAGGCGATCGATGCCCAGCGCGATGCCGGCCGCATTCGGCATGGCGGCCAGTTCCTCCAGAAATTTCTCCGGCAGCGGATAGGGCGTCTGCCCGCCGGAACGCCTCAACCGCTCCTCATCTTCAAAACGGCGGCGCTGCTCCTGCGAGTCCGTCAGTTCGGAAAAGCCGTTGGCCAGCTCCATACCCAGAATATAGAGTTCGAAACGCTCGGCAAAACGCGGATCGCTCGCCTTCCGGCGCGCCAGCGCCGCCTTTTCCGCCGGATAGTCATACAACAGCGTGGGCCGCAACATTCCCAGACGCGGCTCGATTTCCACCCCCATGATCGCGTCGAAACGTTCCTCTTCCAAAGCCTCCTCCAGCGAACAGGAGGCGTACGAGTCAAAGGCGTCCGCCACTGAAAGCCGCTCCCAGGGCGGCATCAGATTGATTCTCCGTCCCCGCCAGGTCAGCTCAAGCTCGGGAAGCAGCGCCGCCAGCAGATCCTCGCAGTCGCGCATCTGGCGACGATAGTCGGCACCGGCCTCGTACCACTCCAGCAGGGTAAACTCCGGCAGATGACGGTTGCCCCGCTCTTCCTGCCGGAAGCAGTGGCATATCTGGAAGAGCTTCGGATAGCCCGCGGCCAGCAGCCGCTTCATGCACAGTTCCGGCGAGGTTTGCAGACACCAGGCGCCGGATGCGAGCGGCACAATATAGGCCTCCGGCGCGTTGGACGGAATGCGCTGCGGCGTCTCCACCTCCAGAAATCCGCGGGAAGTAAAAAAATCCCGGATGCTTTGCAGAATCCGGGCACGGTTCCACAGGGTCGGCTGTTTGCGAGCCAGAGGCCAGCAGCCTTCCGTTTTATTCTTTGACGCGGGTGACATACTCGCCCGTACGGGTGTCAATCTGGATCATCTCGCCCTCTTCGACGAAGGAGGGCACCTGCAGGGTGTAGCCGGATTCGACAGTGGCCGGTTTGCTGTTGCCGGCGGCGGTATCACCCTTGATCCACGGATCGGCTTTGACGATGCGCAGATTCACGAAGTTGGGCAGCGTAACGCCGATGCCCTGCCCGTTGAAAGTCAGGATCTTCACTTCCATGTTGTCGATGAGGAAGAAGTGATCGTCGCCCAGGGTCTCTTCAGAAAGGGTGATCTGCTCATAGCTCTGCTGATCCATGAAGACATAGCCGCTTTCATCCTTGTAGAGGAACTGCATGGAGCGGTCTTCCAGATTGGCTTCGTCGAAAGTTTCGCCGGAGCGGTAGGTGCGGTCGTAAATATTGCCGTTGAGCATGTTGCGCATCTTGCACTTGTAGAGCGCCTGCCCCTTGCCGGGCTTGGTGAAATCGAACTGGATGATGACGTAGGGCTCACCCTCGATCATGAGTTTGAGGCCTTTGCGCAAATCGGAACAGGTGTACATGGGTTCTCCTTTTTAAAGGGTTGGATGTGAAAACTACGCGCCCCGGATGCCAGGAACCGCCAATTTGTAAAAAAGCATTAGAATTTATGAGATCCCGGGGCGCTTTGTCAATGCAGCTTCCGCGTTTACGGCATGCCCCAGCCTTCGCCGTTGGGGCCGCAGGTCAGCACCTCAGGGCCGTTTTCGGTTATGGCTACGGTATGTTCGAAATGCGCGCTGGGCAAACCGTCGCGCGACACAATCGTCCAATGGTCGGAAAGCTGGCGAATATCCCTGCCACCGCGGTTGATCATCGGCTCGATGGCGATCACCAGTCCCGGCTTGATGTGAAAGTCGGGCAGCGTGTTGGTGAAGTAGTTGGGGACCTGGGGCCGCTCCCACATCTCGGTGCCGATGCCGTGCCCCACCAGATCCTCAATGACCGAAAAGCCGGCGGCTTCGGCATGCCGCTGCATCTTGCGGGCGATATGACGCCAGCGGGTCTTCTCCTTCAACTGCTGGATGGCAATGCGCAGGCAGTTTTCGGTGACTTCCAGCAATTTGCGTTTTTCAGCGTTGATGTCGCCGACCGGATAGGTGCAGGCGGCGTCGGCGCACCAGCCTTTCAGGCGCAGGCCGATGTCGATGCTGACGATGTCGCCTTCGGCCAGCTTGCGGGTAGCGGAGGGAATGCCGTGGACGACTTCCTCGTTGATGGAGATACAACTGGAAGCGGGAAACGGCACTTTGCCCGGCACACCCTTGAACAGCGGTTCGGCATGATGGGACACAATGAAATCCTCAATCGCGCGGTCAATTTCCTGTGTGGTGACGCCCGGCCGGATCATCTCCCTGCCGGCCTGATGGGTTTCCCACAACAGCCTTCCCGCGCTGCGCATCAACGCAATTTCCTGTTCATTTTTGAGAGCCATGAATCTTTCCTTTGCGATAAAAAGAAAAAAAAATCAAAGACGCTTCTCCTGAAAGCAAACGAAGGGAAATCCCCTTTCAAGCCCCCGGAGAACGCCCTGCGAAAAAGTCGTTTGAAGCTCCAACTCCGAACGAATAAAATTAGCCGCTGCGGCGATCATGTTCAATGCAAAAGCGCCCGAAAAACGTGAAAAGAAAGATTTCCCTCTCCTTAAGCCATAAAAAAAACGGTTTCATCATGGATGAAGAAAAGACGCTTTCTCCCTTTGCCGATTTATCCCGTTTCCCCACGGACAGCGGCGTTTACCTGATGAAGGACGAACAGGGCCTGGTACTGTACGTCGGCAAGGCAAAAAACCTGCGCGCCCGCCTGCGCAACTATCAGGGCGAAGGTGACGGCCGACAGCACATCCGCTTTCTGGTGCGTAAAGTCCACTCCATCGAAACCATCATCACCGACAGCGAAAAGGAAGCGCTGCTGCTGGAGAACACCCTGATCAAGAAGCATCATCCCCGCTTCAACATCCGGCTGCGCGACGACAAGACCTATGTGTCGCTGCGGATGGATCCGCGCGAGGATTTCCCCTTCCTGCAGCTGGTGCGGCGGGTCAAAAAGGACGGCGCGCGCTACTTTGGGCCCTTCCCCTCGGGAGGCGCGGTGAAGGAGACACTCAAGCGCATCCACCGGTTGTTTCCCCTGCGCCACTTTCCGGCAAAGTACTGCGAGCGGCGCGGACGCCCCTGCCTCTACCACCAGATCGGCCAGTGCTGCGCGCCCTGCGCGGGACTCGTCAGCCGCGAGGAGTACCGGCAGCTTGCTGAAGGCGCGCTGGCCTTCCTGGCCGGAGACATCGGCGAGGCGACCGGGCGCCTGCGGGAACGGATGAAACGCGCAGCGGCGGCTTTGCGTTTTGAGGAAGCAGCCTCGCTGCGTGATCAGATTCTGGCGCTGGAGGCGACCACCGAGCGCCAGAAGGTGGCTGAAACCGGCTCTCAGGATCTGGACGTGGCCGGTTTGCAGCTGGAAGGAGGCGAAGCGGTCATCACGATGCTGTTCGTCCGCGGCGGCCAGATGGTGGGAAGACGGGATTTCTCCCAGGAATGGATTCTGGACAGGGACGAACTGCTGATGGCCTTTTTACAGCAGTACTACGAGAGCGGCGTCCCGGTGCCGGATCGGGTGCTGCTCCCCTTCCTGCCGGAAGGTGCGGCCTCGCTGGAAGAGTGGCTGGGCGAAAAGAAGGGGCGCAAGGTGCGGGTGCTGGCCCCGCAGCGCGGGGACGCGGCGGGACTGGTGCGGCTCGCGGAGCGCAACGCCTCGGAAGCCGTCCGGACGCGGGGCAGCCGCCGGGAAGCGCGGGAGCGGGTGCTCGCCGACATCAGGACAGTCCTTTCCTGCCGCCGGCTCCCCTTACGCATGGAATGCTTCGATATCTCCCACTTTCAGGGCAGCGAAACCGTGGGCAGCATGGCAGTCTTTCGCGAGGGCGAGGCGGCCCATGGCGAATACCGTCACTACCGCGTCAAAACCGTCAGCGGACCGGACGATTTCGCCTCGCTGGCGGAAGTGCTGCGCAGACGGCTGGAACGCGGCATCCGCGAGGAGAACCTGCCGGACTTCATCCTGGTGGACGGCGGCCGCGGCCAGCTTTCCTCGGTCATGCCCGTCGTGGAGGAGCTGGGGCTGGAAAAACGCATCGACGTGGTGGGCATCGCCAAGGATCGGGTTACAGCCGCGCCGCGCGCGGACACGATCGAGCACAAGGGAGAGCGTTTCTTCCTCCCCGGCGAAAGCGAGCCACGGCTGCTGCCGGAAGGCTCTCCCGCGCTCTTCATGCTGGAACGGCTGCGCAACGAGGCGCACCGTTTCGCCATCGAGCAGCATCGCAGGAAACGCGGCAAGGCCGCACTGGTTTCGGAGCTGGACGCAATTGCCGGCATCGGTCCGAAACGGCGCAAGGCGCTTCTGCAGCGCTTCGGCAGCGTCGCGGGCGTCCGTGCGGCATCGCTTGAGGAATTGCGGGAAATCCTGCCGGAGGCGGTGGCGACAGCCATTAAGAACTCTTCCGAAAAACGCGGATGATGAAGACATGAAGCTTTGCTTTGAGGATCGGCGTGAGGGTGGTATATATAAATTTTAATACCTTCCCTCCTTTAGGGGGGAAGGGCAGGGATGGGGGGAGAAATGTGATACCTCAATCACTCCCCTCCCCACCCCACCCCCTCCCCCCGCAAGCGGAGGGAGGGCTTAAGAGATTTCTTTTGCGAAAGGCTTGGCACCATGAAGATAGGAATCATCGGATTGCAGAACTCGGGAAAGACCACCATCTTTAACGCGCTGACCCGCTCGGAAGCGGAAGTCGCCGACTACTCCAACGCCAAGGCGGAGCCCAATCTGGCGGTGGTCAATGTGGAGGACGAACGGATCGACCGGCTGGTGGAGATCTACCAGCCGCGCAAGACCGTGCGTGCGACCGTGGAGTTCATCGACTTTGCGGGCGTTTCCGGCAAGAGCGGCGACAAGGGCGGTTTTCCGCCGGAACTGGTGCAGGCCGCCCGGACGACCGACGCGCTGGTGGTGGTGCTGCGCAACTTCCCAAGTGATCTGATGGGCGAGCCGGATCCGGAAGCGGATCTGGACCGCATCTGCGAGGAAATGACCCTCTCCGATCTGATCATCGCGGAAACCCGGCTGGAACGCATCGCGCTGGACACCAAGAAAGGCAAGAAGACGCCGCAGCTGGCTCTGGAGGAAGAGGCTTTGACCGCCATCCATGCGCAGCTGGAGGAGAACAAACCGGTGCGTGATCTGAACATTACCGGCGAGGCGGAAAAGGCATTGCGCGGATTCCAGTTCCTCACCTGGAAACCGGTCATGGTGGTGCTCAACTCGGACGAGGAGCGTTTCGGCAAGAACGCCGCCCTTCTGGAGAAGCTGAATGAAAAGTACCGCACGGTGGAATTCGCTGGCAGCTTCGAGATGGAGCTCTCCCGGCTGACCGACGAGGCGGACATCCAGCTCTTCATGGAGGACATGGGGCTGACGGAATCGGCCCGTGGACTGCTGATCCGCACGGCCTACGACCTGCTGGGCTACATCAGCTTCTTCACGGTCGGGCCGGACGAGGTGCGGGCCTGGAACCTGCACCGGGGTCAAACCGCTGTGGAGGCCGCTGGAGTTATCCATTCCGATCTGGCCCGTGGCTTCATCCGGGCCGAATGTTTTTCCTACGATGATCTGATTGCCCACGGATCCGAAAAGGCGCTCAAGGAAAAGGGCCTGCTGCGTCTGGAAGGCAAGGACTACCGCGTCAAGGACGGCGATATCCTCTGCGTGCGCTTCAACGTGTAACCAACATCTTCAAAGGATAGTTTTTCCCATGTCAGTCACCACCATCGGCACCATCTGCGTATCCAACGACCGGCCCTTCACGCTGTTCGGCGGCGTCAATGTCCTTGAGGACCGGGATTTCACCCTGTCCGTCTGCGAGCATTACGTCAAGGTCACCACCAAACTGGGCATCCCCTTTGTCTTCAAGGCCTCCTTCGACAAGGCCAACCGCTCATCCATCCATTCCTTCCGTGGCTGGGGACTTGAAGCGGGCATGAAGATCTTCGAGGCGGTCAAAAGCGAATTCGGCGTTCCCGTGCTCACCGACGTGCATGAACCCTGGCAGTGCGAACCGGTTTCAAGGGTCTGCGACGTGCTTCAGCTTCCGGCCTTTCTGGCCCGCCAAACCGATCTGGTGCGGGCGATGGCCAAAACCGGCAAGCCTATCAACATCAAGAAGCCCCAGTTCCTCAGCCCCTCGCAGATGTCCAACATCGTCGAGAAGTTCCGTGATGCGGGCAACGAGCGGCTGATCCTGTGCGAACGCGGATCCTGCTTCGGCTATGACAACCTGGTGGTGGACATGCTGGGATTCGGCGTAATGAAGAAGACCTGCAACAACCTCCCGGTGATCTTTGATGTCACCCATTCTCTGCAAACGAGGGATTCAGGCTCCGCCGCCTCCGGTGGACGCCGCTCCCAGGCACTGGATCTGGCATTGGCCGGCATGGGAGTCCGGCTGGCGGGACTGTTCCTTGAGGCGCATCCCCATCCCGACCAGGCCAAATGCGACGGTCCCAGTGCCCTGCCCCTCAACCTGCTTGAAGATTTCCTTGTCCGGGTCAAGGCGGTGGACGACATGGTCAAGTCCTTCCCTCCCCTGCAGATCGACTGAAAAAAACGGACGCTTCCCAAAGAGCCTGCCCTTTGCGGCAACAGGGCACCCGGAACGAAAAGAAGAAAGGAGAAATTCCGCAATGGCAATGGCAAAGGTTGATTTTGACAGGCTCCTGGCCTCCCTCGGCGAAACGCTCGGAATTGAGCTGGCCTTCGACAAGGACGGCGTATGCGACCTCGTGGTGCAGGATTCGTTTGGCGTATCGCTGAAGAAATCCGAAGAGGACGGGACACTGACGATGTTCAGCTCGCTCTGCGCCGATTTGCCCGATCCCGCAGACTACTCGCTCGTCCTCGATCTCCTGGAGTTCAACCTCGGAGCGGCGAGCGGCGCATCATGCGCAATTGGGCGCGATCCCCACGGCGGCACGCTCATCGCATGGGAGACCTTCCCCGCCTCGCGTCTCGCCTCAACTTCACTCACGGAACTCTTCGAACATTTCGTGCAGTCACGCATTGCCCTCGCCGAGATCGTCTCCGGCAACATCGGCAAGGTGCATGTCAACCACGGGACGCACAATATCATCTACCCGTAAAAGCGATGAAAGGGCGTACAACATGGTACTTGACGCAAGTCTGAACGTAAACAGCCTCAAGGACATCACATCAGGACGGCTGGCGGTCAATTTCGAGGATTCACGCGGCAGGCTTCAGTCTGGCTCGATCACGGTGAACGGAGAGAAATTCAACGTTTCGTTCGCCTCAAACGGAGCCGCCACGGTGAAGAAGAACTTCGAAGGCTTTTTCGGCGGCATCAGGACTTTCTTCATGGGACACACCGCCCAAGCGCAGGAAATTGAGCGGAAGATGAACTCCATCATCCTGGCGAACGGAGGCAAGGACTTCAAGATCGTCTCCAACAGCAAGGCGTACCTGGCGAACGTAATAAGGAACAGCCAGGTCACGGGACGCCTTGAGGTGGCCGACTACGGAATCTCACGCAACCGGAAGATGCTCGAAAACGCCAGCCTCATTGCCGCG
>JAEEGI010029668.1_pt1 | contig 10321 bp, 6 predicted proteins | sample 8958751 | NCBI WGS metagenome assembly JAEEGI01 (sample SAMN16246545, study PRJNA631951) | gut metagenome | biome: gut microbiome; feature: rumen; material: KS-attached | host: Bos | place: Iran: Karaj | collected 2018-10 | reverse complement strand
TTGCTCGAAGCGATGCAGGAACGCCACATCACGATTGGCGATGAAACGTTCAAGCTGGACGAACCGTTCCTGGTGCTTGCGACGCAGAACCCGATTGAGCAGGAAGGTACGTATCCGCTGCCGGAAGCTCAAGTCGATCGTTTCCTCTTGAAGGTGAAGGTGAGTTACCCGAACAAGGCGGACGAAATGAAGATTCTCGATGCGGTCTCGGGTGCGGGGCTGCGCCAGCCGAATGCGGTCGCGACGAAGGAAGATATTTTGAAGGCTCGCGAGCTCGTGAAGCAGGTTTATGTCGATGAACGCGTGCGCGAATACATCGTGAATCTCGTGCTTGCGACCCGCGATCCGGGTAGCATCAAGCGTAGCGACTTGGTAGGCTTTGTGGAAGTGGGCGCTTCGCCGCGTGCATCTATTGGCTTGGCTCAGGCTTCGAAGGCCCATGCGTTTATCCAGGGCCGCGCCTACGTGACGCCGGAAGACGTGAAGGCTGTTGCGATGGAAGTGCTGCGCCACCGCGTGATTTTGAGCTACGAAGCCGAAGCGGAAGAAGTCACTGCCGAAACCGTCGTGCAGAAGATTTTGGACAGCGTTGAAGTGCCGTAATAGTGAAATTAACTTGTTTGAAATTCATGGTAGAATGGAGATTTCTCGCAAGTATCTTTTTTCTTGTTTTGTGCTCCTGTGGCCATTCGTCGTCGGATCCATGCCAAAGTGCGGTGTATGACGAATGCATGCGACGAACTGAAGGTACGTGGCTTGCTGATGCCGCTTGTTCCGAAGTGGCTGTGTCGCAATGTGAAGATGATTAGAAAGTGACGCCCCCAGTCGGGGCGTTTTTTTATTCTTCGATGTCTTTGTAGGAATGCTTGCTGGGTGGGTTGCTTTGTGGCTGCGGTTCTCGGGGCTTGATTTTGTTGTTTGTATTGCATTCGATTCCTTCGGCTTTGCGGATTTCTTCTTCGTAGGCTCTTTTGCCACGCTCAAGTCCGTCTGTGGGAAGATGGAAGACTTTGAAGATGGCGATGAGTGCGACAATGCCTGCGTGCCAAATGCGCAAAGTGATAGGTCTTAGCACGCCTGGGCGATGAATCCCGCATATTGGGGTTAGAAAAAGACTGCAAACTAGAATTGCCAAGACTGAGAGTACACAGATGCCGATGGAAAATGCGAGGATGATTTGCACCCACCAAGGCGAGGTGGCAAAAACCTGATAAAGCGTGTTGAAGAAATTTTGCATTGATTTTGAAAGCCCCCGTGCGGGGGCTTCAGAAGAATTTTGATAATTTAGTTAGTTGTATTCTCGTAGGAATCCGTCATCAAGCGCTGTGACAGGGATTGTCGTAGTTGTGCCGTCAGGCCCAACGATGATAGCGACTCCGGTCAGGTAGTTTATCCAGTAATTGAAATTGTTTTCGTGCTTGTGAAATCGTAAATCGCTATTTTTGTCATCGTGAATTTGCTTGTTACTAATGGCGACAACGAATGGTACAAGGAACTGATCGTGTGATATAGCAAGGGTCATTTTGTGCATGTTATCGTATGTAAAGTATGTGTCAATGAACTCTTGGGTTCTTGATTTGATGTCGTAAAAAACGGATTTGCACGCATTCTCGATTGTGCTGTTGTCGTATTCTTCATAAGCGACTTTTGAATACATGCTCCATCCCCAGCTATTTGGCTTTCTACATGATTCTTTTGCTTCTTTTGTGGCATTTTTTTGTATGTACCATGAATCTAGAAGATCAAGGTTTTGTGCATGAAATCCATTGAACATGGAACTTGTCCAAGTTTGTTCGTCTGCAGTGGTTTGGCCTTTGTTGTTAGAGATGATGAATGCTGTTTGCTGGGTCCGATAGACGTTTGTATGCATGTAGAAAAAGTCGCCGATGTCGAGTTCTTTGAGCGTTGTTCCAACTAGCTTAGACTGTGCCTCGCCATTGCTGTTGAGACCATCAGTTGATCCAGTTTTATTTTTGTCGCGGGCAGCATGGCGGAGGATGAATGCGACTTTTTCATAGGAACGGAGACAGCCGAATACATCATACATGGAATTGAATTTATCTGTGGAAGAACGTAAGGCGGTGCATTTTGCGCTAAGTTTTTCTGGGGTTACGCTTTTGCCGTTTGTGACTTTGACAGGTTCTTCATTGCCGCAAGTGATTTCCACGCCGTCTTCGACTTCTTTTGCTGTGCACCCTTCGCCTTTGAGCGAGGCGAGCCATTCGTCAATGGTGAGGTTCGGGTCTTTTTCCTTTGCAATATCGAATGCACTCTTGCCATTTTCGCCATTCTTGATGGTTGTCGATTCTGCATTGCCGCAAGTGATTTCCACGCCATCTTCGACTTCTTTTGCCGTGCATCCTTCGCCTTTGAGCGAGGCGAGCCATTCGTCAACAGTGAGGTTCGGGTCTTTTTCCTTCGCAATATCGAATGCACTCTTGCCATTTTCGCCATTCTTTATGGTGACCGATTCTGCATCGCCGCAGGTAATCTGGACGCCATCTGTAACCTTTGCCGCAGAGCATCCCTTGCCTTTGAGCGAGGCGAGCCATTCGTCAACGGTGAGGTCCGGATTTTTTTCCTTCGCAATATCGAATGCGCTCTTTCCGTCTTTCCCGTTTTGCACGGTAACGACCTTGCCGCCGCAGTTCAAGTCGTAGCCGGTTCCGTCGGTACGTTCGCTTACGGTGCAGCTGGCACCATCGTTTCCTTTTTCAAGGATTTCTTCGAAGTTCGAGCCGCAGGTAATTTTGATGTTTCCGTTGGAAAGTTTTTCGCCTTTGCAGTTGTCGCCTTTGAGCGCGGCGAGCCATTCGTCAACGGTGAGGTTCGGGTCTTTTTCCTTCGCGATTTCAAAAGCGCTCTTTCCGTCTTTTCCGTCTTCTCCGTTTTTCACGGTGACTGTATTACCGCCGCAAGTCAGGTCGTAGCCGGTCCCGTCGGTACGTTCTTTCACGGTGCAGTTTGCGCCGGCAGCACCCTTCAAAAATTCGAGCCATTCCTTTTCGGTGCCGGTGAAACCGTTATCTTTTGCGATTTCATAAGCGGATTTGCCGGCATCACCTTTACCTCCGTCGTTGCCTTTGTCTCCTTTGTCGCCTTTTTCACCGTTTTTCAGTTCACCGACCTTCTTGCCGTCGCAAATGACATCGTAACCGTTGATTTGGGAGTTCTCTTCGACGGTGCAGACGGAATTGTTCTTGCCGTCTTCGCCCTTGTCGCCTTTATCACCCTTATCGCCTTTGTCGCCCTTGTCACCTTTTTCGCCATCTTCACCATTGGTTCCGTTTTTTCCGTCTTTACCATTCTTGATGGATCCGACTTTTTCATCGTCACAGAAAACGTCATAGCCGTTGTTGTCGGCGTTTGCCTTGACGGTACAGGAACTGCCATCTTTGCCGTCGGCACCATCTTTTCCGTTTTTACCATTCTTGCCGTCCTTTCCGTTCAGGACGACACCAACGGAATCGCCTCCGCAGATAATCTTGACGCCACTATCGTCGTCTAGAGTCTCTGTTGTGCAGGCGAGTTCGGACAAATCTGGTGCTTCGGTAATTTCATCAAGACAGCCTCCAAGCATGAACAGGCTGAGAAATGATGTTGCGAAAAGAATTTTGGATTTCATACACTTGCTCCCATCTATATTTTTCGCCAAAATTAGAATTTTTCTTACTAGAATCGGAAAAAAAGAGTGCGTTTTTGTTGAGAATACGAAAAAACTTGCTGAAAACAACAATTTTTGTTATCATTATACGCATGAAATACATTGCGATGGCGTTTGCTTTGCTTTTTTTAGGTTGTATGTTCAGCAATACGGATGCGTACAACATCAATATTCTTCCTCCAATGAATACGCCTGATGGCAAGCAAATGAACAAAGATGGTCGCGATGCCGTATCGACTCGGATGACAAAAATGCCGGACCCGCCATCAGAATCGGCGGAACCGCTCAAGCCTATCGATGTCAGGGTGGATAACCCAAACGAGCCAATTGATATTGATCATGGGCTTGATTTTAGCAAAGTGAAATAGCGCACAGAAATCCTAGTATATATTCCAAAGTGTAATAAGTGAAATCCAGCGAATTTCACTGTGAATGCGCACGGGGGGTAGATATAGATTATATTTATAATCACTAGGGTTTTAGTTAATGATGAGTCTGCTGGACTATGCATGTCATGTGTTCTTTGTCCCGTCATGGTTGGTCGGAAGCTTTTTCTTGACTGCGCTTATACTTCTTGGCGAGAAACGGAACTTGAAAGGGTTACTGCTGTGGGGTGCCCTTTTTTCGCTATGCCCGTATATGATTTTTTCGGACGGAATTTATCACGGGTTGATACATTTGCTTTCGGGCACGATGGACAAAGTTCCGTTGATGATGGACGTGATTATCGACTATATGAGTCGTCTGGTACTGATTCCAATCGCGATTTGGGTTTTCAATAAAAAGCTCGCTATTCATTGGTCTCAGTCGCTGTTCTTGCTTTCGGCGTTTGGCGGCATCGGCTACCTTGGCATGGTGGTGGGCAAAACGCAGCTTGTGGCGTTCCTTGTCGACTTGGTGGCGATTTACATCTGGTGGAAACTGCTCTTGAATGAACTTTTGTTTGTTCGTAACACTCAGGCTTTTAGACGGTTCGGGTTTCTTGGTTTTGTCACCTTCTTTAGTTTGCTTGTAAATCTCGCCATGTACGTGAGCGTGCGCATGATCGAGGTGACTCCAGAATTTTTGGATTATCTGGTGTTTGTTTCTTGGCTGTTCTGGCTTACACTTACGATTGCGGTGAAATTGATTTTTAGGACGGTCCGTTTGACGCAACAGGCGGAGATTGCGCGCAACCACGATGAATTGACAGGCCTCCCGAATACGCTCCTGTTTGAAAATTACGTGCAGGAATTGCTTTTTAGAAATCCGAAGAAACGCTTTGCTTTTGTCGTTTTTGATTTGGATAATTTCAAGGCTTTTAATGAAAGGTTCGGTTTTGATGAAGGCGATTCCTCTTTGCGGTTTATGGCGGATACGCTCAAGTCGCTATTCGGCGAACGTTATGTGACTCGTGTATCTTGCGATATGTTCCGTGCGGTAGGCGATGTCGCCGGGATGAGTTTTAAAATCAAGGAAGCCCACGACAAGATTCGCTTCTTTTCGAAGAAGGGCGTGCTGGAAATCAAGGCGGGTGTGTATGTCCAGCGGGAACCGAACGAGGAAATTGAACGGTGCTTTATGAGGGCCCGCCTGGCGGAAGCTGCCATCAAGGGCTTTTTTGACGAATACGTATCTATTTACGCGGACGAGATGAGCGCACGTGAACGCTTGAAAATGTACTTGATTGCACATATTGACGAGGCTGTGGAAAAGGAATATATCAAGGTCTATTACCAGCCTATTGTCGATATAAATACGAATAAATTATGTGGATTTGAGGCGCTTGCGCGTTGGGACGATCCGGAACACGGTTTTTTGCCGCCTTTGGATTTTATCGGCATTCTCGAAGACGCGCACTTGATTCATAAACTTGATTTGTTCGTGCTTAAAAAAGTTTGCGAGAGATACCGCACGGAGGCGGATTTAGGCCATAAGTGCGTTCCGATATCGTTTAACCTTTCCCGTTTGGATTTTAAACTATGCGATATCTACAAGGAAGTGAAGCTGTGTACGGAATTGTATAGGGTTCCGCATGACATGCTTCACATCGAAATTACGGAATCCGTGTTGGATGACGATGACGGTTTTATCAGGCGACAGATTGTGCAGTTCCAGAATGACAATTTCGAAATTTGGATGGACGATTTTGGCACTGGATACTCGTCGTTGAATGTACTCAAGGATTATGATTTTAATTCGATTAAAATTGACATGCTGTTCTTGCAACGGTTTACAAAAAAGTCGAAGATGATTATACAGGCCATTGTGGATATGGCGAAGCGCTTGAATGCTGGCACGCATTCGGAAGGTGTAGAAACAAAGGAACATCTGGATTTTTTGAAATCGATTGGTTGCGACCGCGTGCAGGGTTATTATTATTCAAAGCCGCTCCCGTATGACGAGGTGATGGCGGTGCTCAAGGAAAAAGGCGTTTCAATATAGAAAAAGCTGGTTTAAAACCAACTTTTGATTTTTTCACATTGCTTTTCGTTTAGCTTATAGTATTCTTCTTTTGTATAAATTGAAGAATAGTACTTTTCGTACATTAAGTCTACGTTGCAGATTTCGGGACGATGCTCGTATATGGAACAAAGATTGTCGTCTCTTAAGTGGATGCAAACGCCGTCACCCCTGTCAAAGTTCGCCAGGGCGGGAACCTTTTTCAGGGAACGGCAGCATAGACCGCAACAGTCACATTTGAACGGCATCTACTTTGCACACGCCTTTTTGCCCTTAGTCTTATATATCGGCAATAAATTGTGAGAATGCTTTGGCTTGTCTTTTTTGCTTTTATCAGCTATTGCTTTTGCTTTCTCGGACTGTTGATTTCCGTTATCAACTTCAATCGCCATTTTTTTCGCCAAACTGCCTGATTCCTTTGTCAGCTTGCCATTTTCCTTCAATATTGGAGTGTCTAGAATGCTCTTCACTGCCTGCACCAGTGAACAAGCTGCAGCAAATAATTTTTTTTCTTCTTCGTCGAATTTTCTAAAATCGACATTTCCTTTGTCATCCGCATATTTTTTCACGAGTTGCTTAAGGAATGCGTTTGCCTTGTGAAGTTGCTCTGATAATCTATTCAAAATTCCGGTAAACAAGTTGCAACGTTCACTTATAGCATTGCACATTGTACAAATTGTGGTACATTGTTCAGCTATTTTCTCGGCTTCGGCACGGTTCGCTTTGGCATTTTCAAGATTTTCCTCTGCTTTAGAATTCAGAACAAAACCCATTACGGCAAGAGCGGGACCCGCAACTAGTCCGCCCAAAACACATGCTCCTCCTGCCATTCCGAAACCACCAGCGGCAAGGGAGCCACCACCTAAGAATGCTAATGTTGCATTGGTTGCGGCCACGCCAGAAAGAGTTCCGATTGCAGTTCCTGTTCCTGCAACTACTCCAAATGTCGTTGCCGCGCCATAAGCGCCAATGGCTGCTAGCGCACCTGCAGCCACTCCTCCGGTGGCACCGTTCACAATCTTTTCTGCAATTGAACTTAATTTAGCAATGGAATTAAACTCTTCTTTAGTTAATTCCATTTTGGATAGTTCATTCAATCCTTTGCTATTACGAAATTCAATGTTGTGGATTTTCTTAAAATTCAGAACAAACGGCATTATCTCGTTCTTTAGAATATCGAGTTTTGTCATTCCCAACTTTTCCAAAGATTGCTGACACGTATTGCGACTTTTCTTCGCATTCGATTTGGCGTACTTTACTGAGTTGCGGGCTTTATTGTTAATACGCTCTGCCCTCTTGTTTGTCTCGTGTGCATCATAAGCTTTTTTTGCGCCCAATAGACCGGCACCGACTGCTAAGCCCCCAATAATAATTGGTATTGGCATGCTATACTCCTTGTTTATGTTTAAAGAATGAACGCTTCGTCTGATTCCATTAGATGATTAAATTGTTCGCTATTTTCAAATTGTGTTTTATATCCCATCGCATGTGTGATTTTATTCGCTCCGCGAATGTATGAATCAAAATCACCAGTTTGGATAGCGTTGTCCATCATATCAAAGGCAGAGACAAACGTTTTGGTCGTCTCTTTGAGCCATGTTCTGGATTTGGCTTCAAATGCCTTCCTATAAAGTTGAAGTGCCTTTATTTGTTCTGCGCATTCCGCCTCAATTTGCAGACGATATTCTCTCGCAATTTTCGGTGCCTTTAAGGCATTTTTGATTACGGAAACGCTTATGGATGCCAAGGTGTAAGCGGTCCGCGCGATGAAGACTGCTTGGCCGATGGGGGTTAGATTTGCAACAGCTAGCGAAGCGCTGACAGCAAGTTGCTTCATACAATCGACTCCAGAAATTGTTCCGTTGTAATAATTGTAAAACGATGATGCTGTATCAATGACAAAACTCACAATTTCTGTAGGTGCTTTCGCGTTTTTCAATAGCTTTGGCAAATCATCTTTGTAATGCTTTATTCCGGCATCAATCAATGTGGCTCCGTTTGCAACTGCGTAAGAACGAACCGCGGATTTCGCAGATTTTGCCGCAACGTCCTTTATTGCTTCTTCAACAGGTTTTCCCTTTAGGACTTCATCCAAGTTAAAGACGATTGCCATTCCTCCGCCAATAATTGCACCTGATTTTGCTGCTTCCTTGCCTGCTTCATGGGCTGTTCCAAGCATAGATTGAACAGTATATTTCCCGGGGTTATCATGAGCATAAGAGGCTTCCTTGTTCGTCGTCTCACTACTAAGTGTTTTTTGACGGATTAATTTATATTTTTCTAATTGCGCCTTTTTGGACGCGATGAGAGACGGGGCGGCCTTGCTAGCTTTTAACGCCTTGATTTCTTGTTTTACGCCATCAATTTTGTTGTCAGCTCGCTTGCAAAAATCTTCATAAAAGTCTTTGGGAATTTTTACTGAGACTCCATTTTTGAAATATTTTTCGTTTTTCGATGCGCAAAGCTTATCAAATGTTTCACTGCCGTTTTTCCCGATGAATTTCATCTGGACTCCTGTGCCGGAAATTTCTTTCCATGAACCATCTGGCATTTTTTCCGCATCTATTACATCAACGAGCGGGTCATTCGTTTTGCCAAGATCATCATAGCGGAAACTGCGCATGCTTTGCCCTTTAATAATACGCTGTTTATTGATTTTCGTGGTTTCTATGACTTCTGCTGAAAAACCCGATTGCTGGCGTTTATTGCGAAATTTCTCAAGATCCGTATTTCCGAGTTTGCTTTCTGAAATACTCTTTAAACTTCGCTTGCTTTGCTCGATAAGTCCCCCTTTGCCATCGTATGCCGCTAAATCGAGTGACGCTGCTTCCCCATAACGGGATACTAGTTCATGTAGTGCCCTGTTTACGGCTGCATTGGTGAAAGCGTCGTTTGACATATTGTGAAAATGCTCCTTGCTTATAGGCTATAATTTAATTATTGTTTTAAAAAAAATCTTTATAAAAAATTTTTTTTGGAAAAGACTTATAATTCGTTTTGATAAATGCTTTATAGCGTCCTGAATAGTGCTTCTGTTTTTAGAAATTGATTGTGAAAGCTTGCAATCCGGATTAGGCTAATGTAGTGCAGAATTAAAGTTTTTGGCGTATCTAACTGTGTTTACTTGATCTGTTTGCATATTACACCCTTATTGTGTTTTGTGAATAATATAATATCATTTAAGGTGTAAATGCAAGCTTGTGGATCTCTGCGTTGAAATGCAAAAAAAGCCGCAGCGGAGTGCTGCGGCTTTTTCTGTAAAAGGAGATTCCCGCTCAAGGCGGGAATGACAAGCGACTAAGCCTGGTGAGCCTTGAACCACTTGATCAGTCCGTTGGTGGAACTGTCGTGGTGGAGTTCGGCATCGGCCTTTGCAAGTTCCGGAAGAATCTTCTTGGCGAGCTGCTTACCGAGTTCAACACCCCACTGGTCGTAGCTGTTGATGTTCCAGATAACGCCCTGCGTGAAGATCTTGTGTTCGTACATGGCGATGAGAGCGCCAAGGCGTTCCGGGCTCACGTAGTCCATCATGATGGAGTTCGTCGGCTTGTTGCCTTCGAATACCTTGTGCGGAGCGAGGAATGCGATTTCTTCTTCGGACTTGCCGGCGGCGCGGAGTTCTTCCTGAGCCTGGGCGAGAGTCTTGCCGTTCATCAAAGCTTCCGGCTGGGCGAAGAAGTTGGAGAGCAACTTCTGGTGGTGATCGCCAATCTTGTTGTGGCTGTTTGCCGGGGCGATGAAGTCGCACGGAATCATCTTGGTGCCCTGATGGATGAGCTGGTAGAAGGCATGCTGGCCGTTCGTGCCCGGTTCGCCCCAGAGGATCGGACCCGTCTGGTAGTTCACGCGCTTAGAGTCGCGATCGACGGTCTTGCCGTTGGATTCCATGTCGGCCTGCTGGAAGTAGGCGGCGAGGCGGTGGAGGTACTGGTCGTACGGGAGCATGGCGTAGCTGGATGCGCCGAAGAAGTTGTTGTACCAAACGCCGATGAGGGCGAGGATGACGGGCAAGTTCTTGTCAGCCGGAGCGGTCTTGAAATGCTGATCCATTTCGTAGGCGCCCTGGTGGAGCTTCATGTAGTTTTCGAAGCCGATGCGGAGGCTGATGGAGAGACCGATTGCAGACCACAGAGAATAGCGGCCGCCAACCCAGTTCCAGAATTCGAACATGTTTGCCGGGTCGATACCGAATTCGGTAACAGCTTCGGTGTTGGT
>JAEEGI010029664.1_pt1 | contig 10322 bp, 7 predicted proteins | sample 8958751 | NCBI WGS metagenome assembly JAEEGI01 (sample SAMN16246545, study PRJNA631951) | gut metagenome | biome: gut microbiome; feature: rumen; material: KS-attached | host: Bos | place: Iran: Karaj | collected 2018-10 | reverse complement strand
GTATCATAGTTTATGGGCTAAATATATAGTCCGAAATAGCGGCCTCCCGGCTCAACCTGCGGTAGAAATGACGGAACAGGAGAACTAAACCAACGGTCGATGGTCAAAGGCGCTGCTGTTTGCTATGATGCATCCAATGAAATCCAAGTTAACGAAAAGATCGACAGGCAAAACCTTATCAATCAATCAGCAGGAGGTAAAAATATGCTCGGTGATCACATCTCGTCGCTGAAATCACTGTTCGGCGAAGCGCAGTCGGAGCTGCGCGCACAGGAAAACTCTCACATCATGTTTCAGCTGGAAGACGGCAAGGGGAAGCGCAACATGCAATCTTCACGCTCCGGTGTCTTCGCCCGCGTGTTTTCAGGCGGTGTTTTCGGTTCGAGCTCCAGCGCGATCTATGACGAAGCGCACGCGAAGGCGGCGCTCGAACGCGCGCAGCGTCTCGCCAAGGAAGCCGATGCGCGCTGCAGGCTTGGTGAAGGTCCGATTCCGAAGACGGAAAGCGGATTCATTCCGCTCGACCGTGTTCTGAAAGCGTTCGACGTGCAGGCGCATGCGGATCTTGCCTATGAACTGGATCGCTACATCGTGGAGCACTGCCCGAAGATCACGCACCGCGGCGTGCGCACACGGACGCAATGCACGGAAAAGCTCTTGGCGGTCACGAACGGATATGATGCGCATACCGCCATCATCCGCGCATATGTAGATATCGATCTTACCGCCGAAGGAAAGGACGGACGCCCCGTCAGTCTCGGCAACTACTACGGGAAAAGCTGTTATTTGGACGAGGCATTCTCCGATATCGGTTGGGTCACGGACAGCATCGATGTACTGTACAAGCAGCTGATGGATTTCTGCGAAGCGGAATATCCGAAAGCGGGCTATCACGACATTATCCTGAGCAAGGATCTCACCGGTATGCTGGCGCATGAGGCTGTCGGTCATACCGTGGAAGCGGACGGCGTGCTCGGCGGATCGATCGCGGGACTCCGGCGCGGTGAACAGGTGGCAAGCGAAATCGTCACGCTGATGGATTATGCCAACAAGATGCCCGGCGGCGACGCGCACTGTCACATGATCGTCGATGACGAGGGTACATTGTGCTCGGATGTAACGATCATCAAGAACGGCATTCTGAACGAGCTGATGCACTCGCGCCAGACCGCGCGCAATCTCGGCGGCGTCGCGCACGGCAACACGCGTGCCAGCCAATACTATGATGAGCCGATGATCCGCATGCGTAATACTGCGATCGCACCGGGCAACGATACCTTAGAGGATATGATCGCGTCGATCGATGACGGCTATTACCTCGTCGGCAACGAAAACGGCTCCGGCGCGCTCAACGGCGAATTTATCGTCGTCACCTCTCTGGGCTATCACATCAAGAACGGCAAGATCGACCATCCGATCAAGGGAACAACCTTCTCCGGCACCGCCTTCGATCTTTTGAAGACGGTAACCATGGTCGGCAAGGAACAGGGCTGGCGCTTCGGCGGCATGTGCGGCAAGAAACAGCGCATCGAAACCGCAAACGGCGGCCCGGAAATCAAATGCAAAGCCAACATGGCTGGAAAGTGAGGAAAACACCATGAACGCACTGAGAAAACTGGCTTTGGAAACCCTGTACGCGCTGCGCGAAGCCGGTGCGGAACACGCTGACTGTACGGTCAAATGGAGCTCCATGGATGAATCCAATGCTTTGGGAAAAGCGGAATACCTGCTGCGCGAGTTCGACTCCTGCGATATCGAGATTACGGCGGAGAAGGGCGGAAAGCGGGCAAGTCTCACCTTCAATCAAACGGATCCTGCATCGATTGAACAAGCCGCAGCCAGCTGCGTTGCGGCGTGCGCCTTCGGTATTCCCGCGGATAAGCCGCTGTCCTTTAAGGGGTCGATGGACCCCGACCGTGTTTTGCCGATCGAGCGCAATCCCGAAAAGCTCTACCGGCGGTTCGAGGAGTTCATCGAAACACTGAAGAACGAGTATCCCGACGTCTCCACCGATGCGGATATACGCTATTGGGACAACAAGGTTTTCTATCTGAATTCGGACGGTGCGGAATACACAAACCGCTATCAGACCTGCTCCGCCGGATGGCAGGGCAATACGCGGCAGGATGACAATGTCACGGACTTCGAATCCTTCTGGGTACAGCTTCCCGATCTGGACACGCCCGTCATCGATTGCGGCGTCGCGAAGGAAAAACTGGACGGGCTCGGTAATATGCTCGGCGCGCGTCCCATCGGCAAGGGCGGATTCGTCGGCACGCTGGTCCTGACGACCGAAGCATTCAGATGGACGTTCCTGCCGCAGATCAACCATCGGATCGAAAACAGAAAGGAAGGCGACGGATATCCCGATCCGACCTGCTCGCCTCTGATCAGCGTCTATACCGTATATTCAGACAAACCGTTTGCAGACGGTGAACCCGTGGAGAACAGTCCGCGCGTCGTGAAGAAATATACCATACAAAACGGCAAACCCGTTCCGGATCCGGAGAAGGAACTGGAAGGAGCGGAGCTGGACGCCTACCGGCAGAAGCGCCTCGCCGATATGGAGGGATTGAATCATCAGCTGCTCTGTATGGAACCCGGCGAAACGCCGCTTGAAGAGATCATCAGGAACGTGAAGCAGGGACTGCTTCTCGGTTTTATTCAGGGTTCGATGCCGTCCGACGACGGTGATTTTTCCGGCGCCGCCAAGAGCTCCTACTATATCGAGAACGGAAAGATTCAGTTCCCCGTGATGGGTACGATGGTATGCGGAAACGTGTTTGAACTGATGAAGCAGGTCTCTGCCGTTTCCAAAGAAACCAAGTTTGAGGACGGAGCCGTTCTCTTCCCGTGGGTTGCCGTGGAAGGCGCGAATATTCTTTGATGCAGGCAGGAAAGGAGAGAACCGTATGGAACACCTGAAAACTCTTGCCCTGTATGCGCTGGATGCTTTGCAACAGCGGGGCGCAGAGCATGCAAGCTGTTACATCAAACGAAACAACGCCACCGAAGCCAACTATGAAAACTGCGAATACACGTTGATGCGGACCTTTTCCGCCGACAAGTGCATTCTGAAAGCGTCCGTTGGGCAAAAGGTGGGAACGGCAACGGTCTACCTGCTCTCCGCAGAGGAAATTGACGCCGCCGCAGATCAATGCATTGAGCGTATGAAGGATGCACCGGACGATGCGTTTGCCGCCATTTGGGAATCGAACGACGTTCGCTCCTTTGTAAAGGGCGAACTGGAGCCGGATGCGGACGGGATTCTCAAAAGCATCGAGGGCTGCATCGCGTATCAGGCGGAGCGCACGCCGGACGATCCTCTGAAGGAGATTATCATCGAACATCACCGCATGCAGGAACTCTTCTTCAGCACTTACGGTGCGCGGCTCGACTCCGATCTGGGCTATTATCAAATGAAGCGCGCCTATAAGCCCGATCTCAGGGACGGCTTTGCCGGCTTCGGCGAAATGACCGAACCGTTCGATCCCGCCGTGAAAAAGGTGGAAAAGAAGCCGCTTGAAGCGCCGTTTGTCGGCACCGCCGTATACTGTCCCAGATCGCTGTACCGCGACTGGCTGCTGCTCCACGTCACCTTCCTCAGCGAGGATTCCACCCTCGGCGAAAACGGCACGAAACACAAGTGGGCAGACAAATTCGGCGAGCAGGTGACTTCCCCGTTGTTCTCCATCTCCTGTATGCCCCTTGACCCGCGCATCTGCAACGCGTCTCCGTTCACGCCGGACGGCGTCGTGCTGCAAAACACGCCGCTCATCGAAAAGGGCGTGCTTCGCAATCTCTGGTACAGTCTGAAAACAGCGCGCAAGCTCGGCAGAACGCCCGACATGCAAACGGTCGATTTCTTCGACGATACCACCTGGAGTACCACAAGCTATATCATCGAACCGGGCAGCACGCCGCTTTCGGAGATTATTGCAGGTATCGAGAAGGGCATCATCATCTATGCCATGCCCGGCAGCACGCCGAATGACAACGACGGCAACATCACCGGCTTGATCCGCGAAGGCATGCTGATCGAACATGGTAAAGTCGTTCGCCCGATCAGCGAGGTATCGGTCCGGGCAAACTTCTTCGATATGTACAACAACATCCGCGCCGTCTCCGCCGAAACCACGCACATGGGCGGCGACATCCTGCCCTGGATCGCGTTTGACGGCATCCGGTTCCAGTAAGGAGGTAACCATCATGCTGCAAGACACCATTTCGAGATTCAAATCCGGCTTTGACTGCTATACGGAACTGCGCCGTCAGTTCAATGGAAGGTATACTCTCACGCTGACGCCAGACGGACACTGGACCGAGGATATCGTGAAAAAAGGCGGCGTTTCCGCCAGAGTGTTTCTGAACAACGCCTACGGCTTCTGCGCCTCCGGCGAAACGGACGATGCTTCCGTCATCCGTATCATCGAAACCGCAAAACGTAATGCGACAGCTCTCGGTCGCTATGCGCCCGCAAGAAAAGCAACCCTTTTGGACATTCCGCATCGGATCATCCCGATCAACGATCCGGTAAAGGACGTCGACATCAAGTTGCTCCGCAGCATGGGCGACGATCTGATGCAGTACACTTCGACCAGGTACCCCGATGCGGAGACCACGATCACCATCATGCAGTACACCTCGGAAAAGCTGCTGGTCGTTTCCAACGGCTGCGACGGACGCTCCAACGTCGTGCTCGGCCGCATCTGGGTGGATATGAATAAGACTCGGGACGACGGCGAATACATCGTCGGGGAAGCCGACGGTGCCTGCGACGTGTATCTCACCGACTTTTTCGACGCAAAGCGGCTCTATGCACTTGCAGACGACGCTTATGAGAAGCTGCAGAAGAATCTCGCCGAAACAGACGAAGACAAGGCAGAAGTCGAAGGTGGCGAGCATGAGTGCATCCTTTCGCCGAGTTTTACCAGTATGCTTGCGCACGAAGCAGTCGGTCACACCTGTGAAGCCGATTCCGTCGCGGCAAAGAATTCTGTTGCTGCCGCGAATATGGGGAAACAGGTCGCAAGCGAACTTGTCTCCCTGACCGATTTCGCGCATACCGTGTTCGGAGAGCATTGCACCATCCCTTTGCATATCGACGATGAAGGTACGCCGTGCATCGACGCGCCGATCATCAAAAACGGCGTCCTCGTCGGCTGCATGACAAACCGGATCCTTGCCGAACGGCTCGGTTTCCCCGCAACAGGCAACGCGCGCGCAAGCGAGTATTATGATGAGCCGATCATCCGCATGCGCAACACCTGCTTCCATCCCGGAACGAGTTCTCTGGACGACATGATCGCATCCATCGATAAAGGGTACTATCTGACGCACAGCGGAGGAGGAAACGGCGATCTGGACGGTCGGTTTAACATGACCGTTGCCGCCGGCTACGAAATCGTGCACGGCAAGCTCGGCAGGCCGATTCGCGGGACGATGGCTTCCGGTCTCGCGTGGGATGCGCTGAAGACCGTGGATATGGTCAGCTCGAACTTCATCGAACCCAAGGGTACCGGCGAGTGCGGTAAGAAACAATCCATTCCGACCGGTCAGGGCGGTCCGGAAATGAAACTCCGACTGACCTTGGGATAAGATTATCCCGTAAAATCGTCAAAAGTGAAGATATTTTTGAAAAGATTGTTTGCCATCTGCACGATTCTGTGTTATACTGTTTATAGAACAGATATCCTCAATTAAGCTAGACAGCACATCAGTTAAGGAGATTATATGTTGCAGCAGCCAGAACGTCTCACCGTGGAGCAGCTTCTTTACCAGCTAAATGAAAAGGCAAATCTTCTCTACAAATTTGTCATGTTGTACAGCGACTATACAGCGGAGATTCAGGATTACGGAACGGGAGAAATGATCAACATGGTCGAAGTTCACACGCTGACTGCGATTGAAGATCATCCCGGCGTCAATGTTTCCGAGCTGGCACTCATGTTTAACCGCACAAAAGGCGCTATCTCTCAGATCGCCACGCGTCTTGAGAACAAGGGCTATATTGAACGGCGTAAGAGAGCGGACAATGCAAAGATCGTGGAGCTTTTTCCAACCGAAAGAGGCGTCCGGTTAAGCCAGGCGCATAAGCGTTACGATTCCGTTGAGGTGTCCAAAACGCTGGATGAGCTCGTACGTGCCGGCTGTACTTTCGAAGAAATCGATGCTTTCTTCAAAGTTGTCTCCAAGTATATCGATATTTTGGTTTAATCGATCGCGCATTTCAACAATCATCCAAGACGCCCGACCGGATGCTTCTTCTGCAGAGCAGCCGGCCATTGCGTTCATCTTCAACAGCGCAAGGCAGACCAGCATCTGACAGGACGGATCGGAAAACGGGGGGACGGAGGTTTCGTCCCCGATGCCGCTGCAGCTCCGCCCAAAGGACCTTAATCGTTGCAATTAACAGTAACCCGAATTCGGAGCAAGCCGAACAATCACAGAGCTGTGCGCATTCAGTGCTGGAGAATTGTATGAACAGCGATTCCGTTCTGTTTGAAAAAAAGAAAAATACTGAGCCTGATGAGAGCTTTCGCAGCGACATCGTCTATGAAAGCGCGCGGCGTCAAATGACTTTCGACACCGTTGACGGTTATCGGTTTGCCATCCAGAAATTCAAGGAAATCCGCGGCTGGAAGGATGCGGATGAACAAATAGCCGTTTGCGAGCGCAGAATAAAAGAAATCAAAGCGCTGGAAGAGTCGGAACGTTTGGAGCGCGAACGCAAAGCGGAAGAAACGCGGAGTGCGAAGGAGCAGGCGGCAAGAAAACGTAAAAAAGCGATCGCCGTTGCAGCGCCGATCGCTTTGGTCTGTATCGTGCTTGCGATTCTGCTGACGGTCGAGGTGATTTCAACGCGGAAATTGAACAAAGCCCTCAAGCTGATCGATTCCCGCGAGTATGAAGCGGCCGGCGCGCTGCTTGAGGAGCTCGGCGGCAGAAGATCGGCGGCAAAACGGTACGATCACGCGATGAAGCAGGAGGACGCCGGCAATTATGCGGCAGCATACGTCCTTCTGCGCGGGTTGGAGAATCCGGACAGCGCCGCCGTTTCGGAACGCGTCAGAGTACAGTATCAGGAGGCGCTGTTCACAAAGGCGGAGGTCGGTTCCTATGTGATGCTCGGTTCATGGGAGCAGGACAATACCGTCACAAACGGGAAAGAGGATATCGAATGGCTCGTTCTCGCAAAGGACGGCAGCCGGATTCTTGTCATCAGCCGGTACGGACTGGAATGCCGGAAGTATCATGATGTCTATGCTTACGTCACGTGGGAAACCTGCGCTTTGCGCAGCTGGCTGAACGATACCTTTTTCAACGAAGCGTTCCGTGCGGACGAACGGGAACGGATACAGAACACTTCCGTCACGGCGGATCCGAATCCGATGTTCAATACTCCGCCGGGCAGGGATACCGTCGACCGGATTTTTCTTCTGAGTATTCCGGAGGTTCAAACGTATTTCGGCTCGGATACGGCAAGGCAGTGCACGCCGACGGCATATGCGCAGGCTTGGGGATCCTTTACCCATTTTATCAGCGGCACCTGCTGGTGGTGGCTGCGATCCCCCGGCGATCAGCCGAACTATGCCGCATATGTCCTTGCCGACGGCACTGTTTTCTACAGCGGCGCCGCCGGCGTCGGCCGCGGCAGTTTCACCGTCCGCCCTGCCATGTGGATCGATATCGGCGAATAACCGCATCCGTACGCAAAAGGGACTGCGCTGTAGTACGCAGCCCCTTCTTTGTATCGCCATTATGCTTCGACAACGGTAAAACCATCGTTTTCCTTCCGCTTCTTCTCTTCGTTGCTGTATTTCGATGCCTGCAGGCGGAATAAGTTCGCATAAACACCGTTTTCGGTCATCAGCTCGGCATGCGCGCCGTCTTCGATCACCCTTCCGTCCTCAATGACAATGATTCTGTCTGCCAACCTGACATTGGACAGCCGATGCGAGATCAGCACCATCGTCCGATTCTCACAGAGCTTCATGGAATTGTTGAACAGCGCATATTCTGCTTCAGCATCCAGACTTGCCGACGGCTCGTCCAGCACCATGCAGTCCGCCTGCCGATAGAACGCGCGCGCCAGCGCAATGCGCTGCCACTGTCCGACGGACAGCTCTCGTCCGTTCTCGTCGAATCTCTTTGTCAAAGGCGTATCCAGACCGCGTTCCATCTCTGCATGAAGCGTTCGGACGCCCGCAAAATCCATGGACTGTCCGCACAGTGCCTCGTCGTACGCCTCCGCCATGGAGATGTTTTCGCCAAACGTGAAAGAATAACCGTTCACCTCTTGCGGTAGCACGCCGAACAGCTTTCGAAGCACACTTCTCTCATAGCATCTGATATCCCGCCCATTGATCAGCAGCATCCCTTCGGTGACATCGTACAACCGCAGAAGCAGCTTGACAATCGTTGTTTTTCCGCATCCGTTCTTACCGACCAGCGCAATATGCTCGCCTTTTTGGACGGTCACGTTCAGATGTCGAAGCACCCAATTGTCGGTGTTCGGATAACAGAAGCCCACATCGCGGAACTCGATGCTCTCCAGTTCCCGTACGTCGACTCCCTCATCAGTCTGCGTTTCGGATGGCATGTCCATGAACGTCCGATATCGGAGGATGGTGTGTGAAAACGTATTTATGTCTGTCGCCTGTCTGAACAGTCGTTTCATGCTTTCCGAGATCAAAAGGGCAAGACTGACATAATAGTATACGCTGCCGAGTTCCAGCGCCCCCTTGCTGACACTCTGCACCGAGACTGCAAAGGTGTATCCGACGGCAAGCAGAAACAGATTGGAGAAAATCAGATTTTTCCAGTTCAAATTCCGCAGAATGGTTTGTTTTTCATCAAACAGATCTCTGCGCAGCATCGAATACCTGTCCTGTAGAGTCTTTGCGAATCCAACGCAGACGCGCACATCATATGCGGTCGCCGGTTCACAGAACAGACTCTTGATATAAGACGTCTTTCGCATGTTCTGCGAATTGTCCTCATCAAATTCATAGAACACTTCGACGTATTTGTTGTTGACGATAAAATACGGAACGCAGAGGCCGATCACCAGTATCGCTGCGATCGGGCTGAACGTCAACAAAAGCAGGAATGCCGCCATGACACGCACCGCACTGCCGATAATGCTGAGGCATTCAAAAGACAGAACATCGATCCCCGTCCTGTTGTCCAAAACGAGCTTCAATGTATCCTGCGTCTCCGGATCGTCATATACTGCAACACTCAATCCGGCAAGTTTCCCCATCAGAGACTCGTCGATATATCGGCTGACGCGCATCGTCACCCTCCGAAGGAAATTCGAATCAATAATAGGAAGCAAATGTGAAAAGATCGAAACCGCTGCGTAAACCGCCGTTGCGATGAACGCATACTTGACCGGCGCGCCGTTGATTGCTTCCACGCTCCGGTCGATCACCTCCGCAAACAGATAGGCGACCACGGATGACAGAACCGCAAGTACGATTTCGTTCAGCAAGCGAACGAGAAACAATCCGGGGGCGGCTTTCCATACCACCTTCAAAGAGGTCAGAATTGCCTTGAACAGCCGCTTAAGACTATTGATGCGCTTATTCATTCATTTCACCTCCGTTCGCCAATCCGTCCGTATACTGCTGTGCCTGCAGTCCGTACAGATACGCATATCTGCCGTTCTCCGCGAGGAGCTCAGTATGGGTGCCGTTTTCCAAAACGCGCCCGTCCTCGATCAGAATCACGCGGTCGGCAGACGCGCACATGCTCATTCGATGCGTGATGAACAATGCACTTGCGTCCCTTGACAGATTTAAGAGATTACGGAACAGTTCGTCCTCCGCCTCGGCATCAAGACTTGCCGACGGCTCGTCCATGATATACAGCTTTGCATCCCTCCGATACAGACTTCGCGCCAGTGCAAGCTTCTGCGCCTGTCCACCCGAGAGTTCCTTTCCCTGCGCGTCAAACCGATGCGTGATACAGGTATCTGCACCGCGTTCCCACGACGCAATCATATCCGAAATTCCGCTCTCCTTCATTGCGTCTCGCAAAGCGTCGTCATTCCGATCCGAAAACATGGTGATATTGTCTGCAACGGAAAATGCGTATTCCTGATGATTCTGGAACATTACGCTGACGATACGGTGCAGAGAATCGGGATCATATTCTCGGATATCGACGCCGTTGACGTAGATCTTGCCGCCCGTTGGCGGATAGAGACCCAGCAGAAGCTTAACGATGGTTGTTTTCCCTGCGCCGTTGATTCCTACCAGCGCAACGCGTTCGTTCGGTCCGATCGTAAAGCTTACATTCGAAAGCACATCCTTTTC
>JAEEGI010029659.1_pt1 | contig 10323 bp, 6 predicted proteins | sample 8958751 | NCBI WGS metagenome assembly JAEEGI01 (sample SAMN16246545, study PRJNA631951) | gut metagenome | biome: gut microbiome; feature: rumen; material: KS-attached | host: Bos | place: Iran: Karaj | collected 2018-10 | reverse complement strand
CCGGCCGGGCGAAAACGTGGCGGTCGTCGGCCCCTCGGGCAGCGGCAAGACCACGATGTGCAGCCTGATCTCCCGCTTCTATGATCTTTCCGCGGGCGAGATCACCCTCGACGGAAAGGATATCCGTTCGCTCAATCTCGCGTCCCTGCGCGGGGCGGTCGGCGTCGTCGAGCAGGACGTGTACCTCTTCTCCGGGACGGTGGCGGACAATATCCGCTACGGCAAGCCCGGCGCGACGATGGAGGAGATCCGCCACGCGGCGCAGCTCGCCGGCGCGGACGAATTCATCGAAAAGCTCCCGCAGCAGTACGACACCTTTGTCGGTGAGCGCGGCGTGATGCTCTCCGGCGGACAGAAGCAGCGCATCTCCATTGCGCGGGTGTTCCTCAAGAATCCGCCGGTGCTGATCCTCGACGAGGCGACCAGCTCGCTCGACAACGAGAGCGAACAGCTGGTCCAGCGGTCGCTGCGCGCGCTGTCTGTCGGCCGCACGACGTTCACGATCGCCCACCGTTTGACGACGATCCGCAACGCGTCGCGCATCCTTGTGCTGACCGAAAACGGAATCGAGGAAGAGGGCACGCACGACGAGCTGCTGGCAAAAGGCGGGATCTATGCGCGGCTGTATAAGGGCATGGAGTAAGCAGCAGGTTGACTTTCCTTCTTCGTTTGTGCTACAATAATTGCAACGCACACGGGAGGTGCTTTCTATGAACTACAACTTCTTTTCCATGTTCGCGCGGATGAAATATATCGACCGCTGGGCGCTGATGCGCAACACGCGGCAGGAAAACCTCAGCGAACACAGCGCGGACGTCGCCGCGATCGCGCACGCCATCGCGCTGATCAAAAACACCCGCTTCGGCGGCGATGTCAACGCGGAACGCGCCGCGTTTCTCGGGTTGTATCACGATATGCCCGAGATCATCACGGGCGATATGCCGACGCCGGTGAAGTACCACTCCGACGCGCTGCACGACGCGTTTTTGCAGGTGGAAAAGGAAGCCTGCGACCGGCTGCTGTCCATGCTGCCGGAGGATCTGCGCGACAGCTACCGCGCGGCGTTCTTCCGCGAAGAGCGCGACGCGTATCTCTGGCGGATTGTCAAGGCGGCGGACAAGATCGCCGCGCTGATCAAGTGTATCGAGGAGGAGCAGGCGGGCAACCGCGAGTTCCGGCTCGCGCTCGACGCGACAAAGGCGGCGGTCGCCAAAATGCAGCTGCCAGAAGCGGACGCGTTTTTGGAGGACTTCCTCGGCGGCTTCTATCTCAGTCTCGACGAACAGCAAAGCGTTTAAAAAATATTCATTGCTTTTTTGTGTTCCCTTCGGTATAATAGGGAAGTATAGAACTGACAGGCATGGCGCGCCATGCGGAAAGAGAGGGTACTATGGATCCCATTAAAGTTGATTTTTCGCAAAGCGGTTCCTCCGGTAAAGGCAAGGGCAGCGGCAAAGACGCTTACCTCGCGCCGAAAAAAGCCGGCATCAAGACCGTGATCTCGATCATCGGCACGATCATCGGCGCCGTGATCGCCTATTACTTCATGCTGCCGGCGATGAACTTCAAAAGCACCGACATGTATATGTACTTCGGCGTGGTCGCGCTGATCTACGTCGCGCTGCAGGTGCTGCTCTCCGGCGTGATCGCGAAGCCCGAATACACGGTCTATGTCAAGAAGCAGGCGCTGGTCCCCGGCGCGATCATTCTGCTGCTGGCGGTCGTGGTCGGCGTCGGTATGCTGATCTCCTCCGTCATCTTCCGCGCGAACTCCTACAGCCGGATCATTGACGTGGACGAAAGCAAGACCTTTGTCAGCGACGTGGCGGAAGCGAACTTCCAGAGCGTGCCCGTCCTCGACGACGCGGCGGCCGCCGCGCTCGCCAACCGTGCGCTCGGCGACCTGAGCTCGATCAACAAGGTCTCGCAGTTCGAGCTGTCCGGCAAGTTCACCCAGATCAACTACAAGAATGCCCCCGTCCGTGTGACGACCCTCGCCTACGGCGACATCTTCAAGTGGCTCAAGAACACCGGCACGGGCTTCCCGGGCTATATCGTGGTCGACATGGTCACGCAGAAGGCGGATCTCGTGCTCCTGCCTGAAGGCAGCTATATCCGCTACTCCACCGAGGAGCATTTCAGCAAATTCCTGATGCGCCACATGCGCTTCAAGTACCCGACCTATATCTTCGACGAGCCGCACTTCGAGATCGACGAAGCGGGCGAACCGTTCTGGCTGTGCCCGGTGCTCGATAAGACGATCGGTCTGTTCGGCGGTACGGACGTCAAGGGCGTCGTGCTCGTCAACGCGATCACCGGCGAAAGCGCGGAATACACGCTGGACGAAGTGAAGAACGACCCGGCGCTGCAGTGGATCGACGTGATCTATTCCAACAGCCTGCTTGTCGAGCAGTATAACTACCACGGCAAATACGGCGGCGGCTTCATCAACTCCATCATCGTCCAGGACGGCGTGAAGGTCGCGACGGAAGGCTCCAACTTCCTCGCGGTGAACGACGACGTGTATATGTACACCGGCGTCACCTCCGTTTCCGGCGACCAGGCGATCATCGGCTTCGTGCTCGTCAACATGCGTACGAAGGAAGCGAACTTCTATGAGGTCTCCGGCGCGAAGGAATACTCGGCGGCGTCCTCCGCGGAAGGCGTCGTCCAGGACTACGGCTACCGCGCCACCTTCCCGATTCTGCTGAACATCAGCGGCCAGCCGACCTACTTCATGTCGCTGAAGGACACCTCGTCCCTCGTCAAGCGCTACGCGATGGTCAACGTCCAGAACTATCAGGTCGTCGTCACCGGCGAAACGATCGCGGAGTGCATGGAAGCCTATGTGCAAAAGCTCAAGCAGAACAACATCAAGATCGACGTTGATATCGACGAGATCAAGGAAGCGACCGACAACAACGATCCCGACAACCCGACGCCCGACGCGCAGCCGGTCGATACGACCAAGACGATCACCGGTAAGGTGAGCGACATCCGCACGGCGGTCCTCGGCGGCGAATCCGTCTATTTCCTGCAGGTGGAAGGCAGCAAGAAGTACTTCCGCATCACAGCGTCACAGGCGGAGAACGTGATCATTCTCAACGAGGGCGACGAAGTGACGATCACCTACGAAAAGGCGAGCGGATCGATCCTCAACGCAACGGATGTAAAATAACAGCGATCTTTGCGGCACGAAACGACAGTTTCGTGCCGCTTTTTTCTTGCACTGCGGCGCGGTTTGTGGTACAATAAAATGAATCAACAAAAGGGAGGTGCGCGCATGCGGCGGTATGACTTTGTGCTGTGGGACTGGAACGGCACGCTGCTGGACGATCTGGAACTGAATCTGTCGGTGGAAAACGAGCTGCTGCGCCGCCGCGGGCTGTTTGAGCGCGCCGACCGCGATTATTATCTCGCGCATTTCGCCTTCCCGATCATCGACTTTTATATTTCGCTCGGCTTCGATTTTTCCAAAGAGGACTACGCCGCGGTCGCCTGCGAATACGCCGACCTCTACGCGTCAAAGCTCCATGAGGCGGCGCTCTTTAGCGACGCGGTCCCGGTGTTGGACGCGCTCGCGAAAGACGGAGCAAAGCAGGTCGTGATCTCCGCGACGGAGCACGATCTTTTGCAAAAGCAGGTCGCGTCCTACGGGCTCTCCGACCGCTTCAACGACGTTCTCGGCAGCGAAAACAACCTCGGCAAAAGCAAGGTCGCCGTCGCGCGCGACTGGCTCGCGAACAGAAAGGTGGACCCGCGCCGCACGCTGTTTGTCGGCGACACGACCCACGACTTTGAAACGGCGCAGGCGATCGGCTGCGACTGTATCCTCGTTTCCCGCGGACACAACAGCCGCGCCCGGCTGGAGACCACGGGCTGCCCGGTCTGCGATGATCTGCGCGGCGTGCTGCGCGCCGTGCGCGGCGGCAAGACCGTTCTGATCGCGCCGGACTCCTTCAAGGGGACGCTCTCCGCGACAACGGTCGCGCACACAGTCGCAGCTGTACTCCGCGAAAGAGCCCCGGCGCTGACCGCGGTCTGTCTCCCGATCGCCGACGGAGGAGAGGGCACCGTGGACGCCTATCTTGAGATCTTCGGCGGCGAAAAGCAATACATGACCGCCAAAAGCCCGCTCGGGCACCCGGTCGAAGCGGCGTGGGCGCTTTTGCCTGACGGCACGGCTGTGGTGGAAACCGCGGCGGCAAGCGGGATCGCGATTGAACAGCAGAACGACGCCCTGCGCGCGTCCTCCTACGGGACGGGGGAACTTGTCCGTGCCGCGCTCGACAGCGGCTGCAAAACGATCCTGCTCGGCCTCGGCGGCTCCGCCATGACCGACGGCGGGACCGGTTTTCTCGCGGCGCTCGGCGCGCGGTTCCTTGACGAAAACGGAACCGAACTCCCGCCCGGCGGGGGGAGCCTTATAAAACTGAAAACGATCGACCTTTCGCGGTTCGATCCGCGCGTGAAACACTGCACATTGCGGGTGCTCTGCGACGTGGAAAACCCGCTTTGCGGTCCGCGCGGCGCGGCGTACATCTACGCCCCGCAAAAGGGCGCGTCGCCGGAAGATGTGCAGTTACTCGACAAGGGGCTGCAAACCCTCGCCGCAGCGGCGGCAGCCGTGGTCGGCAAGGACGAAGCCGTTTTCCCCGGCGCGGGCGCGGCGGGCGGTCTGGGCTTCGCGCTCAAGGCGTTCTGCGGCGCGACGCTCGTCAGCGGGATCGACTGCCTGTTGGACGCGGCGCATTTTGAAGAGAAGGCGAAGACCGCCGACCTCATCATCACGGGCGAAGGCAAGATGGACGCGCAGAGCCTGATGGGCAAGGCGCCCTTCGGCGTCGCGAAACGCGCCGGCAGCACGCCGGTGATCGCCGTCGTGGGCCTGCTCGACGCAAACAAAGAAGACGTTGCGGCCGCCGGGATCGCGGCGGTCTATGAAACGAACGACCGGCATTTGCCGTTTGACGAGATCAAGGAGTCGGCGAAAGCCGACCTGATCCGCGCCGCAAAGCGCATAGAGATCTAACACTTTCGACAGGAGAGATACCATGATGAAAACGCTCGATCTGATCGTACCCTGCTATAACGAAGAGGCGGTACTGCCGCAGTTTTACGAGACGGTTAAGAGAACGCTGCAAACGCTGCCGGGCTACCGCGCGACGCTGATCTTTGTCGACGACGGGAGCGCCGACGGCACGCTTGGGCTGCTCAAGCAGTTCGCTTTGCGCGACAGCGCGGTGCGGTACCTTTCGTTTTCGCGCAACTTCGGCAAGGAAGCCGCTATGCTGGCGGGACTGCGCGCGTCAAAAGGGGAGCTTGTCGCGATTCTCGACGCCGACCTGCAGCACAGTCCGGCCTTGCTCGTCCCGATGCTTGCCGCAATCGAAGAGGGCTATGACGTCGCCGCGGCGAAACGGACCGACCGCTCGGGCGAAGGCAAGCTCAAAAGCAAGCTTTCCGACGCGTTCTACCGCGCCGCAAACCGGATCAGCGAAGTCGAGATCGACCCCGGCGCACAGGATTTCCGCGTCATGAAGCGCAAGGTCGCCGACGCGATCCTCTCGCTCAGCGAACACCGGCGGTTTACGAAGGGGATGTTCGCCTTTGTCGGATTCAAGACGAAGTGGTTCCCGCACGAGAACGCTGCGCGCGCGGCGGGCGACACGAAGTGGAATTATAAAAAGCTGCTTTCCTACGCGGCAGACGGGATCTTTGCCTATACTGATCTCCCGCTGAAACTGCCGCTGTACGGCGGGCTGGGGCTGCTGGCGCTGTCGGTGCTGTTCGCGCTCGTGCTGCTGATCATCCGGCTGTGCGGCGTATTGGTGCCCGGGTCGCTCGGCGTTTTGTTCGCGGTGCTGTTTCTGGCGGGATGGATCCTGCTGACGATCGGCGTGTTCGGCGAATACCTCGCGCGCGTGTACGGCGAAAGCAAGAACCGGCCGCACTATATTGTGAGCGAAAGCAATCTGCCGGAGGAGCGGCGCTTTTAACAGGACCGGAGGGGACGGTCAAAAAAAGAGGAAGTGAAACGGATGAAAAAGAGCGGCTTTTGTCTGCTGATGTGTTTGCTGCTGTCGGTCGTCATCTTTGCGGCCGGCGGCGCGCATACGCACGCGTTTGTTCTGGAGACCGAGACAGCGGCGACCTGCACCGCGCAGGGCGCGAAGGTCTATCGCTGCAGCTGCGGCGAAACCAAAACGGAAGTTCTTCCCGCGCTCGGGCACGACTTCGCGCTGACATGGACGGTGGACCGGGAGCCGACCTGCGATACGCCGGGGCTCAAGACGAGACACTGCTCGCGCTGCGACGCGGTGACCGATCTGCTTTCGATCAAACAGACGAACCATACGTTTGAGATTACAACGATCGAGCCGACCTGTACGCAGGCCGGGTCGCGCCATCTGGTCTGCACGATCTGCGGCAAGGAGATGGACGACAACTTTGTGCCCGCGCTCGGTCACGAGGCGGGTCTTTGGGTGATCGACCGCGAAGCAACGTGCGAAACCGACGGGCTGCGCAGCCGCAGCTGCACCCGCTGCGGCGAAAAACTGGAAACGCTGCCGATTGCGAAGACCGGACACGCATTTCTGGACAGCACAGTGGCGCCGACCTGCACCGAGCAGGGCTACACCCTGCATACCTGCCGCATATGCGGCGCGACGAAGCAGGACCATTTTGTCAAGGCGAACGGACACAGCTTTTCTTCGGACGGCGTCGCCGTCAAAGCGCCGACCTGTACCGAAAAGGGAGAAAAGACCGTTCTGTGCGCGACCTGCGGACAGGAACAGAGCGTTGCGATCCCCGCGCTCGGACACGATTACAGCACGACGCTGACGATCGACCGCGTTCCGAGCTGTACGGCGAAGGGCGAGCAGTCCTACCACTGCACCCGCTGCGGCGCGCGCAAAGAGGTCACATCGCTCGACCGCGTCGATCACACGGCGCAAAGCGACGACATCGCGGCGACCTGCACCAAGGGCGGCACCCGCGAGCGGATCACCTGCGCGGTCTGCGGCAAGGTGATCGAAGCGGGCACGGCGACGGCGGCGCTCGGACACGACTATATCGAAACGGCGGTTCTGACACAGCCGACCTGTACCGCCGCCGGCAGCGCGACGATGCTCTGTACCCGCTGCGGCGCGGAAAAGAAGCAAAGCCTTGCGGCGCTCGGACACCAGTTCGACACGACGTGGGTGGTGGATCAGCCCGCCACCTGTACGGCGCAGGGCGAGCAGTCGCATTACTGCACCCGCTGCGGCAAACGCACGGACGTGACGCCGATCCCGCGGACGGACCATCAGCTCGTCTATGACGTGGTGGTCGCCCCGACCTGCACCGAACCGGGCAAAAGCAGCGGCGCGCACTGCGGCGTCTGCGGCAAAACGCTCGAACAGGCCGGCACGATCCCGCCGACGGGACACAGCTTTGTCACGCAGGAGGTCTATCAGGAACCGACCTGCACCGTCGCGGGACGCGGCCTTGGCGTCTGCAGCGTCTGCGGCGCGCAGCAGGAAATCACCCTCCCCGCGCCCGGACACAGCTTTCAGACGGAATGGACGGTCGATAGACAGCCGACCTGTACGGCACAGGGCGAACAGTCCCACCACTGCACGGTCTGCGGCAAACGCAAGGACGTCACGACCCTCCCGCGGACGGCGCACACGGTCGTTATTGATAAAGCAAAGAAAGCGACCTGCACCCGCGACGGCAAAACCGAGGGCAGCCACTGCAGCGTCTGCGGCAAGGTCCTGCAGGCGCAGACCGTACTGAAAGCGCCGGGACACAAGCTCAAAACGACGCGCACTCCGGCGACGCTCAAACAAAACGGCAAGATCGTCAAGACCTGCAAACGCTGCGGCAAGACCGTCTCGAAAGAAAAGATCTGCCGCGTCAAGACCTGCGCCCTTTCCAAAACGCGCTTCGCCTTCGACGGGAAGCAGAAGACCCCGACGGTAACAGTCCGCGACGCGAAAAACAACCTGCTCAAAGAAAAGAAGGATTACACCGTCGCGCTCGAAAAGGGGAGAAAGAAGCTCGGCGTCTATACCGTGACGCTGACGTTCCGCCGCAATTATGAGGGCGAAAAGACGCTGCGCTTCCAGATCGTCCCGCGCAAGCCGACCGGACTCGACGCTGCGCAGACCGCGACAAGTATCACGCTCTCCTGGGAGAAGGTCAGCGGCGCGACCGGCTACGCCGTGTATGAGCTGATCGGCAAACAGCGTCAAAAGCTCTGTGAGACCGAAAACCTGTTTGTCCGGCTCAAAAACCGGGCGAGCGGGCAGAAATACACCTTTGTCGTCGTCGCGCTCGCGAAGACGAAGGACGGCGTGCTCCGCAGCGACGACAGCGCCAGGAAGCTGACCGCGACGAAACCCGCGCCGCTCTCGCTGTCGGCGCAAAAAAGCGGACAGCGCGCGGTGCTCAGCTGGAACAATGCCGGCGACTGCGATTACGAGATCTATTACGCGCCGAAGAAGAACGGCAGGCTGGTCTGCATCGGCACCACGACCGGCACCTCGTTCACGACGGGCGTCTATCCGCGCGGGCGCGCCTGCTTCAAGGTGAAGGCGGTCGTGCGCAGCGACACGGGCGTTCTGAGTACGCAAAGCTCCGACATTCGCCAGCTTTGGTTCTGAGGGCGGGGATTTCATTAAAAAATCTTTCGAAATTCACCCGATGTTGTTGACGATTGACTGCCGAGGTGCTACAATAAAAATACAGCGTCAAACCGTGTGTGCGGCGCGTGTTGTCTTTTGAAGAAACGGAGGAAACAAGATATGCAATATGATGTTGCCGTGATCGGCGCCGGCGTATGCGGCGCGATGATCACACGCGAAATGTCTAAGCTGGACCTGAAGGTCGTGCTGTTGGAAAAATGCAACGACGTCGCCATGGGCACGTCGAAGGCGAACAGCGCGATCGTCCACGCCGGCTTCGACGCGGAGCCGGGCACGCTCAAGGCGCGGCTGAATGTGCAGGGCGCGTCGTTGATGGCGTATTACTGCAACAAGCTGCATGTGCCGTATAAGAATATCGGCTCCCTGGTCGTCGCCTACAGCTGGGACGACATGAAGACGCTCGACGAGCTGTTCGAGCGCGGTTTCACCAACGGCGTGCCGAATATGGACATCATCAGCCAGGAGCGGCTGCGCGAGATGGAGCCCTACATCAGCGAAGAGGCGGTCGGCGCGCTCTGGGCGCCCACGGCCGGTATCGTCAGCCCGTATGAGCTGACCATCGCCTGCGTGGAAAACGCCGTCCTCAACGGCGCGCGCGTCAAGCGCAACAGCGGCGTGTTCGATATCGAATACAAGGACGGGCTGTTCGCGCTGTCCACCGCCAGCGGCGTCATCAAGGCGAAGTACGTCATCAACTGCGCCGGCGTGTTCGCCGACCAGATCGCGAAGATGATCGGCGACTCCTCGTTCCGCATCATCCCGCGCAAGGGCGAATACTATCTGCTCGACAAGAACGAGCAGAAGATGGTCAACCACGTGCTGTTCCACTGCCCGTCCAAGATGGGCAAGGGCATCCTCGTCACCCCGACGGTGCACGGCAACGTGCTGATGGGCCCGACGGCGATCGACCTCGACTTCGACAGCAAGCTCGACGTTGATACCACGATCGAAGGTCTCAACATCGTCAAGGAGGACGTCAAGACCGTCATCCCCGCGCTTTCGACCCGCAACTGCATCACCTCGTTTGCCGGTCTGCGCGCCCACATCGACATCAACAACTCCGATTTCCTGATCGGACCGAGCAAGGCGAACGAACACTTCATCAACGTCGCCGGCATCGAGTCGCCGGGTCTGACGGCGGCGCCCGCGATCGCGCGCTATGTAGCGAACATCTTCAAGGAAATGGCGCCGCAGTATCCGCGCAAGGCGCAGTTCCTGACCGACCGTCCCGCGCCGATCCATGTCAACGAGCTGAGCGACGAAGAGCGGAAAGCCCTTGTGGAAAAAGACAAGCGTTACGGACGGATCATCTGCCGCTGCGAAGGGATCACCGAAGGCGAGATCGTCGACGCGATCAAAGCGCCGTGCGGCGCCCGCGATGTGGACGGCGTCAAACGCCGCACCCGCGCCGGCATGGGCCGCTGCCAGGGCGGTTTCTGCGGCTCGAAGGTGGTCGAGATCCTCGCGCGCGAACTGGGCGAGGAAATGAACAAGATTACCAAGTTCGGCAACGATTCCATGATCCTGTATAACAGAACGAAGTGAGGGAAAGACGATGCAGAAATATGATCTTGTAGTCATCGGCGGCGGTCCCGCCGGTATGGCGGCGGCGCTCAAGGCAAAAGAGTGCGGC
>JAEEGI010029648.1_pt1 | contig 10325 bp, 8 predicted proteins | sample 8958751 | NCBI WGS metagenome assembly JAEEGI01 (sample SAMN16246545, study PRJNA631951) | gut metagenome | biome: gut microbiome; feature: rumen; material: KS-attached | host: Bos | place: Iran: Karaj | collected 2018-10 | reverse complement strand
TCATTTTATAATTCTGATTTACAGATACAAAAGTCCTTCGGGACCCATATTAAAGAGCAAGTCTACGATGCTTAGGTTTGGAATAAAGCCCGTGCGCTCTCTGAATACCTGATAGTAAGGCTTGGCTTCGAAGTTAGCATCGGCGGTGAAATCGCACTTTGGCGAGATGGCGTTGCGCAAATCAACCTCGCCGTCGGCAAGGTCTGAACGATAGGTATCGGTATGGCGGAGTTTGCCCTCGATGTCGATGTCGAGCAGACGGCAGCACAAGAGCATCAGCTCCTCGTTGAAATCGCACAGAAAGTCGTATTTCTTCTCGTAGAATGGCGCGAAATCATCGGCATAATACTCAAAGAAAGGGCTTGTCATGTACGATGACTGAAGGGCGTTCCAATGCAGCCTGCGCCAGTTGCCGTGATCGCTCAGGCGCACATCCTTTATGCTTCCGTGATTGGGTGCCTTCTCTACGGGCAGAGTGAGTGGCAGCGCACCTTCGGGGCCTGCAATAATACAGCGGTTGCGATAACTCTGCTTTATGTAATGTTCAAAAAGTTCAATCGTGACGATATCCGCCCTGTTCAGTTTGCTGTAATACTGGACGGGCGCAAGATAGGCGGTTGCCAAAAGAATATTTGTCATATAGTTCTGATTTTCTTCCAATATACCATCCAGACTTTTCCAACCAGATGGCTCTCCGGAACGAGTCCGAACAGGCGCGAATCGTTAAGATTCAGCATATTGTCGCACATTACCCAGTAGTAGTTTTGGGTAAAGGTGTACTGTCTTGTCAGTTTTCCGTCAACAAAGAGCTGTCCGTTCTTTATAACAGCCTTGCGACCTTCGTGATAGTTTATCGTGTTGCACAGAAGCGTTATGTTCCAGAGCGTTACGGGCACAACGCCGCCCTTCTTAGGAACAACATAAGGATAGCAGTTTGTAGGTACATCGGGCGACGTGCAGACCAAGGTGAACGCACGGTTTATGGCGGCACGCACCTTCAGAATCTCGTCGTAGTTGAACTGGCGGCTGTGGCTGCTCTGTCCATTGCCAACAAACGAGTCTTTTATGCCGAGAGAATCGACAATGGCGAGCATCCTCTCCTCGCACAATGCCGGATAGTGATATACCCTCTTCAGATGCACATCTACCGGCGGAACATCAACCGGAACGAGCTGGCGGTTTAGCATCAGCGTGTCGCCCGCGAGTCCGTATATGCGCGCAATGAACACGGCGCGGTCGTCGATAGCCACATCGGGCTTTTCTGCCGGATTGTGGAACACCATTATTGCGCCACGCTCAACTGTCTTTGCCTTGTCCGAAGAAGATGAACCATAGCCCCACTTGTTCACAAGCACCCTCTCGCCCTCGCCCAAGGTAGGCTCCATGCCCTCGTAAGGCACAGAATAGGGAACCACGACAAATTGTCGCAGCACAAACAGCAAGGCTACTGTAACAAGCAGGACTATGGCAGTTTTCTTCATTTATTACTTAATGTTATCTACCCACTTAAACAGGCGGTTCCATCTTATGCCGGTAAGGAATCCCTTCTCTGGGTTTATCGAGAGCCATACAACGATAGGCTTGCCCACAATGTGGTCTTCAGGCACAAAGCCCCAATAGCGGCTGTCGGCCGAGTTGTGGCGGTTGTCGCCCATCATCCAATAGTAATCCATTTTGAAGGTGTACTTCTTGGCTTCCTTTCCGTTGATGAAAATCTTGTTGCCCTTAATCTCGAGTTTGTTGCCCTCGTATGTTCTGATCGGACGCTCGTAGATGGCGATATTGTCGATGTTAAGGTCGATGCTCTTGCCCTTGGCAGGAATCCATATTGGACCATAGTTGTCGCGTGTCCAGCCGTAGCTTGCGTTTAGCGGATAAACGCCGTCGTCGCTGGTCGACGGAGCAAGCTTCATGTCCTCAACAAGGTCGGGACGGTTTTTCAGAGCGTTGTAGGCGCGCTCGGTAAGCGGCATGACGTTTACTCCGTAATCGCTGTAATACACAGACCTATCTTCGAGCGTGATGCCGTACTCATCGCAGAAATCCTGCGGAAGTTCGCCTTTCAGTCTTACAAGATAACTGTACTGAACGTTGTCAGGCTCTTTATTCGGCTTGCCGTCGAGATAAATTATGCGGTCTTTTATCTGAAGTGTCTGTCCCGGCAATCCAACGCATCGCTTAACGTAGTTCTCGCGGCGGTCTACCGGACGCGCAACGACTTCGCCGTAAACCTCGGGATGTGCAAGAACGCTCTTCTTGCCCTCGTTGTAGAGGAAGTCGAACAGAACGCGCTGGTCTGTACGGCTAAGGCTGTCCATTGGCGGAATCTTTTCGTTCTTGTGCAGTTCATAGCCGGTTGCAAGACAAACATCCTTATAGAAGTCGCGGTCTTGCACGTTGAGCGCAACGGTGTCGCCTGCCGGATAGTTGAACACCACGATGTCGTTAAGTTCTACCTTTCCGAAACCCTTTACGCGGCGGTATTCCCACTGTGGGAACTCGATGTAACTTTTGCAGCCAAGCACCGGCATTGTGTGCTGCGTGAGCGGCATGGTGAGCGGTGTCTGAGGCACGCGTGGACCGTAACTCATCTTGCTCACAAAGAGATAGTCGCCTACCAGAAGCGATTTCTCGAGAGATGATGACGGTATCTCGTAGTTCTGGAAGAAGTAGAGATTTACGAAGTAGACCGCCACGAGCGCGAAGATGATGGCATCTACCCAACTCATTATTCCGCGCACGAGGTCGCTGTCAGAGTCGCGCCACCAAGTCCAGTTAATCCTCTTTGTTATATAGGCATCAAAAATGAACGGAAGGACAATGAGTCCGAGCCAACTCTGCACCCACACAAGAAATATGAGGTACAAGAGTGTTATGATAGAGAACTTAATCCACTCAGGCTTTTTTGTAGGGTCTTTCTTCCTTGTTTCGGAATTGCTATTAAATAAATTCATCAGTCTTAGAAATTGAATAAATCGTCAGTAGTCAACAAACCAGTATGCGTTGCGGTAAACTCGGCTGCCAGAACTGCTCCGAGGGCGAATCCCTGTCGGCTGTGCGCATCGTGCGTGATGGTAATCTGGTCTGCCTCGCTGTTGTATGTTATGCTGTGTATTCCCGGCACTTCACCACGGCGAACAGAGTCGATAACGAGTTTGTCGGCTGCGTGTTCAGCCTCGCCCGAAACTGTGCCGTCGGGAGCGGTAAGCGTACCAATCTCCCAGCCGTTCTTGCGGTCGAGGTTATCTACTATCTGCTCGGCAAGGGTGATGCCCGTTCCGCTTGGATGGTCGAGTTTGTGAATGTGGTGAACCTCTTCCATCTTTACATCATAGTCTGGGAACTGGTTCATAATCTTTGCAAGATATTTGTTTACTGCGCTGAAGATGGCAACGCCAACGCTGAAGTTGCTTGCCCAGAACAGAGTGTTGCCCTGCTCGATGAGTTTCTTCACGTCGTCGCCGTGTTCCTTAATCCATCCTGTTGAGCCTGAAACAACCTTCACGCCTGCCTTGAAAGCCCTCAGATAGTTATTGTAGGCAACCATCGGAGCTGTGAACTCGATAGCAACATCTGCGCTCTTGAAAGCATCGCTTTCAAAGTCGTCCTGATTGTCGATATCTATAATGCAAACAATCTCATGACCTCTTGAAAGGGCAATCTGCTCTATCATCTTGCCCATTTTTCCGTAACCTATTAATGCAATCTTCATGATTTTTATCGTAAAAAATATGTGCAAACTTACACTATTTTTTTGAGTTTTTAACACATCTACGGCATTTTTTATGATTTTTTGACATCTAAAGCGTTGCTACCCACACTTTTTTACATATATTTGCAAGCGTAGCACCTAAACAAAAATCCGATGCGCATGGAAAAAATACTGTATTATGTCTGGAAACACAAGATATTTCCGCTTAGCGAACTACGAACTACCGACGGACTTCCTGTCGAGGTTATAAACTGCGGTCAGCCTAACATTCATGCAGGGCCCGACTTCCTTCAGGCTCGCATAAAGATTGGCGACGTGATGTGGGCTGGCAATGTTGAGATTCACGAACGCTCGTCAGACTGGTTCAGGCATCAGCACGACACAAACAAGGCTTACGATAATGTTATTCTGCACATAGCATCGGTAATAGACACCAAGGTTACGAACAGCAGCGGAAGGGATATTCCGCAGATGAAACTCGAATGTCCGCCGCATCTTCTCGACAGATACCGCGAACTGAGCGAGTCGCTTCATTACCCGGCCTGCTTCTCGTCGGTTGGGCAGATTCCGCCTATTAAAATACACGGCTGGCTCAACTCGCTATGCATAGAACGGCTCTCGGCCAAGTCGGAGCGCATAGAGGCATATCAGCAGGCAACGAACAGCGATTGGGAGAACTCGCTCTTCATAGCTCTTGCGCGCAACTTCGGCTTCGGAGTAAACGGCGAGGCTTTCGAACTGTGGGCTAAGAATGTGCCATACGGCGCGCTGGGCAAGCATCGCGACAATCTGCTTCAGATAGAGGCTATCTTCTTTGGGCAGGCCGGATTTCTGGACGAGAATCATCTGCCGAAGGCTTACAAGGATGCCATCGTAAATGACGAGTATTTCAAGCGGCTTTCTGCCGAATACAAGTTTCTTTCTGCCAAGTTCGGACTGAAGCCGATAGAGCCTCATCTGTGGAAATATTTGCGGATGCGGCCTGCCAACTTTCCGCACATCCGTCTGGCGCAACTTGCCAGTCTGTACAACCGCGGGGCTATAAGCGTTTCGCACATTCTCGACGCCGAAAATACGGATGCCCTGCTCAGACTTCTCGACGGCGGCGTGAGCACCTACTGGCAGACGCATTGTAACTTTGCCACGTTGTCGGAGAACCGTCAGCACAAGCTGTCGCTGAGTAGCCGCCGACTGGTGGTTATAAACACCATCGTGCCTCTGCTCTATGCCTACGGAAAGCATCTGGGCAACGAGGCTGTGTGCGCCAAGGCTATCGCCCTGCTCGAGGAACTGCCTGCCGAGAACAACCACATTATGCGTTGCTGGGCAGACTGCGGCATAAAGGTATCGCAAGCGGCCGACAGTCAGGCTTTGCTGCAACTGAAAACGATGTACTGCGACCGCAAGGACTGCCTCCGCTGCCGCTTCGGCTTCGAATATCTGTCGGGAGGGAAAAAGGGGTAGCACTTATTGCTCACCAACTTAGCCCCCACCTTATGGAAGGCATAATTGGGACAATGCTGAGTTGTTTCCACTTTCCCTCATCGTGAAAGATGGTGTACGGATTGTGTCTGTTGAACACATTATAGACAGACAAAGAGAGTTCGTTGGTGAATATCTTTCCTCTCCTCTTCATTGAATATGAGATGTCTGTTCTGAAATAGTCTTTCATCTTTATCGCGTTGACATCCGACATGTATTGACGGTCGTATATCTGAAAGAAGAACTCATCAGAATGGACAAGTCCATCTTTTGAGCGTTCCCAATATGGAGGTGCTACACCTTTGTAAGTTCCTATCGGTATTGTTATGCGATTGCCCGATGAATAAGAGACTGCGCAGCCGATGCTATGCTCGTACGATTTTTCCTCGCCATTGGTTCGGGCAACTACACACGTTCCTTCAAAGTTGAGAATGTGGCGTCGGTCAAACTTGAAAGGGAATGATTCTCCCCTATTCATCTCAGGATACGTGCGGTCGGTCTTAGACAGCGTGTACGACAGCGTTGCCTGAATATTCTTTGACATTAAGGATACCGAACTTTCCATGCCATAAGACTTGCCTTTGCCTTGGCATACTTCGTCTTCCAACTCGGTAGTGAGGAAGCCAAACGCATTTCGGGCATCCTTGTACGAGATAATACCGTTCATCGTACGATAATAACCGCCGATGGTGGCTTTCAAATCATATACAGATGTCTTTTTGCCTGCAAACAGTCCGGCATAAAATTGGCTTGTCTTTTCTTCAGGATAATCGTTGTCGCTTGCTTTCATAAGATTCATTGACCATCCCGAAGGGAGTCCTTCCAAAACATGATAGTACTGTTTCATGTTGTCGTAGGTCAGTTCCACACCGTAGTTTTCGGTTATGTACCAATGGCTAATGGCGTGAAAGTCTGTTCCGCTTCTGTGCCGATGATTGATCTTCTGAAACACCTGTCTTGCGCCTATGCTGACATCTGCCAGTTGCCCGATGTTGTATTTCAAATCGGCATATATAACATTAAGTGTGCTCTTATCTTTCTGTTCGTTTAGTCTGTCTCTGTCAACATCGCGTATGTACTCATAGTTGCCTAACGTGAATTTCTGTACCTGCGAAGACAGACCGCCAGCAAATGAAAGTTCTTTGCACACATTACAGTTGAGTGTTAATGATACGCACCGTTCAACCAATGATGTATATAACTGAATATGTGAATCTTTTGCCTCGACATAGTCGTTGAAATAGATTGATTTCTGACCAGAATATACCTTATTCCGGTATGCAATGGCCTTGAGATTGAATTTCTCATTTATATAGAATCTCCATCCAACTTTCATTATGGTAGATTTCCAACGTTGTCCTAAATTCCGTTCATCGTCATTAGTAAAGTCGAAGTTGTCGTTGGTATGGAAAAACATCATATCCAGCGTGCTACGTTCTGACAGTTTACTGTCCAATCTTGCACAGAAATCGTAGATGTCGATATCCATATCTACATCTGATTTGTTGAACCAGTTGAGGATGTACGGAAGAACCGTAGTTCTGCCCGAAATCTGCAATGATGTTTTGCCTTTCATTATCGGAAGATTCTGATACAATCCGCATATATATGGCGACAGATACACAGAACCGCTATATGCCGAGCCGAACTGACGTCTTGCCTTTACATCGAGGAGTGCTGACGACAGATTGCCCTTGGATGAAGACATTCCTCCCTGACTGAATGTGACATTATCCACCACTTCGGGAGGGTACACCGACACGAGTCCCATGAGATGCGATGACACATAGAGCGGAACATCATCGAAATACAATCCGTTGCTTCCATTGTTGCCTCCTCTTACGAATAGTCCCAACGTGCCGTCTATTCCTGCCGAAACTCCCGGAAAACTGCTGATGTGCCGCAATACATCAGGCTCGCCTAATACAGATATTGTCCTTACAGCCTGACTGGCATCGTATCTGAACGTACTGCCTTTGGATACGGGAGAGTTTGCAACGACAGTAACTTCTTGCAGGGTGAGAGAATCCTTATTTACCTTATTTTGACAATAGACATGATTAGTAAAAATTACAAATGCCGTGATTATTATTTTTCTCATGTCAGTATGAATTACAGTTTATTTTGATGTCATGGTATGCTCCAAAAATGCCTAATCCGTTTTTGATGTTGTTGTAAACAACGGTCTCGTCAAGCCATTGGGTTGGGTCGTCAGTCGAACTGAAAACCATCATCTTTAACAGACTGCTCTTTAGGTATTTGTCATATTCATCTGAGACGCATCTGAAAAATACCACGCACGAATACAGGTCGTACAACCAGAACGATTGTTCTGTTTCAGATGGGACTATCCTGATATATCGGTCGTGCAATCCTGCAAATTCTTCGTCATGGACATATTTGTTAAAATCATCGGCATCAGGACAGTCTGTTCCTATCTCCGTGATGAAGCGAAACCTGTCTTCTATAACTATAGGATGCATTATTGTATCTTCGTCTTTGTCGAATGAGAATACCCAATACGGTTTGTCGCCAGATACATTAAAGGCAAGTTTTCCAATTGTATCCCTTTCATATTCTCGATACACGCGCAATTCCTTCGGGAACTTAGTTTCGGCATAAATGGTTTCTTTACCATCCACCTTAACCTCTAGCCGATAGTTTCGTCCAAACTTAGGCCGGTATTTCAATACCCATTCTGCATAGGCCGACTTTTTGAATGTACCTACAAGATAGCCGTCCTCATACAACAAGGCTGTTGCATCCTCCACCTCGTCATAGATGGTGTTGTGCAACTCGTTTGAATAAGTGAGTGACAGATGCTGTACAGAATCACTTGTGAGGATACAGTTCACAACCACTTGCCTTTGGTTGTAGTGGCTGTAATCAATCTCTTCAACACAACCTGACAAGACGGTTGTAAAGAATATAGAAAAAAGCAATATCAGACGACTGACGTTTTTCAACTTCATTTTGCTCTTGGTGTTAGTGTTACCAAAGGTGTTTCGGACTTAAGAACATGACCGTCGAGCGTAGTGATTTCGACCGTAAAAGTTGTCTCAACTGGAGCCTTGATATCAAAATCATCTACAAATCTGAATATCATGGCAGCAGGAGCCATAGGTCTGTAGTACAAATATTGGTCTATAGTGATGTTTGATATTTTCTTTGAGTCGGTAATGAGGTCTTTGTTTGATGTGATAATAAAATTGTGATAACTTGGATATCCATCTACAAGAAACTGTTTGTTCAGCGACTCCCCTGCTTTTACATCATTTATATCAGCAGATGCTGCAATTTTAATGTCTTTTATTGGGGTTGTACGATAATCTACATATTCAAGGACTGTGCGTGTAGTTTTTCGGTTATATAAATAATCAGAAAGTTTTGCTTCGATTATCTTATCTGGAGCATCCTCCATAGGATTATCTCTGTACCATAAAGCTTCATATACTGGATAGCTGAACAATATCTCCTCATCGCCAGAGTCGTATGTTTCCTTGTAGTTAAAACCATCATCATATACTATTGCATCCATGTCTACATTGCAAGTAGTGAACTCAAGAGTATAATTCTGAACACAGACAGACTGCCTGCTGCCTATGTATTTTCTTTCGATATATGGTGCATCAAAGCCATCAACCTTAGATTCTGTTTTTTTAACATTGAATGCCCACATGTATTTACACTCTCTTGAAAAAAAATCAAAAAAAGTATCTTCACGAATTATGCCATCCTCTTCTTCTTTACAAGATACAAGAGAGAGAAACAACAATAGAATTAATGATATTTTTTTCATATTTGTTTATTTAGTGTTCATTGGGAGAAAAGATAAACTTTCCTCCCATATTTGTTGTTATTTTTTTCTTAAATTGTAAAAGATTTTAGTATCATATTTGAAACTATATTCTGATGCGTCCCATTGTGTAGCCGATAATGAATACTCATTCTTATCACAAGAGCCATTCCAGCCCCAATTCATAAGGAATTTGCGAATTGACCTACTAAGTGTTGAGGTCTCCTGTTGCCCAGGTTGCATCCCCATATTTATTGCTCTGTCATATTCTATTACCTTATCAAAATCTACATATACATCACCCAAAGATGAATAGACAGCATCTTCATTTGGTCGCAAGTTTGGATTCAATCTTGTTTTATGTTCTTCCCCATTGTTTTCAACTACGATAACACGCCATTCGTATGTATTTTTTATATTTGTTGTTGTTTCTGACAGTCCATCAATTACCCATGCATGACCTTCTGTATATGCTGTTTTTTTCCAAAGCCACCATCCTGATGTTTTTTTAGTTGTACATGATCTGATTAAGACCGGAAGACTATTTAAAAGGTTTTGTTCAACTTTTTTTGAATTAAAATCACCCTCATCAAATGTCAAACCATATTGATTCATAACACCTTTTGATATATGCGATCCACTAGCTTCGTATCCGTAGTTCATACTCAACCTCCAATCAAGATCTGCGAAGAACTCTGCCACATAACTTCTTCTTTCATAAGAGTCAAACCAGTTTTTTGCCATAAGATCCCATCTTGGAGAGTTTTCTACATACTGTCCCTGAATAAAATTCAGATTAAAATTTTTTTCATTATAATAACGGCCTTCTATTTTGCAACCATGATAAAGCCATGTTGGCATATTTAATTTATAGTGTGCATCATAAATCACTTGTCCCATAGCAACAGCGACGCATCCAACCTTTGGATATACAGGTGCTTTATTTTCATCAGGAACCATTGGAAGACAAAAATTCCAGTATTCATTTTGTCCCCATTTAGTCTTCAATCTGTCTCCTAAGAGACGATACGTCGTACCCATATTTTCTTGTTTTACAAGTTTCCTAGCAAAGTAAACTTCACGAGTCGCAGGTCTTTTAGGTCTTTCAATTTGACTACGAGTAACTTTGTACATGACATTAGCATCTGGTTCAGAGATTACAAGACCTTCGTTTTGCGCCTTATACCCCAAAGACAAATTATGCCATAACACAAAATCATCATTGTTCTGCAATTCTGAATAGAGAACAGGCTCCTTGTCCCTTTTGAGTTCAAGCAACTCGTTTGCTAGATTGTTTACCAACATAGCAGCTCCTTGATTTGACTTTTGTTGCTC
>JAEEGI010029644.1_pt1 | contig 10326 bp, 9 predicted proteins | sample 8958751 | NCBI WGS metagenome assembly JAEEGI01 (sample SAMN16246545, study PRJNA631951) | gut metagenome | biome: gut microbiome; feature: rumen; material: KS-attached | host: Bos | place: Iran: Karaj | collected 2018-10 | reverse complement strand
TGATGCGGGATTTGAGGTGCTCGGCCATGTGCATGAGCTTGCTCATGTCGCTGTCGACGATCTTGTTCACCGGGATGCCGGTGGACAGGCTGATCACGCGCGCGACGTCCTCTTCGGTCACGTAGTTGTCGCTCGCCTTCTCTTCAAGCACGGCGACGGCCTGCTCTTTCTGTAAGATCTCGGAGCGGACCTTCGCGATGTTCTCGTAATCGGGGTTCTCGTTCGCGGTCAGCTCGGCCTCGTTCTCACGCAGCTCATCGAGCTCCTTGAGCGCAAGCTCATATTCGGCGATGGCCTTGTTGCGCAGGTTCGCGCAGGTGCAGGCCTCGTCCAAAAGGTCGATCGCCTTGTCGGGCAGAAACCGCTCGGTGATATAGCGCTCTGACAGCGTGACGATCCGGTAGCACAGCGTGTCGGAGATGCGCACGCGGTGGTATTTTTCGTAGTAATCCTTGATGCCGAGCAGCATCTGATAGGCGTCGTCGATCGAGGGCTCTTCGACCTTGATGGGCTGGAAGCGGCGTTCGAGCGCGGCGTCTTTTTCGATGTTGCGGCGATACTCGTTGAACGTCGTCGCACCGATCACCTGGATCTCGCCGCGGGACAGCGCGGGTTTCAGAATGTTGGCGGCGTTCATGGATCCTTCCGCGTCGCCGGTACCGACAAGATTATGCACCTCGTCGATGAACAAAATGATGTTCCCGTTGTCCTTCACTTCGTCGATCAGGCTCTTGATTCGGCTTTCAAACTGGCCGCGGAACTGCGTACCGGCAACAAGCGCCGTCAGATCGAGCAGATGGATCTCCTTATCAGCGAGCTTCGCTGGAACTTCGCCGCGGGCGATCCGCTGGGCGATGCCCTCGGCGATGGCGGTTTTGCCGACGCCGGGTTCGCCGATCAGACAGGGGTTGTTCTTGCTGCGGCGGCAAAGGATCTGCACCGTGCGGGCGATCTCCTTGTCTCGGCCGATGATATTGTCGAGTTTGCCGTCTCTGGCGCGCGCAGTCAGATCGGTACAGTAGAGCGTCAGGAACTTGCGTTTCTTTTGCTCTTTCTTTTTGTCGCGGGCGGACTGCCGCGGAGGCGGCGTCGTCTGTTTTTGCGGGCGCGACGGCTGACTGTCGGCGCTTTGCTGCGCCGGCAGATTCTGGATGGCGTTCTGCAGATCGCCGAACAGGCCCTGCAAGAACGGCATCGTCGGCGAGCCGCCGGCTTCAAAGCCGCCGTCTTCGTCGTCTGAATCGGGGAACATCGACGAGAACTGCTCCGAGATCGAATCGACGTCCTCCTCGGTGATGCCCATGGAATCCATCATCTGCTTGATGGGACCGATGTTCATCTCCATCGCGCATTTCAGACAGAGTCCCTCCGGGACGGTTTTGCCGTCCACGATTTTGGAAATAAAGATGACAGCGGGGCGCTCATGGCATCTGCTGCATAGTACTTTTTTCATGTGTATCTCCTGATTGGGCGCAGGAGAGCCTTGCCCTCATGCGCCTTCGTATTGTTACTCATTCCGCTTCTTCGGTCTGTGCCGGTTCTTCGCTCTGCGCCTCTTTCCGGGCTTTCTTTTCTGCAAAGAACGCGCCGACCTGCTGTTTGATACCCGGGACATAGGACGCGAACGCGACCAGACACATGATCGCGGCGATCACGACGAGGATGCCTGTCAGCACCTCGGGCATCGTCCAAAGATTCTGGAGCGCGCCGACCTCGGGGCCGAACGCGATGATCAGCGTCATCACGGTGTAGAACACGACGGTCGCAATCTTCCCGGGCATTTCCGCCGCGCCGGGACGCAGGTTGCAGATCAGCATCGCGAGCCCGCCGAGCACCATGAAGCCCTCCTTCGCGAGGAAGACGATGAAGACCCAGCCGAACGCGTTGATGACCGGGCTTTGCGCCTGGTGGAACTTGATCAGCAAAATGATGGCGACGGTGATCTGCGTCAGCTTGTCGGCAACGGGATCGAGGATCTTGCCGAGGGCGCTGACCTGATTGAAGCGGCGGGCGATCTTGCCGTCAAAGAGATCGGTCAGTCCGGAGATCACGAGGATCAGCACGGCGGGCACCATCTCCCCTTTCAGGTACAGCACGGCGAACACCGGGATCAGCGCGATCCGGATCACGGAAAGCAGATTCGGAATGGTCAGAGAACCTTTGAACAAGTCTTTCATGTTATTGTACCTCCCTTAGCGCGCGGCGACATAGCCGCTGATGGAATCCAGGAAACCGCTGACCCATTTTTCCACGTAGGAATGGCGCACGATTTCGATCAGTTTATCGTTCGAGGTCAGTCCGCAAAGCAGACCGAGCGCAAGCGCAAGCAGGAACACGAGGACCGCGCCGCGCAGCACACCGAGCACAACGCCGAGCCCTGTATTGATCTGTTTGATCGCGGGGAGCTCTTTGATGAGCCGGTTCAGCAGGCGGAACACGACTTTGAGAACAGCGCACAGGACGATCGCGATCAGGACAAAGAGCGCCGTCCGCACAACAGCGGAGGCGATCGGGTCCACGGCGGCCTCCATCAGGCTGTCGATCGCGTGTTTGCCGGTCAGGTCCAGTCCGTTGACCTTTTCGATCAGCGACTCTTTGGAGATCCCGAGCAGCTGCATCACGCCGTTGATGGAATCCGGGATCGCGTCGATCGCGGCGGTAACCTGCGCGCCGATGTCCGCGCCGGCAGCGGAGCCGAAGCCCTGGGCGATCCGCTCACGCAGCGGGGGCTGCACAAACGAAGTATAGACCGGCATGGCAAGCTGTGTTGAAAGCAGCTTCGCGCCGATCATCGACAGCACATAGGCCGCAAGATCCAGCAGCGTCGCAAAGAAGCCTCTCTTCGCCGCGATGAATACGGACAGCGCAAACACCGCGACAAAGCAAAAATCCAATAAATATGACATAGTCATCCTCCGGTTTTCTTAAGCGTACGCGAAAAAGCTTAAATCATCCTTAAAGAACCGCGCACGCCGAAATTGGCGATAGTATAGCACAACAAGGCGCAATTGTCAATTCTTGAACAGGTAGCCGAGCGTGAAATGATAAACGTGGCCATTCAGCACATCGAGTCCGAGTTCGCCGCCGGCGATCGGTGTGACGACGCTGCCCTTGCCGGACGGGCTGACCGAAAGGACATGGGATTCTGTCAGCAGATAGGTGCGCTTGCCGGCGCAGCGGACGTCGATCACGCGCTCATTCGTGACAAATTCGTAGCTTACCTTGTTGCTGCCGCTGAGCAGCCGCACTTCGTAGGAATCGAACGCGCCGAACTCCGGCGTGACGATCGCGGTGTGTTCGCCGTCGGTATCGAACGCGAGCAGCGTTTCGGGGAACTCATACACGTTCGGCTTCGGCTTGCTTTTCTTGACGTCGATCACGACGCGGCGATCCGCGCACATGATATAGATCTTGTCGCCCGACAAGAAGCCGCAGTCCATCGCGGCGACGCTCTTCAGTTTATATTCCCACAGTGTCTCGTTAGAATAAATGTCGAGCAGATAGAGCTTTGAGACGATCTCGCCGCCGGAAGCGTTGAGCGCCGCGCAGAGGATATCACGGCGGTTTTCGGCAATCGACGCCGTCACGATGTGATCCTTCGCGCAGGACCACTGGAACAGCAGTTTGCCGCGTTTGTCGTAATATGTGAGCAGGCTCGCGCTCTGCTCGCCTTTGCTCACGATCAGGTAGCTGCCGTCCGCAGCGACGTCCCCGCAGAGGATCTGCATATTATTCGGGCTCTCCCCTTCCAGCAGCACTTTTTCGTTGGAGAAAAGCAGATACTTGCCGGTCAGGCGGTCGAACAGCAGCCCGTATTTTCCGTTGGCTTCGATCACGGGCTCCACATAGTCGATCACATGCATCAGCTGATAGGCGCCGGACGGCGAGACCAGCGAAAGCGATTCGTCCGTCAGAACATAGATATGGGCGCCGACCGCTTTGATGGAGCGGATCGCCTTGCTGGAGAAGGACACGGGGAAGCCTTTCGCGCGGACGCGGACGGTCTCCTTCGCCTGATTCTCCGCCCGGATACGCGGCGTTTCCTCGATGGACTGCGCCGCTTCGACCGGAGGCGCCACCTCTTCTTTGTCGCGCTGCTTCACAAGGAACCAGACCGCGCCGACAAGCAGCAGACAGACAAGGACGATCACGCCGGCAGCGAGATAGCTTCGGATATTGCGCTTTTTGCGCTGCTTCTTCGCGGCGTTTTCATAAACGGGCGCTGTCTGCGGTTCTTCCCGCGGGACGGCGGGCCGGCGCTGCGGCGCAGGAGTAATGTCATCCTTGAAAATATCCGCGCTGTCCAGATCATAGTCTTCGCCGAAGACAGACATCAGTTCTCCCGTATCGTCTTCGGACGGGCCGGTCTTTTCCGGCGCCGGCGGGGCGGCGGGTTCATCCGTCGGCTGTATGACATCGTTTTCATCATAAGGTTCCATCCTGCCATCCTCCTTCTTCATAAAACACGCGATTCAGATATAAGCCCTGCGGCGGCGCCGTGACGCCCGCGCGTGTACGGTCGCCGGAACGCAGAATCGCGTCGATCGTTCCTCTTTCGATTTTGCCGTTCTGGATATCCAGCAGCGTACCGACCATGATCCGTACCATGTTGTACAGAAAGCCGTTGCCGCAGACTGTGAAGGTCACAAGGTCGCCTTCTCGCTCAACTTTGCAGCGGTAAACAGTCCGCCCGGTCGTTTTTACCTCGGACCCCGCCGCGCAGAAGGCGGAGAAATCGTGCGTGCCGACAAAGGCCTGCGCCTGCGCGTGCAGCAGCGGCACGTCCAGCTCGAACGGATAGAACAGCGCGCGCTCGAGTAAAAACGGGTTGCGCGTTTTGCTGTTCCAGATCTTGTCAACGTAGTCCTTGCCAAGACAGCTGTAGCGCGCATGAAAGTCGGGAGCGGCGTCTTCGCAAGCGGTCACGGCGATCTGCGGCGGCAAAACGGCGTTGAGCCCGCGCATGATCTTGTCGCAGGGGCGGTCGCTTTGCGTTTTGAAATTGCAGCAAAAGTCGTTGGCGTGCACCCCGGCGTCGGTCCGGCTGCAGCCGTAAACGGTCGCCTGTTCAGAGAGGATCTGCGCGATCGCGTCTTTGAGCCGCGCTTCAACGGTGTCGCCGTTCGGCTGCTGCTGGTAGCCGTGGAACGCAGCGCCGTCATATTGTAACGTCAGTTTAATATTTCTCATATCAGCGGTGTAAAAAAGTGGTTGAGGACGATCACGCCGGCGAGCGCAACAAGGAAGATCGCAAGCGCGACGAAATCGACGGCGGAAAGCTTCATCTGCTTCATCCGTGTCCGGCCGTCGCCGCCGTGGTAGCAGCGGCAGGTCATCGCGAACGAAAGCTCATAGGCGCGGCGGAACGCGGAGACGAACAGCGGGATCAGCACCGGGATCATCGCCTTGACGCGCTGGATGAACTTGCCGCTTTCAAAGTCGGCGCCGCGCGCCTTCTGCGCGTTGGTGATGCGGTCGATCTCTTCAATCAGCGTCGGGATGAACCGCAGCGCGAGCGTCATCATCATGGCGAGCGTGTGGACGGAAATATGGAATACCTTTAACGGCGACAGCAGCCGTTCGATCGCGTCGGTCAAAAGCGTCGGTACTGTCGTGTAGGTCAGGAGCGAGCTGACCATGATCAGGCAGATGATACGGATCGCCATGAACAGCGCCGTGAAAAGGCCGCCGGTCGTGACCGTGATCTTCCACCACGAGAACAGCTCCGTGCCTCTGTTGATATAAAAGATGTTCAGAATCGCGGTGATCAGAATGATCGGGATGATCGGCTTGAGGCTTTTGAAGAACATCCGGAACGGGACGCGGGAAAGCAGGATCGACACGGCAGTCAGGACGAACATCACCGCCAGCGAGAAGAAGTTCCTGCAAAGAAAGATGATGACGATGAAGAGAACCGTCAATATCAGCTTCATGCGCGCGTCCATCCGGTGAACAACGGACTGGGCTTTGTAATATTGACCGATGGTGATATCACTGAGCACGGTGTGTCCCTCCCTTCCACCGCGGCAGCAGCGCGTCATACACCTGCTGTACGGTATAGAGATTCACGGGCACGTCGTACCCTTTTTCGCGCAGAGAGAGCATCAGCTGCGTCATCTGCGGAATATCGAGGCCCATCGTCTGCAGTTCTTCGGCGTGGGCGAACACGGCGTCCACCGTGTCGAAGAACGCCACACGGGACTGATTCATCACCAGAATGCGGTCCGCGATCGCGGCCGCCTCTTCCATGCTGTGGGTCACCAAAAGGACCGTACAGCCCGTTTTTTTGCGGTAATCGGCGATCATCTGCAGCACCGTCGCGCGTCCCTGCGGGTCCAGCCCGGCGCACGGCTCGTCAAGGACGAGCACCTGCGGTTCCATCGCCATGATTCCGGCGATCGCGACGCGGCGCTTTTCGCCGCCGGACAGATCGAACGGCGACTTTTCGGCGTAGTCTTCGGAGAGACCGACGTTCTGCAGCGCTTCTTTGACGCGGCGGTCGATCTCCTCCTGCGGCAGCCCCATGTTGTGCGGACCGAAGGCGATATCCTTCGCGACCGTCTCTTCAAAGAGCTGATACTCCGGGTACTGGAAACAGACACCGACGCGGAAGCGTACCGCGCGGATCTTGGACTTGTCCGCCCAGACGTCGTTGCCGTCGAGCAGGACGCGGCCGCTCGTCCCCTTCTTGAGCGCGTTGAAATGCTCGATGAGGGTGCTTTTGCCCGAGCCGGTGTGACCGATCACGCCGACAAGCTCGCCCTGCCGGATCTCGATCGACACATCCCGGATTGCGGTGACTTCACTGCTTGTGCCTTTTTGGTAAACATAGGTGAGGTTTTCGGTTTGGAGGATGGGCGTTTCGTTCATGTCTCAGCCCTCCCCGCTTGTTGCGACAAAATCGTTTCGAGCTGCTGCGACAGCTCGTCGATCGTCAGAATACTGCCGGAAAGCGGCGCGCCGGCACGTTTGAGCCGGAGCGACAGCTCCGTTGCCTGCGGCACGTCGAGCCCGGCTTTTTTGAGTACGGCGTCCTGCTGAAAGACGTCGCGCGGCGCCCCGTCAAGCAAAACGGCGCCCTTATCCATCACAACGACGCGGTTCGCTTTTGCCGCTTCGTCCATGTAGTGCGTGATATAGATCACCGTGATTCCGAAATCGCGGTTGAGCATCTGGACGGTCTTCATCACGTCCTTGCGTCCGCGCGGGTCGAGCATCGCAGTCGGCTCGTCGAGGACGATGCATGCCGGCTGCATGGCGATGATGCCTGCGATCGCGACGCGCTGCTTCTGTCCGCCGGAAAGCTTATGCGGTTCCGAAAAGCGCAGGTCGTACATCCCGACGTCTTTGAGCGCCTGATCGACGCGGCGGCGGATCTCCTGCGGCTCGACGCCGAGGTTTTCCGGTCCGAAAGCGACGTCGTCCTCGACGATGGTCGCGACGATCTGATTGTCGGGGTTCTGAAAGACCATGCCGACGGTACGGCGGATCTCGAGGAGCTTGTCTTCGTCTTTGGTATCCATCCCGTTGACGAGCACTGTGCCGCTTTGCGGAACCTCGATCGCATTGCAGAGCTTCGCGACGGTCGATTTGCCGCAGCCGTTATGTCCGAGCACGGCAACAAAATCCCCCTTTTCAACAGAGAGATTGAAATGCCGCAGCACCGGCACGCTATGCGATTCGTCCAGGACGTAGGCAAAGGTCACGTCTTTCAGTTCAATAAATGCGCTCATAGAAACCTCGTTGATTGGTTGCGGATTCTTACGGTTTAGAAAGCCAGAAGGCGCTCGCGCCGCAGGGCAGCACGCGGTCCGTTCCGGCAACCGGCAGCCCGATCTCGTCACAAGTGACGGCGCCGCCGTGTTTCAGCTGTACCACCGCCTGCAGGATGTACTGCATCACGGAGGGCGACAGCCCGGTGGTATAGGAATTGATCAGCATCAGCTTCGCGTCGTCGGAAAGCACCTGTTCGCACAGCGCGACGAAGTCGTACACCTCGTCCTCCAGCTTCCAGACTTCGCCGCCGGGACCTCTGCCGTAGGACGGCGGGTCCATGATGATGATATCATAGCGGTTGCCGCGGCGGATCTCGCGCTGGACGAACTTGATGCAGTCGTCCACGATCCAGCGCACGGGACGGTCATCAACTCCGCTCGCTTTCGCGTTTTCCTTCGCCCACTGGACCATACCCTTGGAGGCGTCCACATGGACGACGGAGGCGCCCGCCTTGAGACAGGCGATCGTGGCGCCGCCGGTATAGGCGAAGAGATTGAGCACCTTCAGCGGACGGTCGCTTTCCCGAATCAGCTGCGTCACAGCGTCCCAGTTGACCGCCTGTTCGGGGAACAGACCGGTATGCTTGAAGCCCATCGTCTTGACGCGGAAGGTCAGATCGCGGTACGAAACGCTCCAATCGGCAGGGAGAGAGGAATAGACCTCCCAGCTGCCGCCGCCGGTTTTTGAGCGGTTGTAGCGCGCGTTCGCCTTTTGCCACAGCGGATGGGTCTTCGGCGTCTGCCAGATCACCTGCGGGTCGGGCCGGATCAGCACAATGTCTCCCCAGCGCTCAAGCCGTTCGCCGTCGCTGCAGTCGAGCAGCGTATAGTCTTGCCAGTCTTTTGTGTATCTCATACTGTCCTCTTAAATCAGTTTTTCGCGGACGACCGCCGCGATCTCGCTTGCCAGCGTTTCGATCTGCGCCTTGTTTTCACCCTCGAGCATCACGCGCACCAGCGGCTCTGTCCCGGAGACGCGGACCAGCACGCGGCCGGTCGAGCCAAGCTGGGCTTCCGCCTGGCGGATCGCCTCTTTGATATCGGGGTCGTCATGGAACCGCGCCTTGCCCATTTTGGAGACGCGGACGTTGATCATCGTCTGCGGATAGACCGTCATCAGCGACGCGAGCTCCGACAGCGATTTGCCGGTCTTTTTCATCACGGAGAGCACCTGTAACGCCGTCAGCTGTCCGTCGCCGGTCGTGGCGTAATCGAGGAAGATCACGTGGCCGGACTGTTCGCCGCCGATCGCGTAGTTTTGTTTGAGCATCTCCTCGAGCACGTAACGGTCGCCGACCTTCGTCGCGGTATAGGCGATGTCCGCCTGCTCGCAGAACTTGTAAAAGCCCATGTTGGTCATCACGGTGACGACCGCCGTGTTGCCGCGCAGCCTGCCCTCTTCCTTCATTTGTCTGGCGCAGATGGCGATGATCTTGTCGCCGTCCACAATCTCGCCGTTTTCATCGACGGCAAGCATCCGGTCCGCGTCGCCGTCAAAGGCGAAGCCCGCCTGCAGATGGTGCTCTTTCACATACTGCTGCAGCTGTTCGAGATGGGTCGAGCCGCAGTTGTCGTTGATATTCAGCCCGTTCGGTGCGGCGGAAAGGATGTGTACCTTTGCGCCGAGGGACGTAAAGAGCTGTTCAGCGGAGACCGACGCGCTGCCGTTGGCGCAGTCGAGCGCGATCTCCATCCCGTTAAAGTCGCAGTCCACCGTGGAGCGCAGGTATTCGATATAGTCGTGCACCGTGTTTTCGCAGACGCTGATCTTGCCGACGCCCGCGCCGATCGGCGTCGGGGGTTCATCGACTTCGTCGAGGATGATCTCTTCGATCTTGTTTTCCACTTCATCGGGCAGTTTGTAGCCGTCGCCCTTGAAGATCTTGATCCCGTTATATTCGCAGGGGTTGTGCGACGCGGAGATCATCACCGCAGCGTCGTAACCGTAGCGGCGCACCAGATAGGCCACCGCGGGCGTCGGCACCACGCCGAGCGTCATCACGTCCGCGCCGACCGAGCAAAGCCCGCAGGCGATCGCCGCCTCGAGCATATCTTTGGACACGCGGGTGTCCATCCCGATCAGAACGCGGGGACGGTGGTGGTCGAGTTCTGTCAGCACCATGGCAACGGCTTTGCCGATGTTCATGGCAAGTTCACATGATATATCCGTATTGGCAACGCCGCGCGCGCCGTCTGTGCCAAATAATCTGCCCATAAGTTAGATACTCCTTAGAGTGAAAAATGATAAAAGCTGTTAGCTGTTAGCCGTTAGCAGTTAGTTGCCGCCAAAGGCGGCACTTTTGGTTTAACAGCCGCTAACCGCTAACTGCTAACTGCTAACTGCTGACTGCTGACTAAAACAGCGTCTGCTGATTCCCGCCACTCTGCTGCGGCGGCGTCAGCCCCAAATGCTCATACGCTGCCGGCGTGGCAACGCGTCCGCGGGGCGTACGGCCGAGGAAGCCGATCTGCATCAGATAGGGTTCATACACGTCTTCGATCGTCACGCTCTCTTCGCCGATCGCGGCGGCGATCGTGTCAAGGCCGACGG
>JAEEGI010029638.1_pt1 | contig 10327 bp, 7 predicted proteins | sample 8958751 | NCBI WGS metagenome assembly JAEEGI01 (sample SAMN16246545, study PRJNA631951) | gut metagenome | biome: gut microbiome; feature: rumen; material: KS-attached | host: Bos | place: Iran: Karaj | collected 2018-10 | reverse complement strand
CTGTATCGTTCACGCCCTTTCCATGCGAGGAATATCCGTCATCGTGGACAGCTCGGTACAGCTAAGGATAGGCGACAGGCTGGATATCAGGTTCCGCTATGGCGCCACCCTTCACAGCTATGAGGTCAGCACCATCGTGGTAAGGCATTTCATGGTTCAGGACAAGACCGCCGTGGGCTGTGCAATCTCCAATCTCAACGTGGATCTCATCAGCCTTCTTACCACCAAGCGCAGGGAGAAATACACTCCCCTCGGAGAATCTCCCGGCACAGATCTTAATCCTGAGATCAGCGAGAGCCAGCAGATAGAGCATGTTGAACAGGATCTGGCCGCTCAGACAATTCCCGCCAGGAATAAGTCCGGCGCCGTCAGGATCACCGATGAGAATCCCTTCGCACCGGAGCGTCTTGAACATGTCTCCGCTGAGAAGACTCTTAGGCAGAAGCGCAGGGAGGAACGTCAGGCCAAGGAAGCTGAAGAGATTGCCAACCTTCTGGATCTTCGAAATATGTAATAATATCAAAAGACCAAGGCATGTCACATGTAGTGATGTGATTGCCTTGGTCTTTTGATGTTCACAAATCGTTTTCTATTGTTATATCATTGATACTGTATCAGAAGCGAACCTGCTTCTCTACCATTCTGACAAATTCAACATTATTTCTTGTCTTGGAGAAGAGATTGATGCACTGGTCTACAGCATCATCTGCCTTCATGCCGTTAAAGCCCTTACGCAGGTTGTTGATAGCTGCAAGCTCCTCTGCGGAAAGAAGAAGATCTTCTCTTCTGGTGGAGGACTTGGGGATATTGATAGCAGGGAAAATTCTCTTCTCCTGGAGCTTTCTGTCCAGAACCATTTCCATGTTACCTGTTCCCTTGAACTCCTCGTAGATAACGTCATCCATCTTGGAACCTGTCTCAATAAGAGCTGTGGCAAGGATGGTAAGGCTGCCGCCCTCTCTCATGTTTCTGGCAGCACCAAAGAATCTCTTGGGCATGTGAAGCGCTGCAGGATCAAGACCACCGGAAAGTGTTCTTCCTGAAGGAGGAACAACAATGTTGTAGGCTCTTGTAAGTCTAGTGATGGAATCAAGAAGGATAACTACATCCTGACCGTGCTCAACAAGTCTCTTGGCACGCTCGATAACCATCTCTGCAACTCTCTTGTGGTGCTCAGGAAGCTCATCGAAGGTTGAATAGATAACCTCTGCGTTAGGTCCCTCTACCTCTTCCTTGATATCTGTAACTTCCTCGGGACGCTCATCAATAAGAAGAATGATGAGGTGTATATTGCTGTTATTCTTAAGGATTGACTTGGCAACTTCCTTAAGAAGTGTTGTCTTACCTGCCTTGGGAGGTGATACGATCATACCTCTCTGGCCCTTACCGATGGGACTGATAAGATCCATGATCCTCATGGCAACGCTGCATCCGGGCTGCTCAAGTCTGATTCTTGAGTTAGGGAAAATAGGTGTCATGTTCTCGAAGTTCCATCTTCCCATGGCAACCTCAGGTCTGTAGCCATTGACTGTATCCAGCCTTGAAAGAGCTGCGAACTTATCTGTCTCCTTCTTGGCTCTGCATCTGCCCTTAAGAATATCGCCGGTCTTAAGATTGAACTTCCTGATAAGGCTGGGTGCCACATAGACATCGTTCTCTCCGGGAAGATAATTCTCACATCTGATGAATCCGTAGCCGTCCTGCATAACCTCAAGGATACCGTCGGCATTGTCTCCGTCGGCCTCATCCTCCTGCTCTGCAGCAGGGGCAGTCTCAGGCTTCTTGGCCTCTTCAGTTCTTACAGGTGCTGCCTCCTGAGGCTTCTCGGGTCTGGCCTCCTTGGGAGCTTCCTTCCTCTCCTGGGAAGGTGCACCGGATGTGGTAACAATTATCTTTTTCTTCTTAAGAGGCTTCTTCTCTTCCGTCTCAGAAGACTTCTCTTCCTTCTTCTCAGCAGGCTTCTCAGCGGCCTTCTCAGCAGCGGCCTTCTCAGCAGCAGCCTTCTGATCAAGCTCACACATAAGGTCGATGATCTCAGACTTCTTAAGGGCTGTAGCTCCCTTAATCCCCCTCTTCTTGGCAATTTCTCTAAGATCAGCCAGCTTCAGTGTCTCGTATCTCTCTCTCAAAGTAACTCCATTCTGTGCCAATTAGGCACTATTGCAAATAATAATAAAAAAAACCTTAGTTTCTTCTTTAACAGTTTCAGTTAGCACATGTTGGGAATAATAAACGACTGCATCAAATGCATTTGTTTAAGAACCTAAATAATTAGCTATAACAAAAATACACCATTTATGTGCAAAAATCAACACTGTTATCAGAAATTACCATACAATATCTTTGCAAGTTCGGAATTCTTATCAAGAATAATGGTCTTTTCTCCCTTAAGAGACTGCTTCAGAGTATCAAGACCTCTTATGTAGCTGTAAAACTCAGCCTTCTCCTCGGTATCATAGGCCTTGGAAAGAGTTGCCATGTATGCAGACTCACCCTCTGCCTCAAGCACTGCAGCATCCTTCTCAGCCTGGGCTGTGATGATCCTTACCTGCTTGTCTGTCTCATTGTGGATCTTCTGGGCCTCAGCTTCGCCTTCAGCGGTATAGGCTGCAGCGATGTTGTTTCTCTCAGAGATCATACGCTCATATACAGCCTGCTTGTTGTCATCGGGAAGATCCAGTGACTTGATCTGGGCCTGAACGATGGTGATTCCATAGCCCGACATATCAGAGTTGGCTTCCTGGGTGATAAGGGAAGTAAGCTGCTCTCCTCTTGCCTCGATGACCTCATCCTGAGTCATGGATGAAATAGCATTCTTGGTGGCGTTGTAAACAGATGCCTCAATTCTCTCCTCAGCTCTGTCGCTGATGGCATTCAGAGTCTGAACATACTTAAGGGGCTCTGATACCTTCCAGAGAACGTAGGTGTCTGTGATCATTGACTTCTTATCCTTGGTGATAACATCAGATGCGGGAATATCATAAAGTACTATCTTGGCGCTGATGGACTGGGTGTCATCCACAAAAGGTGTCTTAAAGTGAAGTCCCGGCTCCTGGGCGATAGCTATGATCTTACCGAATCTTCTTACGGTAACATATTCGTTCTGGTGAACAACGTAGCCTGCGGATGTGATAACAGCCACAACAGCTACTATTGCGATTATGATTATTGCTTTTAAAATTCCGTTCTTTTTCATTATCCGATCCTCCTTTCCTTAGTTGTTAAAACTGTCCAGAGGCAGCATCTGCTCTGTGTTTCCGTCAGTGATAATAACCTTGAGATCAGGAAGTACATCCTCCATGGTCTCATAGAAAAGTCTCTTCTTGGTGATATAGGGCTGAAGCTTGTACTGCTCATACATCTCGTTGAAACGAGCCACCTGACCCTCAGCCTCTGCTATTCTTGCCTGCTTGGCAGCCTCAGCGTCCTGAACGATCTTATCGGCCTCAGCTTCTGCCTTGGGAAGCTCCTCACTCTTGTACTTCTTGGCATTGTTGACCGCTGTCTCTTTGCCCTGCTTGGCTGTTTCTACAGACTTAAAGGCCTGAACGATCTCCTGTGTAGGGGGCTCAGCATCCTGTACAGAAAGGTTCACAACAGTGATTCCGATGTTGTTGTCAGCCAGCTCCTTCTGAAGCTTCTCCTTGACCTCAGACTGGATCTGTCCCTTAGCTGTGGTGATGACATCATCAACTGTGTAATTGACCACGGTGTTTCTGATATTGGCAAGGGCCATATTCTTCATAACCGCAGCAGGATCCTCTGTGTTGTAAAAAGCAGCCACAGGATCGCTGACCTTGTACTCAAGGTAAAAATCTATATCTACGAAGTTAAAATCTGAGGTGATCATTATGCCCTCATCATCCACAGTGATATTCTGGCCGTCCTTGATAACATAGCCGATGCCGATACCATGGGTTGTCATGTCGATGAGATGGGCCTGCTGGATAAAAGGAACCTTGAAATAAAGACCTGCGGTGTCAACTCTGATTACCTTGCCAAACATGGTAAGGATAGCCTGCTCCTGCTCTTTTACCTGGTAAAAGCTCTGTCCTAAGCAGGTCATAAAAAAGATGACTATCGCTCCGATTATGATTGCTGTTTTGATACCCTTCGTTCCCGGGGGCTGATTGACTACGCCGCCGGAATAGTGACCATTTGGTTTCTGTCCGTTACTAAACATAAAACTCCTCCTTAACAAAGATAGCCGGCCTGCTAAAATCCCAAACAGGCCGGCTCATTAACTGCTTCTATCTGTAAAATCGATTACTGGAAGTTAGCTACCAGTGCTGCGATTCTCAGAGCAAATAAAACAAATACGATCCACATTACAGGGCTAACATCCTTAGCCTTCTTGGATACAACCTTAAGAACAACCCATGCGATAACAGCGAACATGATACCTGTAGCGATTGAATATGAAAGAGGCATCATAACTACTGCAAGGTAAGCACCCACTGAATCAGCGATGTCGCCATCGAATTTAACCTTACCGATGCTCATGAGCATAAGCATACCTACATAGATAAGTGCAGGAGCTGTTGCGAATGAAGGAATAGCAAGGAATACAGGGCTAAGTACGATTGAAATAAGGAACATAACACCTGTTGTAAGGGCTGTAAGACCTGTTCTACCACCTGCTGCTACACCGGCACTTGACTCTACGAAGCTGGTGATTGTTGATGTACCAAGGAGGGAACCTGCTGTTGTACCAACGGCATCAGCAAGGAATACCTTACCAACTCTTGGAAGGTTGCCATCCTTGTCGAGAAGGCCTGCCTTGTCAGCAACACCAACTACTGTTCCTACTGTATCAAAGAGATCTACATAGAGGAAGCTGAAGGTGATGGCAAGGAACTGAATGATATGTGATGCAGCCCAGCCGAAGTTGAGCTTGAATGCTGTCTGTGAAATAGCACCGAAATCATATCCTGCTGCAAAGCTTGGGAAAAGGCTTGTTCCCTCAGCAGGAACATAGATGCCTGCAGCCTGAAGGATCATACCGATAACCCATGTAACAATGATTCCGATAAGAACGCCGCCTCTTACATTGTAATGAACAAGGGCTGCGATGATAACGAGACCAACAAGGGCAAGAACCATATCAAGGTCTGAGAAACTTCCAAGACCTACTACTGTAGCGTCATTGGCAACGATGATGCGTGCGTTCTGCATTCCGATGAAAGCGATGAAAAGACCGATACCAGCTGAGATACCGAACTTAAGGTTCTGAGGAATGCTGTTGATGATCTGCTCACGGAACTTAAAGAATGAAAGAAGGATGAAAATGATACCTTCTACAAATACTGCTGTAAGTGCAATGCGCCATGGATCTGGCTCATTAGCCAGCTCGCCGAGACAAACTGTATATGCGAAATATGCATTAAGTCCAAGACCTGCTGAAAGACCGATAGGATAATTGGCAAGGAATGCCATGATGAATGTAGCGATTGCTGATGCAATAGCTGTTGCCATGAAGATAGCGTTAGGATTCATTCCTGATGCAGCCAGAATATTCGGGTTAACCGCCAGAATATAGGCCATGGTAAGGAATGTGGTCAGACCAGCCATGATCTCCCTTTTGACCGTAGTGTCGTGCTCTTTTAGTTTGAATACCTTCTCCAACATACTTTTTCACCTCGTGATTGAATGATTTGTTCTCTATATACAATCGAAAGATTACCTGTTGAGTATTCTTCCGATGGCATATACTACTGAATAAATATTATCGTAAAACTCAAAAGCAACATGGGCCATAACTGATATATAGATGTTCCTTGTGACCACATATGCAATTGTTACGGGAAGAGCCATCAGCACCCACTCCGCTATCCCCAATAGCCCGTGAGCTCTTGTTATGGCGCACAGAAGAAGGCTCACCAGCGTCAGGGCCAGCACTCTCTTCTTGCTTCCAAACTTGATAATAGCCTTCCTGAAAAATAGTTCTTCTGCAACAGGCTTCATAATTATCATCATGATGGCATAGAACACTGTAGGAATTATGTCATTATGGGTGATAATACTGATGGTCCCGTCCTTAACCAGCGGGTAATTAGCCTGAATAACATTATTCTTGATGTGATTGGTGATCAGTAATCCTGCAAAGGTGATAGCCACCGGTATCCAGAATCTCACGACTCTGGTCATGTTTTTACCAAGCTTACGAAATGAAAACTGTTTATAAAAGTAATAACAGTAAATAAGTAGTCCTGTGTAAAAAACGAAGTATAAATGAAATGCCTGCTTAGGCAATAAAATGGTAGCAATAATAAATAGCAGTTCCCACGCAAACGGAATATACAAACGTTTCAAAACTGTCTCCTTCATTATTCATAATAAAATAAGACAAACGCCGTTTTTATTATATATATGCAAATCTTTACGGTCAATAATCTTTTACATATTTTACCTCTCATGCTAAAATGTGAAATTGATACGTGAAACAAATCGGAGAAATAATATGATTTTATCAGCAGTTAACATTACCAAATCCTTTGATGGAAAAGATATATTAAAGAATGCATCCTTTCATATAGAAGCCGGTGAGAAGGCCGCGATCGTTGGTATTAACGGCGCAGGCAAGACCACCCTTATCAAGATCCTTATAGGTGAGCTCACCCCCGACGAGGGCGAAGTCACCTTTTCCAAGGGCCTGAGCTACGGATACCTGGCCCAGAACCAGAATATCGACTCTGATAACACCATCTACGAAGAGCTCAAGGAGGTCAAAAGACATGTCATCGACCTGGAGCAGAATATCAGAGACGCTGAGACCATGATGGATATCCTCTCCGGTGAAGAGCTTGAGAAGCATATGGAAAATTATGCAAGAATGCATGATGAGTTCCAGAGGCTCTCCGGTTATGCCTGGAAGAGCGAGATCACCGGTGTCGCCAGAGGTCTTGGCTTTACCGACGAGGAATTTGACAAGAGCATCTCTACCCTCTCCGGAGGTCAGAAGACCCGTGTGGCTCTCGGTAAGCTTCTTTTACAGAGTCCTGATCTCATTATCCTGGACGAGCCCACCAACCATCTGGATATGAACTCCATCAGATGGCTGGAGAACTATCTTCTTAATTACAAGGGAGCGGTTCTTATCGTCTCCCATGACAGATATTTCCTGGACAAGATCGCCGGCAAGGTCATCGAGGTGGAGAACAAAAAGGTAACCTCCTTTACCGGCAATTATTCCGACTACGCTGCCAAGAAGGAACAGCTTCGTGCCACTGAGTGGAGCGCCTACCTCAAGCAGCAACAGGAGATCAAGCACCAGGAGGAGGTCATCACCAAGCTCAAGTCCTTCAACAGGGAGAAATCCATCAAGCGTGCCGAGTCCCGCGAGAAGATGCTGGCCAAGATCGAGGTCCTTGATAAGCCCATAGATATCGACGATCGCATGAAGATATCCCTTAAGCCCAACTGCGAAAGCGGCAATGATGTCCTTGAGGTCACCGGTCTTTCCAAGTCCTTTGGCAATGAGCACCTGTTTTCAGGCCTTGATTTCAATATCAAGAAGGGCGAGCATGTGGCCATTATCGGTGACAACGGAACAGGTAAGACCACTATCCTCAAGATACTGAATGGCGTTGAGAGTATGGATGCCGGCCAGATCGAGCTGGGAACCAGAGTTCATATAGGCTACTATGACCAGGAGCATCACGTGCTCCACGACGAGAAGACTCTCTTTGAAGAGATCTCTGACGACTACCCTACTCTTAATAACACTGAGATACGCAATACTCTGGCTGCTTTCCTCTTTACCGGAGACGACGTATTTAAGAGGATCGGGGATCTGTCCGGTGGGGAAAAAGGCCGTGTGAGCCTTGCCAAGCTCATGCTCTCCGATGCCAACTTCCTTATCCTGGACGAGCCCACCAACCACCTGGATATCACCAGCAAGGAGATTCTTGAGACAGCCATTGCAGGCTACGAGGGCACTGTCCTCTACGTAAGCCACGACCGTTATTTCATCAACAAGACCGCAAGCCGTATTCTGGATCTGACCCACGGAAGGCTTGTGAATTATATAGGTAACTACGACTACTACATTGAGCATGTGGATGAGCAGAATGCCAGATTGTTCGGCTCCTCCGTATCCTCTGTGGCAAGCCCCGCAGCATCAGGTAAAGATCTGGTAACTGATACAGGCTACAAATATCAGAATGCAGCTCCTGCAGACACCAGCGCCGCTACTGCTTCTTCAGACGCTTCAACCTCAGGAGCCCAGGACTGGAAGGCCCAGAAGGAAGCCCAGGCCAGGAAGCGCAAGCTTGAAAGCGCCCTTAAGAAATGCGAGGATGAAATTGCCAGACTGGAAGCGCGGGATGCTGAGATAAATGAGGCTCTGGCAGATCCTTCCATTGGAACAGACCTGGCCAGGCTCAGGAAGCTGTCAGATGAACAGACAGAAATACAGGAAAAATTGACGGCACTCTACGATGAGTGGGAGAATATCTCTTCCGAGATGGAGTGAGAAAATGAAAGGCGACCCGGAGGTCGCCTTTTTTATTCGTGGGACAGACCTCATTAACAAATCGTGAACGTAGGTCACGGATTGTTGATGTGGTCTGTCCCCGTTCCTTATAATGCTTCTGCGATGGCATCCAGGAACTCTTCACTTCCAAGCTTTACAGGGTTCGGAAGTGTTGTGATAAGCGCAAGGTCTCCTGTCATGCGTCCTGATTCGATAACTGAGAGGGTTGCCTTCTCAAGCTTGTCAGCAAAGGCTGAAAGCTCAGCAAGATTATCCAGCTCTCCTCTCTTACGGAGGGCTCCAGTCCAGGCAAAGATAGTTGCAACAGGATTGGTGGATGTGGGCTCCCCCTTAAGGTATTTGTAGTAATGTCTCTGAACTGTTCCGTGAGCAGCCTCGTACTCATACACTCCTGTGGGAGAAACAAGTACAGAAGTCATCATAGCCAGTGAACCGAAGGCTGAGGAAACCATGTCACTCATAACATCGCCGTCGTAGTTCTTGCAGGCCCAGATAAATCCGCCCTTGGACTTCATTACACGGGCAACAGCGTCATCGATAAGGGTATAGAAGTATGTGATTCCAGCCTTCTCGAAGTCAGCCTTGAACTCTGTCTCGAAGATCTCATCGAAGATCTCGCGGAATCTTCTGTCGTAGGTCTTACTGATGGTATCCTTGGTTCCGAGCCACAGCTCTTTTTTCTCAGCAAGAGCATATTTGAAGCAGGCTCTTGCAAAGCTCTTGATTGATGAATCCTTATTGTGAACACCCTGAACGATTCCGGGCTCGTCAAATTCATGGATGGTCTCTCTGATCTCAGTTCCGTCAGCACCGGTGAATACCAGCTCTGCCTTGCCGGGACCGGGAACTCTGATCTCTACGTTCTTGTAAACATCGCCGTAAGCGTGTCTTGCGAGAGTGATAGGTGCCTCCCAGGTCTTAACATTGGGCTCGATGCCCTTGACCATGATAGGTGTGCGGAAAACAGTTCCGTCAAGGATAGCACGGATGGTGCCGTTGGGGCTCTTCCACATCTTCTTGAGCTTGTACTCTTCAACTCTCTCATTGTTGGGAGTAATGGTAGCGCACTTAACGGCTACACCATACTTAAGTGTTGCATTGGCACTGTCAACTGTAACCTGATCGTCTGTCTCATCTCTGTGCTTAAGTCCCAGGTCATAGTACTCAGTCTTAAGATCAACATAGGGAAGGATAAGCTTGTCCTTGATCATCTGCCAAAGGACTCTTGTCATCTCATCTCCGTCCATCTCAACTATTGGGGTGGTCATCAAAATTTTACTCATACCTTTACTCCTTTTTTATGAATAATAGGGCCATTATCAGTCGAACATCTCAAGAAGACCCTTGTCGATCATATTCTCGTAGGCATTGATCATGTGCTGATTAGCCAGCTCCTCTGCCTTGTCAGGGTTATTCTCCTTAATGGCCTCCATGATAAACTTGTGCTCAACATTGGAAACCGCACCGCGGCTGCTGGAAAGAGTCTTCTGTCTGACTCTCCATACATACTGGTGGTAATCCTTCAAAAGATGCTCCAGCATCTTGGAATTGCATGCCTCATAAAGAATGTTGTGGAATCTGTTGTCCAGTTCCGCCATCTGCTCCATGTGGCCTCTGGCAGCATGAAATTCAGCGAGATAGATATTCTCCTCCATCTCCTCAAGCTGCTCCTTGGTAATATTCTCGCAGGCCCATCTTGCGCACAGTCCCTCAAGTTTGGAACGGATCATGTAGATGTCCTCAATGTCCTTGACCTTGATACCTGTGACATAGGCTCCGCGATTAGGAATGATCTGAATAAGTCCCTCAAGCTCCAGCTGTCTGAAGGCTTCT
>JAEEGI010029634.1_pt1 | contig 10327 bp, 3 predicted proteins | sample 8958751 | NCBI WGS metagenome assembly JAEEGI01 (sample SAMN16246545, study PRJNA631951) | gut metagenome | biome: gut microbiome; feature: rumen; material: KS-attached | host: Bos | place: Iran: Karaj | collected 2018-10 | reverse complement strand
ATACATCCCTGGAAGAACTGGACTGACGGAGGTGCTGTCCCATGGCAGGCGCAAAGAGCGGAAGCTGGCAGCGTTACGACGCCGACATGAAATGGTATGAACATATCCGGGAAGACGTACTGGCCGCTGCGGAAGAAGCCGGTGTATCGCCGCGACAGCAGTTGCGGCTGGAACTTGGCTTTGAAGAGATTCTGGTGAACATTATTTCCTATGCCTATGACTATCCCGGCTTTGTCTGGGTAAAAACGGCGGAAGAGGGCGATTGTTTCCGAATTGAGTTTGCGGATCACGGAAAGCCTTTCGACCCCCTGGTAAAAGACCACCGCCCATTGGAAGAAATTCCCCTGGAGGAAAGAGAACCGGGAGGCTACGGAATTTTCCTGGTAAAGAAGAATTTCAAACTGGCAGAATACAAATATGAAGAGATGTTTGGGCAGATGGCCAACCATTTGTCCTTACTGTTGGACAAGAAATAAAAAAGATGCCGGGAAGAATGTTTGTGCGTTGAAAGACAGGCAGATGAACCGGCGGCCTTAAACATCTGGAGTGTGTATCTTGAAAATTGACAAGCAAAACATGAACCTGCATCACAGGATATTTCTGCTGTTGCTGGCAGTAGGACTGGCGTCTTTTATTATTGCGGGCGCCGTTTCCCTGGCAGGTATGTATGCGATTCGGGAAAATATAGATAAAACCGGCGCTCTTCTGGCTGATAATACAGCTTCATTTACGGAAAGTTTTGCCGAAGAGCAGGTTAAGAAACGGCTGTCCTCAGATGCTGCCGGCAAAGCGCAGCTGATCCGGCATGAAATGCAGACTACAATGGACGATACCCGCTATCTTGCCGACCGGATGACCAAGATGCTGAAAAATCCGGAGTACTTTAAACGACGTCGTCTGCCGGACCCACGGCATGACGTAATCCCTTCCGGTAAGGCCTATGTTAATTTCAGCCGGGAAATGGAGCGGCAATACGGGGCCGGGGCTTTTGCCGGGGAAATCGGTCTGGTTTCCAATATCGCAGACGACCTTGAGCTGATGCCGGAATGGTATACTGCAGCCTTTGTGGGCTCTGTTCACGGTTATCTCATCGCCATGGATGTGACGCCGGACAATTCTGCCAAGCAGTTCAGCCAGGCGTTTCTGGATAGTTATGACCCGCGGAAGATGGGCTGGTACAGGCTGGCGGCAGACGGTAATAAATCCGGTTTTACCGGTCTCTATACCGATTCTAACGGCAATCGCTGTCTGACCTGTGTGGCCCCCTATTACGATGCTGCGGGACTGGCGGGTGTAGTCGGCATTGACTGTAACCCCGAAACCCTGTTCCGCCTGACAGATAATGCAGGCACCGGGGATAAGGACGATCTGGACCAGGATGCCATAAAAGCGGAACAGCCCAGGTTTTTGCTGGACAATGCTACCGGCAGCGTAATTTTCTCAACCTTTTTGGAAGGTCCGCTGGCAGTTCCGCAAAGTGCCACAGATCTGCGCCAGAGTCCGGAAAAAAGCATCGCCAGGGCGGCCTCTGCCATGGTGGCGGGGCAAAAAGATGTAATGCTGATCACCTTGGGCGGTGAGGATTATTTTCTGGCTTTTGCCCCTGTGGAAAAGCCCGGCTGGAGTTATGGTGTCCTGAATCACAAGCGGGCGGTGGTGTATCCGGCTGCGTATGCCAGGGATAATGTTATTTCCCAGATGGAAGGCTTTGCCGAAACACTGCACGATTCCTTCCGTGCCAGAGTGCGCTGGGGACTTGTGACCTTTTTACTCATGCTCGTGCCGCTGTTCTTTATCAGCTCTGTCATTGCAAAACGCTTTGTAACGCCCATCCTTGCCCTAATTGATGGCGTGAAGCGTATTGCCCAGGGCAATCTGGATGAGAAGGTGGACGTCCACCGGACGGATGAACTGGCTTTACTGGCGGATAGCGTCAATGATATGGCCGGTGATCTGAAGAAACATATAGAGACTCTTTCCATGGTTACCGCAGAAAAGGAACGGATCGCTACCGAGCTTTCTGTAGCTGCGGATATCCAGGAAGGAATGCTGCCGCGCAATTTTGGAGAGATTGCCCAAAACAAAGGCTTTGACCTGTTTGCCACCATGGCTGCGGCAAAAGAAGTGGGCGGCGACTTTTACGATTTTTACATGCTGGACAACCACCGTTTGGCCATCACTATTGCTGATGTATCCGGCAAAGGCGTTCCCGCTGCGCTCTTTATGGTTATTGCCAAGACCATCCTGAAGAATTCCGCGTTGTCTGCCGGGGAAGAGGAAACCTTTGCGGATGTCATCCGACGCGCCAATCAGCAGTTATGCGAAAACAATGAAGAAATGCTGTTCGTAACGGTTTTCTTCGGTGTTCTGGATACCCGTACCGGCGACTTTACCTATGTAAACTGCGGTCACAACCCGCCGTTGCTGCGGCAGGGTTCGGACGGGACGTTTACATACCTGCGTCCTTCGAAGAAGAACCTGATGCTGGGCGTGGAGGAGGACCTCAGCTTTACTCAGGAAACGCTGCAGATGTCTCCCGGTTCACTGCTGTTCTGTTATACTGACGGCGTGACGGAAGCCATGAACGAAGCCGGTGAAGTGTATTCGGAAGAACAATTACAGGCTGCCCTTGCGGGCATACCCTCCGGAAACGATGTGCCTGTTGCGGACGTGCTGGCTGCACTGCGCAAAGACATTACCGCCCATGCAGGCGGAGCCGAACAGTCCGACGATATCACCATGCTGGCAATTCGTTACAGGGGCTAAACAGAAACCTGTTTTTCTGAACCGCGTGGGTAATCCTTACGCGTTGCAGGTACAGATGACGGACAGAAAACATAATATAATCAGTGTCTCCTTAAGAACTGACAGCGACAGTGAGAATTGACAAAGCATTTCCTGTCGCTGTTTTATTGTGTGATTGTGTGGAAAGTGTTATTTAGCATTTTTGTATGCAGGATACATTATATTTTCAAATGAAAACGAAAAAAGTGTTAAAAATATAATACAAATATATTTTCTTAATGGATTTTATGTTTCTGAAAGCATGATTTTCATTGACTGTTAAGGCTGATGTTGTTATACTGTGTACATATATTATTCTTGTAACAGATATAGAGCAGTGATGGAGAAGTGACTGCAGTAAAGCAAAGAGGGGGAATAGCTATGGAACGGATTCTGAGAGATTTACCTGCGCCGCAGGGCTTATATGACCCGGCGTTTGAACATGACGCCTGCGGCATCGGGTTTGTCGTGAATATTAAAGGGGAAAAATCCTACAGTATCATCGACGATGCCCTGAAGATTCTGGAGAACCTGAATCACCGCGGCGCGGAAGGCGCTGACCAGAAGAGTGGCGATGGGGCCGGTATTCTGGTGCAGATACCCCATGACTTTTTTGTCCGGGAATGCGAGGTGCTGGGCTTTTCCCTGCCTCCTGCGGGCGAGTACGGCGTGGGCATGATTTTTGCCCATCGTTATGAGTCCTTCCGGAAAAAGCAGATGGAGATTTTTGAACGGATCGTCCGGGAGGAAGGGCAGGAAGTGCTGGGCTGGCGGGAGGTGCCTATTGACGAGAGCATCATCGGGGAAGCGGCCAAATCCATCCGTCCCCGCATCATCCAGGTGTTTATCGGCAAGGCGCCGGGCGTGAAAAATCAGATGGATTTTGAGCGCAAGCTGTACATTATCCGCAAGGTGGCGGAAAAGGAAATCATTCCCCAGAGCCAGGTGATGGGCACGGCCTTTTACATTGCCAGCCTGTCTTCCCGCACGATTGTGTACAAAGGTATGCTTACCTCCCTGCAGCTGCGGCATTTTTATCTGGATCTGTCCGATCTTGATTTTACTACGGCTATGGCGCTGGTTCATTCCCGGTTCAGTACCAATACGTTTCCCAGCTGGGCCCGGGCCCATCCCAACCGCTATATTGTGCATAACGGGGAAATCAATACCATCCGGGGCAACATCAACTGGCTGAACGCCCGGGAAAGCAAGGCCAAGTCCCCGTTTTTCCCGGATATGGAAAAGGTGTTCCCTGTTGTGGATGACTCCGGCAGCGATTCCGCCATGTTCGACAACTGCCTGGAATACCTGATGATGACCGGGCATTCCATGGCCCACGCCATGATTACCATGATTCCCGAGCCCTGGGAGAAAGATCCTTCCATGCCCCAGGAGAAAAAAGACTTTTACCGGTACCAGACCTTTATGATGGAACCCTGGGACGGCCCTGCGGCCATCTGCTTCTGCGACGGCACGGTGATCGGCGGCATGCTGGACCGGAACGGTCTGCGTCCTGCCCGCTATTACGTGACGAAGGACGACCGTGTGGTGCTGAGTTCTGAAGCCGGCGCGGTGCCGGTGGCTCCGGACCAGATCGCCTATAAGGGACGTCTGGAACCGGGCCGCCTGTTCCTGGTCAATACGGCGGAGCAGCGCATCGTGGGAGACGATGAGATCAAACATATGCTGGCATCTTCCCATCCCTACAGCGAATGGTGCCGGGAACACATCATCGAGATGGATGAACTGGTAGAAGAGCGGGGCAGCATGATCAACGATACCATGATCCCCTTCGACCTGAAAGAACAGCAGAAAGTCTTCGGTTACACGCAGGAAGACCTGACCCAGATGATCGTTCCTATGGCCCGCATGGGCAAGGACCCGGTAGGCGCCATGGGTATCGACGCGCCCCTGCCGGTGCTTTCAGAAAAGCCCCAGATGCTTTATGATTATTTCCAGCAGAATTTTGCCCAGGTGACGAACCCGCCCATCGACGGCGTACGGGAAAGCATCGTGACTTCCTCCCGGGTCATGATCGGTAACGTGGCCAACATCATGGAGCCGGACGAAAAAGGCACGGCGGCGCTGGAAGTGTTGCGCCCCCTGCTGACCAACCGGGAGATGGCGGTAATCAAGAACCTGCAGACGGACAAGCTGCGGGCCGTGACACTGTCCATGCTGTACCCGGTGAACGGCGGCGCGGAGGCTATGGAAACAGCTATCGAATCCATCTGTATCGATGCATACCGGGCCATCCGCAACGGCGCCAACATTTTAGTACTGTCTGACCGGGGCGTGAATTCCCGCATGGCAGCGGTACCAGCGCTCCTGGCTTCGGCTGCGGTGCACAATTACCTGATTAAAAAGACGGTGCGCTCTGATGTGGGCCTGGTGCTGGAATCCGGCGAGCCCAGGGAAACCCACCATTACTGTACCCTGATCGGCTACGGCATTACGGCCATCAATCCCTATCTGGCACTGGATACGGTCCATGCGCTGGCGACGGAAGGAAAGCTGCTGCCGGGACTGGACGCGGCGCAGGCGCAAGCGAACTACCTGAAAGCTGCCGTGGGCGGTATTCTGGCCGTTATGGCGAAGATGGGTATATCTACCGTAAAAAGCTATCACGGAGCTCAGATTTTTGAGGCGGTGGGTCTGAAACAGGAGCTGATCCAGAAATACTTTGTGAATACGCCTTCCCGGATCGAAGGCCTGGGTCTGGCGGAGATTGCCAGAGAGACCCGGCTGCGGCATCAGAATGCTTATAAAGACGAAGGCGACCTGCCTGGCGGCGACTATTACAAGTACCGTAAAGGTGGAGAACAGCCCCACATTCTGGATCCGGAAGCTATCCGCCTGTTGCAGAAGGCCTGCAAGGAAGAAGATTACGAAGCCTATAAAGAGTATGCGAAAATCGTCGACAAGGGCGCGGTGTACCGGTTGCGCGACCTGCTGGATTTCTACTGCCCGCCGGGATGCAGCATTCCTATTGAAGAGGTGGAGCCGGTGGAGAAGATTTTGCTGCACTTCCGTACCGGCGCCATGAGCTACGGCGCCCTGAGCAAGGAAGCCCACGAGTGCATCGCCATTGCCATGAACCGTATCGGTTCCATGAGCAACTGCGGTGAAGGGGGCGAAGACCCGGCCCGGTTTGTGAAACTGGAGAACGGGGACGACCCCAGCGATGGGGTGAAGCAGGTTTCCACAGCCCGTTTCGGCGTTACAAGCAACTATCTGGTGAACGGCCGGGAACTGCAGATTAAATGTGCCCAGGGGGCCAAGCCCGGCGAGGGCGGTCATCTGCCCGGGACCAAGGTGTTCCCGGAAATCGGCAAGACCCGCCATTCCACCCCGGGGGTAGCGCTGATTTCCCCGCCGCCCCATCACGACATCTATTCAATAGAAGATTTGTCGGAACTGATTTTTGATTTGAAGAACGCCAACAAGGACGCAGACATCAGCGTGAAGCTGACGGCAGGTTCCGGTATCGGTACCATTGCGGCCGGTGTGGTCAAGGCAAAGGCGGACGGCATCACCATCAGCGGCTTTGACGGCGGTACCGGTGCGTCCCCCCGTTCCAGCATGCGACATGCGGGCATTCCCTGGGAACTGGGACTGGCGGAAGTACAGCAGACCTTGTTGCTGAACAAACTGCGTGACAGGGTGCGCATCGAAGTGGACGGCAAGATCCTCACTGGCCGGGACGTAGCTATTGCCGCCATGTTCGGGGCGGAGCTGTTCGCTTTCGGCACCGGCCCGCTTATTGCCCTGGGCTGCCATATGCTGCGTGTGTGCAATCTGAACACCTGCCCCTTCGGTATCTGTACCCAGAATGAAGAGCTGCGGAAGCGGTTCAGCGGCAAACCGGAATATGTCATCAATTACCTGAAATACGTGGCCCAGGACCTGCGGGAAATCATGGCCCGCCTGGGCTTCCATACGGTCGATGAAATGGTGGGACGCTCCGACCGGCTGAAGCAGCAGGAAAGCGCCGCTAACTGGAAAGCGGCGGAAGTGGATCTGGACCGCCTGCTGTTCCGGCCCTATACCGATGCGGAAGTGGGACATCGCTGCCTGCACCGGCAGAAGCATAAAATCGGGGAGACTCTGGATATGTCCAAACTGGTGCGCATGTGCAAACCGGCGCTGGACTGCAAAAAGACCATCCGGGCCCGGCTGCGCATCCGGAATACCAACCGGGTAACGGGTACCATTCTGGGCAGCGAGATCACCCGCCGTTACGGGGAAGAAGGTCTGCCGGAAGATACCATCAAGCTGTCCTTTGTGGGTTCGGCAGGCCAGAGCTTCGGCGCCTTTATCCCGAAAGGCCTGACCCTTTCCCTGGAAGGGGACGCCAACGATTATCTTGGCAAAGGCCTGTCCGGCGGCCGGCTGATCCTGTTCCCGCCGGGTGAGGCGGATTATGCGGCGGAAGCCAATATCATCACCGGCAACGTGGCCTGCTTCGGGGCCACCGGCGGCGAAGTGTATATCAACGGCCAGGCCGGGGAGCGTTTCTGCGTACGCAACAGCGGGGCTACGGCAGTGGTGGAAGGCATCGGTAATCACGGTTGCGAATATATGACTGGCGGCCGGGCCGTGATTCTGGGTAAAATCGGCCGTAACTTTGCCGCGGGTATGTCCGGCGGTGTGGCCTACGTGCTGGATATGCAGCCGGAACTGTGCAACCGGGATCTGGTGGAATTGGAAAAACTGGAAGACGCGGGGGAACAGGATGAAGTGAAAGCCATTGTGGAACGGCATCTGGAGTTTACCGGGAGCCCCCTGGCAAAACGCCTGCTGGATGACTGGGAAGACACGGTGCAGCGTTTCACGAAGGTCATCCCCCGGGATTACAAAGCCATGATGCTGAACATCGCGCGCTTTAAGGCGGAAGGGCACGGCGAAGACGAAGCCAGAAGGCTGGCGTTTATGGAGAATAAATAAACAGCATTATGCAGCGGTGCGGCTTGCAATGCAGGCCGCACCGTTTTTTGCTCAGAACTTTCCCGGCACAGCGGTTTTCTATAGCGATTATTCAAACAAAAACAGGAAAAAACAGTGATGACACTTGCAGGAGCAGGGCGTTTGTGATATATATAAACATGGATAACTATACAATTTAACAATTGCGGATAAACAGATAAGAATATAAAAACCGCTTATAAAATCATGATAAAATAGTGCTTTTTCTAAAACAGGAATTATAGAAATGTAAGATCTGACGGCAAAACCGCGGCGTGAGCTACGGGGAGGTTCATCACGGAGGCACACCATGAACAAAATTTACAAAGTAATCTGGAGCAAAGTGAGAAACTGCTACGTGGCGGTAAGTGAAATCGCCAAACGCAACGGCAAAAGCTGCACATCCGTACACTGCGGCGCCAAAGCAGAACGCGCCCGCGCAGGCATGGCCTTTTCTGCCGTCGTGGGGGCCACGCTGCTGGCGGGCGTGTGCTCCGCGCTGCTGCCCGTGCGCATTGCCCTGGCCGCCCCCGTAATGCCCACGCTGGACTACCGGGGCGCCTCTTTCGATGTGACCATTGCCACGACCACCTCCAACAGTGATGCCACAATGGACATTAAAAGCACGAAAGTTAACAACGTGCTGAAATGGATCGACTTCTCCATCGGCAAAGGCGGTACGGTACAGTACGATGCCAACAACTACCTTAACTATGTCACCGGCCACAGCCGTTCGGAAATCGACGGTGTGTTAAAAGGCGGCGGCAGCATATACCTGATCAACCCCAACGGGATACTGTTTGGTTCCACTGCCCGGGTAGACGTGGGCAGCCTGTACCTTTCCACGAGAAGACTTACGGATGATCAGCTTTTGAGTTTTGAATCGGGCCGTGATGCACTTTTCCATAATGACAGTGCTGCAGTCGGCGATGTCATAAACTTAGGCAAGCTGAACGCGAATTCGATTCAAGTGGAAGGCAGGAATATTACTTTCAAAAATGTGGCGGACGTGACGAAGGGCGGCAAGCTAACAGATGGCGATATTACCGGTGGCACTCCGCATTATGAAGCGGATGGCAATGACTATACCGTTACGCTGACAGTAAATAACGTAGGGGCAGATCCTGCTAACAACGTGAAAGAAAATATAGGGGAGATCCATTTGGGGTTTGCTGTAGGTGTGAACGGAACGATTAATGGCAGTGCAGCACAAGGTATAAACGCTGGTCAATACACAAATGTTACCGTACCGGAGTTCAATCAGGCGTCCACTCATACGTTCAATCACTGGAATACCAACATTACACCTACCCATTACATGCTGGTCCGCAACGGCTATGAGCTGCAGAACATGCAGAACAACCTTACGAAAAATAACGGTACAAAAATGCCCGGCAACTACATGCTGGCCAATGATATTGATATGACAAACGGCGACGGCAGCGGCAGCGGTGCATTCAACTTTCAACCGATAGGATACAAAAACAGCAGCGGCCAGGAATTTGTATTTGCAGGAAAGTTTGACGGTTTGAACTATGCAATTAAAGATTTAAGCATTATTACCAGCAGTTTATCATCGAACAAGGACTTGGCTTCCGGCGTAGGTTTGTTTGGCATTAACGCAGGCACGGTTGAAAATGTCGGAGTAGATAGTAATATTGCTGTTGCCAAACCGGATGTCGGAGGTATTGTCGGTATCAATAAAGGCACGATCCGGAACGTGTATCATACAGGCACCGTTATAGGGAATGGAGATGTGGGCGGCATTGCAGGTTATAATACGAGCAATGCGTCAATAGAACTGGCTTATAATACCGGTAATATTTCTGCTGATGGTACTGGTTCTAATGTAGGTGGTATTGCCGGGACAAATGAAGGGGTGATTGCGCAGGTTTATAATACCGGTAAGGTTGGTAATAATAGTAACAATAATAATAATGTGGGTGGTATTGCCGGGAAATTAGCCGGCGCTTCAGCAGTATCCGGAGAGACCTATAGAGCTAAAATCGAGGATGCCTATAACTATAACACAGACAGTACAAGCACGTATCCGCTCATTACAGGCAGCAGCAACGTAGGAGGCATTGTCGGGTTAGTGGAAGGAAATTCCACAGATAAGTACCTTGTCAGGAATACATATAATACCGGTATTATTTCGGCAAATACTAATAGCGGCGGTATTATTGGCAATGTCAGCAGCGCCGGCAGCGGCAACCCTACAGTTAATGTTATTTCATCGTATTTTAGCGCGGACAACAATAACGGCTATGGTACACAAGTTTCAGAAAACGCGCTAAAGCAATCAGCTACTTTTGCGGGTACAAGTATTCCTGCTGAAAACCGTTGGGATATATCTAACGAAGGCGGGGCGGGAACGACCTGGCGGATCTACGAAGGACAGACCACGCCTCTGCTGACCGCGTTCTTAAAACCGAAGGATCTGGTCAGGGTATATGAATACGATGGCAGCCCACACAGTGTGGTTATAGGTGATCCGCTGCTTGATGATCCCAACATTAAAAAGTCAGATCAGTTTGCTGGGAACTGGAATAATTATTCCAACAATCTTACAAACGCA
>JAEEGI010029629.1_pt1 | contig 10328 bp, 9 predicted proteins | sample 8958751 | NCBI WGS metagenome assembly JAEEGI01 (sample SAMN16246545, study PRJNA631951) | gut metagenome | biome: gut microbiome; feature: rumen; material: KS-attached | host: Bos | place: Iran: Karaj | collected 2018-10 | reverse complement strand
ATGCATGTTCTTCTCTGCCGATTACTCGCAGATTGAACTTAGAATAATGGCTCATCTTAGCGGCGATGCCAACATGATTGAGAGCTTTAACGAAGGCCTCGATATCCATGCTGCTACGGCTGCAAAAATATACAAAAAGGACGTTAGCGAGGTTACAAAAACGGAGCGAAGCAAATCAAAGACTGCCAACTTCGGCATTATCTACGGCATCAGCGTGTTTGGTCTTGCCGAGCGTATGATGGTTCCGCGCGCCGAGGCTAAAGAACTGATTGACGGATATTTCGCCACCTTCCCGAGTGTTAAGGAGTACATGAACAAGAGCATCGAGGTGGCTCGCGAAAAGATGTACACCGAGACTATTTTCAAGCGTCGCTGCTATCTGCCCGACATCAATTCGGGCAACTCGGTTGTTCGCGGATATGCCGAGCGCAACGCCATAAACGCACCTATCCAAGGTAGCGCAGCCGACATCGTAAAAGTGGCAATGATAAATATTTACAATCGTTTCGAAAGAGAAGGAATCCGCTCAAAGATGATTCTTCAGGTGCACGACGAACTTAACTTCAGCGTATATCCCGACGAGAAGGAGAAGGTTGAGCAGATTGTAATTGAGGAGATGGAGAATGCCTATAAGATGAAAGTTCCGTTGAAGGCTGATTGCGGCTGGGGCAAAAACTGGCTGGAGGCACACTAAATGGCACTATCCACCCCCGAATTCATTATTTTTTACTATTTTTGCGAACTGAAATTTTAATTAGAAAATAATAAGACTAAAATATGGCATTAAAAGCAGGTATTGTAGGACTTCCAAACGTGGGAAAGTCTACCCTATTCAACTGTTTGTCAAGTGCTAAGGCACAGGCGGCAAACTTCCCTTTCTGTACCATCGACGCACAACTCGGACAGGTCTCGGTACCAGACGAGCGACTAACAAAACTGGCAGAGATTGTTCATCCGGGACGCATCGTTCCAGCCACTTGCGAGATTGTTGACATCGCAGGTCTTGTTAAGGGCGCAAGCAAGGGCGAAGGTCTTGGAAACCAGTTTCTTGGCAACATTCGCGAGACCGACGCAATAATCCACGTTCTGCGTTGTTTCGACAACGATAACATCGTTCATGTTGACGGAAAGGTGAACCCAGTTCACGACAAGGAAGTTATCGACACCGAACTTCAGCTGAAGGACTTGGAAACCGTTGAAAACAGACTGAAGAAAGTCGAGAAAATTGCCAAAATAGGTAACGACAAGAATGCCAAAATAGAATACGGAGTGCTTGCTGCATACCAGAAGGCTCTGATGGAAGGCAAGAGCGCGCGTACCGTCTCTTTCGAGAGCGAGGACGAGCAGGAGATTGCAAAGAATCTCTTCCTTCTTACCTCAAAGCCAGTACTTTACGTCTGCAACGTAGACGACAAGAGCGCGGCATCGGGCAACGAATATGTTGAGCAGGTTAAAGAGGCTGTAAAAGATGAGAACGCCGAAATTCTGGTCATCTCGGCTCAGACCGAGGCTGATATTTCTGAACTCGAGTCGTACGAAGAGAAGCAGATGTTCCTCGAAGACCTCGGCTTGAAACAGTCTGGCTGCGACCGACTTATCAACTCAATCTACCACCTTCTGAACCTTCAGACATTCATCACGGCTGGCGAGATGGAGGTTAAGGCATGGACATTCCACAAGGGCTGGAAAGCTCCTCAATGTGCAGGCGTTATCCACACCGACTTCGAGAAGGGATTCATCCGCGCCGAAGTGATAAAGTACGAAGACTACATCAAGTACGGAAGCGAAGCAGCCGTTCGCGAGGCAGGAAAACTTGGCGTAGAGGGCAAGGAGTATGTTGTGCAGGACGGCGACATCATGCACTTCCGCTTCAACGTATAAAACTTTGCCGGTATGATGAATCTTCTTTATTTCATAAACTGGAACCCTAACCTTGAGTTGTTCCGCATCGGTCCTTTCTCGGCAAGATACTATGGCGTTTGCTGGATTTTGGGACTTGCGCTGGGTTACTTCATAGTTAAATGGCTGTACGAGAAGCAGAAAATAAAGCCAGAACTGTTCGACCCTCTGTTTACATACTGCTTCTTGGGCATCTTTATCGGTGCGCGACTGGGGCATTGTCTGTTCTACGACTTCGGATATTTCTCGAACCATCTTATAGAGATGTTTTTGCCAATACGCGAGGTGTTCGACCCTAACCACGCACAATGGTTCTTGGGCTGGATTCCATGTACGCACGGCGGCTGCGGATGGGACATTATTGGATATCAAGGACTTGCAAGCCACGGCGGAACAATAGGAATCATCATCGCGTTGCTGTTGTATGTAAGATGGTCAAAGCTGAACGTTATGCGAGTGCTCGACAACATTGCGATAGCCACTCCGGTTACGGCATGCTTCATCAGACTGGGAAACCTTATGAATTCTGAGATTATAGGCTGCCCTACCAATGTGCCTTGGGCGTTTATCTTCCACAGAGTAGATGAGGTTCCGCGACATCCGGGACAGCTTTACGAAGCCATAGCCTACTTCATCATTCTCTTGGTTGGGCTTTACCTATACAAGAAGCACGAAGAAAAGGTTGGCACGGGATTCTTCTTCGGATTCTGCCTTGCTTCAATCTTCACGTTCCGCTTCTTTGTTGAGTATGTTAAGGAAGTACAAGAAGATTTCGAAAACGGAATGTTGTTTGACATGGGACAGATTCTCAGCATCCCATTCATCATAATCGGATTCTATTGCATGTTTGGCGGAAGCCTCTGCAAGAAATTCGGCGAGAAGAAATAAAGATTTATAGTTCGAGGGGAAACGGTGTGAAACATTGTTTCCCCTCGATTGTTTCACAAGAAACAAAAAGTTATAAACACGCTGTTGATAATCAGAAATCGTCTGTTTGTGTGGATTTTGGCGGTTATCAACAGAAAATACGGTTGTTTTCCACAGATTTCAGCCTTGTTTTAAACAAAACGATGATTTTCAGATAGTTTTTCAACATCGGCAAAGCGTTTCGACTTGGAAACAAAAAGAAATCGGAAAATGACGTTTAGAAAAAATCAGAACTTATACTTAACGCCCAACACTCCCAATCCTTGAGAACCGAAGCCTAATTCTACAGCCGCATGAATTCGCTCAGAGCCGAAATCAAGTCCCAACAAAGTAAACTGGTATGCAGGTTCAAATACACTTTCTCTCTTGTCTGGCAAATTCAGACTCTTATCATCTGCTTTGTACTTTTCGCTTACAAACGCCGCACCAAGCCCAATCTTGTTATAAAGATTGAAATATTTGGTATGTACCCAGTTGCTTCGAAGCACAGGCATAAGAGAAAAGACACAATCTGTTCGTGAGGCAGATACTCCATAGTTATCGCCACCTCTCGTTCCCGGATAAAATTCATCCTTTCCAATCTTCTCAAAGACCATTATGCCGCCATAGCCCAAAATTCTGTTTATTCGGCGAATATACTGCACGCTCAATGCACCCGTCTTAATATGAGTATAAAGGGGAATACCACCCTCATTTTCACACAAATAGTGCAACGAACCAAGTCCATACATAACCGAAATGTCGTTTTTCTTTTCCTGCGCATCAACTACAGCAGATGCCGACAATAGGAACAAAATTGAAATAAATAATTTCTTCATGATATAATATTAAGAATAAACTTTTCAAAAACAGCACAAAGATAGTACATATTGTTTGAAAAAATAACTTTCCTTGAGAAAAAAATCAAAATTATGCACCTGCAGCCCTGCACGTACCCTCACCTGATTCATATTCATGGTACAGTTTCTCTTTACCTGCATACGAGAGACAGAAAACTCTGAAATTAACATCGACAACAGAGATGCAAAAAACATAAAAATGCCAAGACAAGCAATGCCATTCAGGAAATTGCAGCCATTTTTTACGATTCTGATTTGGCTTATTCAACAATAAACGCAAAATTATAGCATTTTTATTCCCCCTACGAACAAAAAGCATTATTTTTGTTGCTCAAACAAAAAAGACAATACAATAATGGCAAGAGAAGATGTGGTAATGACTCCGATGATGAAGCAGTTTATGGATTTGAAGGACAAGAATCCCGATGCAATCCTGCTGTTCAGATGCGGCGACTTTTACGAAACATATTGCGAAGACGCAGTTACTACTGCCGACATAACTGGCATAACCCTTACAAAGCGTAACAACGGCGGCAAGGGAACGGTTATTGAGATGGCAGGATTTCCACATCACGCTCTCGACACATATCTGCCAAAACTGATACGCGCCGGACATCGCGTTGCCATCTGCGACCAGCTCGAAGACCCTAAGTTGACAAAGAAGCTGGTTAAGCGTGGCATAACCGAGCTTGTAACGCCGGGCGTGGCTATGGGCGACAACGTTCTTAACTACGACGAGAACAACTTTCTTGCAGCCCTTCATTTTAACAAGAACGTTATCGGTATTGCCTTCCTCGATATTTCTACGGGCGAGTTCCTTACAGCCGAAGGCACATCCGACTATATAGACAAGCTTCTTGGCAACTTCTCGCCAAAAGAGGTGCTCTTCAGACGCGGATACAAGGAGCTGTTTCAGAGCACGTTCGACTCAAAACTGTACACTTTCGAGATGGACGACTGGGTGTTTACCGAGTCGCAGGCATACGACAAGCTGATAAAGCATTTCGATACAAAGAACCTGAAGGGATTCGGCATAGAGCATCTGCGCAACGGTATTGTGGCTGCCGGAGCAATCCTGCAATATCTTGAGATGACTCAGCACACGCAGATTGGCCACATCACGTCAATCTCGCGTATCGAGGAGGACAAATATGTGCGCCTCGACAAGTTCACGATACGCAGCTTGGAGCTGATGAACACCATGAACGAGGGCGGCAACAGTCTTCTGTCGGTCATAGACCGCACTATTTCGCCCATGGGAGCCCGAATGTTGAAGAGGTGGATAGTATTCCCACTCAAGAGCGTTTCGGCGATAAATGAGCGCCTTGACGTGGTCGAGTACTTCTTCCGCGAGCCCGACTTCAAGGAGTGCATAACCGAGCAGATGCAACTTGTGGGCGATATAGAGCGAATAATCTCGAAGGTAGCCACAGGCCGGGTGTCGCCGCGCGAGCTTGTGCAACTAAAGATTGCTCTTCAGGCTACGCAACCGATAAAGTCGGCGTGCGAACATTCTGCCAACGACCGTCTGAAGCGTATCGGCGAACTTCTTAACGACTGTTCCATCATTCGCGAGCGCATAGCCAAGGAGATTGTAAACGACCCTCCGCTGTTGGTTGCCAAAGGCGGCGTTATTGCCGATGGGGTCAACGCAGAGCTGGACGAACTGCGACGCATAGCCTTCTCGGGCAAGGACTATCTTCTTCAGATTCAGCAGAGGGAGATTGAGGCTACGGGCATTTCGAGCCTTAAAATAGGCTATAACAACGTTTTCGGCTATTATATCGAGGTCAGAAACACATACAAGGACAACGTGCCGTCCGACTGGATAAGAAAGCAGACGCTTGCCAACGCCGAGCGTTACATCACTCAGGAACTGAAGGAATACGAGGACAAGATTCTGGGCGCGGAAGAGAAGATTCTGACGCTCGAGACGCGCTTGTTCAACGAACTTGTGCAGGACATCTCGGGCTATATCCCTGCCATTCAGGTTAATGCCACCCAGCTTGCCAACCTCGACTGTCTGCTGTCGTTTGCAATAGCGGCGCAGGAGAACAGATATATACGCCCGGAGATTGACGAGAGTCTGGTTATCGACATAAAACAAGGCAGACACCCGGTTATCGAGAGGCAGCTCCCGCTTGGCGAGAAATACATAGCCAACGATATTCTGCTCGATAGCGACAAACAGCAGATTCTGATAATTACAGGTCCTAACATGGGCGGTAAATCGTCGGTTCTGCGACAGACAGCCCTCATCACCCTTCTGGCTCAGATTGGCTGCTTTGTGCCTGCCGAGAGCGCGCGCATTGGCGTGGTAGACAAGATTTTTACGCGTGTGGGCGCAAGCGACAACATATCGGTGGGCGAATCTACTTTTATGGTAGAGATGAGCGAGGCTTCGAACATCCTCAACAACATAACATCGCGCTCGCTCGTGCTCTTCGACGAGCTGGGACGAGGCACATCAACCTACGACGGAATATCTATTGCATGGGCAATAGTAGAGTATATCCACGAGAACAAGAAGGCTAACGCGCGCACGCTCTTTGCCACTCACTATCACGAGCTTAACGAGATGTGCAAGAACTTTAAGCGCATAAAGAACTACAACGTGGCGGTTAAGGAGATTGACAACAAGGTTATCTTCCTGCGCAAACTTGTTGAGGGCGGAAGCGAGCACTCGTTCGGTATCCATGTTGCCAAGATGGCTGGTATGCCAAAGCAGATAGTATCGCGCGCCAACACCATCTTGAAGGAGCTCGAAAGCAAGTATCAGGGCGACGGCAACGGCAAGGCCAAGAGCATAAGCAAGCCGTCGAAGAGCAGCGGAATGCAGCTGAGTTTCTTCCAACTCGACGACCCTGTTCTGTGCCAAGTGCGCGACGAGATTCTGGGCATAGACGTAAACAATCTTACTCCGCTCGAGGCACTTAACAAGCTTAACGAGATTAAGAAGATTGTAAGAGGAAAATAAGAACCACTTGCCTTTATCGGATTTTTCACGACATAATCCGATAAAGGCAAGAATTAATTTATAATGCCATGGAAATAAAATTCGTACTTGAAGGATTTTACTACGAATATTCTGTTTTAATTAATAAAGCAGAGCATATAGGCGAAGAACTAAACAATTTTCTTTTAGGAAAAAACTATATAACTGATATACAACTTGATGAAATCTCATTTTATTTTATAGACATTGAGCATCTCAAATGTAGAGTAAGACCAAAATATATGCCAGTACATGATGTAACAAAAGCATACGAGGCTTACGTTATGGCTCTTTTCTTCGAAATCCCCATGCCAGAAACAGAGTTTATCAAGGTGAGCGATGAGGACAGACCGACATACATCGGCAAGGCTTTGATGAAGGTGCTCGAATCGCAGAACGTACCAACCAAGATACGCAAGCAGTTCGACAGAGAACGCTTCATTGCCGACGTGCGCGACTTCTTCGTAAACGTTAAAGGCTGTAAGTTAGATTAGCAAGAAAAACGTTGCTATATCCGAATGTATATTTTAGGCACAAATAATTATTATTCTTTGGGTTATGAAAACAAGTTTTATTTTTCAAGCATACTATTACACACATTATCGTGGTGCAATAGCTAAAGCAGAACATATAGGCGAAGAGATAAACAAACATCTTTCTAACAGAAGTTACGTTACTGACATAGAACTTGAAGAACTAAATTTTGAATTTATTAATACACAAAATATGAAGTGTAGAGTAAGGCCTACATATATGCCTGTACATGATGGCTCAAAAGCATACGAGGCTTACGTCATGGCTCTTTTCTTTGAAATACCAATGCCAGAGGCTGAATTCATCAAGGTAAGCGATGAGGACAGACCGACATACATCGGCAAGGCATTGATGAAGGTGCTCGAATCGCAGAACGTACCAACAAAGATACGCAAGCAGTTCGACAGAGAGCGTTTCATAGCCGACGTGCGCGACTTCTTCGTTAATGTTAAGGGCTGCAAGTTAGATTAGTTATTGCACAAACAAATACGTACTACAGTCAATAGAAAGATGGCAGATGATAAATCACTATTGGGAACATCTTCATCTTCCTATCGGGAACAAACTGTTTAAGTAAAAACAGACTTTAATTAACAAAATAACTTGTGGTGGAAAACACTCCACCCAAGTTATTATACAATAAATATCATTTCAAAAAGTAATTTAATGAAAATAAATTTTAGATTTCAAGCCTATTATTATATCTATGACAAACTCATAGATAAAGCAAAGCGCATAGGTGAAGAACTAAACGAACACCTTGCTGGCAAATGCTACGTTTCAGACATTGAACTTGAAGGACTTACACTTGAATTTATAAATACCCAGAATATGAAGTGCAGAGTGAGACCACTTTACATGCCTGTACGCGATTTAAAAAAAGCATCGCCAGATGCTTACGTCATGGCACTATTCTTCGAAATCCCAATGCCAGAGACAGAGTTCATCAAGGTAAGCGATGAGGACAGACCGACATACATCGGTAAGGCTCTGATGAAGGTGCTCGAATCGCAGAACGTACCAACCAAGATACGCAAGCAGTTCGACAGAGAACGCTTCATTGCCGACGTGCGCGACTTCTTCGTCAACGTTAAAGGCTGTAAGTTAGATTAGCAAGAAAAACGTTGCTATATCTGAATGTATATTTTTAGCACAAATAATTATTTTTCTTTGGGTTATGAAAATAGATTTTAGATTTCAAGCTTATTACTATATCTACGATAAGCTAATAGAAAAAACAAGGCACATAGGTGAAGAACTCAACGAATACCTTGCTGGTAAATGCTACGTTACAGACATAGAACTTGATGAACTTACACTCTCATTTATTAATACACAAAACATGAAGTGTAGAGTAAGACCCCAATATAGGTCTATACCTGATTTTAAAATAGTATCGCCAGATGCTTACGTCATGGCTCTTTTCTTCGAGATTCCAATGCCAGAGACAGAGTTTATCAAGGTGAGCGATGAGGACAGACCCACATATATCGGCAAGGCTTTGATGAAGGTGCTCGAATCGCAGAACGTACCAACCAAGATACGTAAGCAGTTCGACAGAGAACGCTTCATCGCCAATGTGCGCGACTTCTTCGTAAACGTTAAAGGCTGCAAGTTAGATTAGCAGACTGCAACATAACAAACAGAAAACAAATAGCTATGACAGATAATTATTATGAGTTTTTAATGAACGGCGAGGATAAAAAAGCCGGGAATATATCCTCTCCTAACTGGGACCTATGCCCCAATATCAGGGACGCAGAAGAAGTTGTTATTAACAACGATTTTGTTTGCGAACTACAAGACGGAATGTATCCTTCATACGACAGAGGACCACATTGTGTCAGACTCGTAAACGAGGAACTCAAAGAACTCCTTGAGGAGTACGCAGAGCGTGAATTTGTTGAGTTTATCCCCGTTGCTGTTAAAAGCAAGGAATATGGGGACAGACAATATTTCATCGTACACTTCAAGAAGATTTACGATGTAATAGACGAAGAGAATACGGTATTCAATGATTTTACCGGCTCGGTAATCAAGTTGCGTGTAGACTATGCGAAGGTCAAGAACCTTCACGTTTTCAACTCGCAGCCCATTATCAACGACCTAATCGTTTCCACCAAGCTCTACAAGGAGATTAAGAAACGTAAGTTGAATTTTGGCGTAACATTCGGACCAATCTATTGTCTCAATAAAGACAAGTATGTTACAAAATAACATGCCTTTGTAAGAATTAGCGGAGGTTTCGGCACACAAAGCCACGAAACCTCCGCTTTTTTGTAAAGATGCCGTTGTTCCCAACTTCTGCAATCCCGAACGAATCCCGAAGGCATCCCGAAGAAATATTACAACAAAAGCTTACAGACGCTGAAGGCGTCTCCGCTCAGTAACCGTAGGTCGGAGCGACCTACGGAAAAATAGCGCACAAGCCAAAAGCACTCTAAAGGAGTGCCCCATCTTCGGCAAAACGAACTTGCAGAAAATCTGCATAACTTATCATAAAATAAAGAAAACTACGTGTTTTTATATCAGTAAAGTTTTTCAAAACGCAATATTTCTGTTCTTTATTTACAACGACATTGTACTATTCTATGCGTATCCAGTATTTTACAAACGACTGGCAGTTTATTTGGGAGGGAGGAGCAACGGGCTTCCCACTATGCCCTTGCTATCGGCTTACTTCAATTCCTCCAGTCAATTAAATCACACTCCCAATTTTCAACTTTCTTCAACTTCACCACAACCTACCCATCACCTAATCTGGCTATACTTTGCATATATCTTACATATACCCAACATATACCTTGCATATACCTTGACACTATTTTGTATTTACCAAAAGACTAAAAGCTTACTTTTTCTATAATTTTGAATTATACGTCAAATAGCAGTTAGGCTTTCCACAGAGTTTCACGTTACCCATACCAACCCCAATTGTTACATTGGTAAATTTATATTAAGAGTTAACCTATTCCGATTCTCAACCATTAGTCTACCTTTATAAGCTCTTCCCCGTACCTTCCGGCTTACTTGAATCTACCTTGAATCTATCTTCTGTCTTGCTACCATCTTGCTTCCTTCTTTCTACCTTCTTCCTACCTTCTTCCTACCTTCTTCCTACCTTCTTCCTACCT
>JAEEGI010029621.1_pt1 | contig 10330 bp, 8 predicted proteins | sample 8958751 | NCBI WGS metagenome assembly JAEEGI01 (sample SAMN16246545, study PRJNA631951) | gut metagenome | biome: gut microbiome; feature: rumen; material: KS-attached | host: Bos | place: Iran: Karaj | collected 2018-10 | reverse complement strand
AAACGGCACCCGATAAATATGCCGGGGATGATCGAAGAGGAGGTCTTTCATGAAATTCTGTCCGGAATGCGGAAAGCAGATCAGCGGAAATGAAAAGTACTGCAGTCAATGCGGTTACAAGATACCGGCTGACCTGAAAGGGTATCATCCTGACAGCGATGATATCAAGATCGAGTTTGACGGATCTGCGGATCCTCTTTCTTACAGCGGGCCGGCTGCGCAGAAAAAGTATCCGACTGAAGGGAAAAAGATCCTGATCGACTATTTTGAGAAGACCGTAGGCACACCGGTCGGGAGGCCTTACCATGAGATGGTCCTCTATACCTTCTCCGATGATGAACTTCTGAAGGAGGAGTATCTCAACGGCGGAGCAGAGAACGAGCTGTGCATTCAGAAGCTGGTCCCTCATCAGGCTTATGAGGATGCCATGAATGTCGTAAGGACTTTTCATCTGAAGCAGCTTCTGGGAAGGAAGGGACACCCTTTGGCCGGGAAGGTCTATGTGATCAGATTCCGGGAGGATCCTGAAAGTGAAGAGCTCTATCGTTTCAGCAGCGACAATGTCGGCAGGGAAGAGACGATGATGATGTTTCCGCAGATGCGGGATGTTCTATCGGAATACTGATGGGATGATCTCAGGATAAATTGATGGTCATATGGAATCGCTCTGGACTATGTTCAGAGTTTTTTGAATAAATATCTAAAAAATAAGTCAAAAAACCGTTTGAAATATATGATTTATACTGATCTTTATGGTGCGGGCATTCTAATATATGGGTGTGAGGAGAAGAGAAGACCGAAGCCTGGATCGATGCTCAGCTCCTGCAGAAAACGTCATTACCGGAGAGCCGGGTCTAGTCCTGCCGATCCCCTTAACAAGACCCCCTTATGTTTTTTCTCCTTTCCAAATACTGCCATGGACAGGAAGAGGATCCGGCTCCCTTATCTGAATATCGGAAATGAGAGGATAGTATCCTCTCATTTTTTGCTTGTAGATTGAGGGACAATTCCATATAATGGAAAGGTACGCTAAAAAAGAGGGTAAAACCATGAAACTGAACAAAGGACTCAGATTTATCGCTTTCGGATTCTTATTCACGCTGGTAAATCTCAATATAACGACGGCAGATTACAAGATCAATATCACGCCGGACTTTATCGGCTGGCTGCTGATATTCATCGGTCTGGGCTATATGAAGGAGCGCAAGGGCGATCTGTTCTTCAGAGTCATGGCGATCCTGCTGAGTCTGGTGACGCTGGCCATGTGGATCGTGCGTTTCGTTTTGCCGAAATTCGATCTGAGACTCTATGAGATCGGCGTGAGTGCGTTTGCCGTTCTCTATATCACGCTTCTGCTGGGTTTCCTGGAGAAGACGGCCAGACAGTGCGGATCTTCCCATGCCGGGAATCTCAAGATCGTGAAGTATGTCTATCTGATCGTCTATATCCTCTTCCAGTCGATCTCTTTTGCCGGTCCGTATCTGCCGGAAAATGTGCTCAAGGTGCTGGTCCTTGTCTCAGGAGTTGCCGTGCTGATCACAGCGATCGTGACGGCTGTCGTCCTCTTCAGACTGTCCTTTGATGTCGAAGAGAAAGAAGAGTTTTAAAAGCTGATCGCGCGATCAGCTTTTCTTTCATTCATATGTGATGGAGTATCCTCGTTCGTAGAGGATGCGACTGCTGTAGGAGTATTCCCCGTATTTGAACAGGAGTTCCGGAACATTGACCGGAAGCCTGCCGCCCGGTCTTCTGTCGCCATACAGGACCATTAATGCGGCGACGAGGTTTGGCGGATAGCCTTTCTCATTGAGAGGCATCTCTCTGATCCCGGCGGCGTAGTAGGCGGCGATCTTGGCGTTCGCTTCAAAGCGGGCCAGATCGTATGGCAGATGGCAGGAGACGAGGACCGTCTTCTTTTTGTTTTTCTGGCAGAACATCAGGGAGCGGTCGATCATCTTGAATTCGATGCCGTTGAGGTCTGCCGTCTCATAGAGGTAGGAGAGGAAGACGACCGTATCGGCCTTTTTCAGCTGCGGCCGGATGTTCCTGTTGAAATCCTCCTGTGTGTATTCGTTTCCGAAGGTGCAGATCGAGATGTTGCGGCTGGAACTGATGAGACCTTTCTCTTTCAGCATCTCGATGCCATAGCGCATGGAATTGGTCTGCGGGCCATAAGGGGCCATGATCAGGACCTTGTCGTCTTCGCTGAGCGGCAGGAGTCCGTCGTTCTTGATCAGGGTGATGGCTTTTTCGGTGATCTCCATCTCGATCTCGTGATGGGATTTTGAGCCGATGTCGATCTGCTTTTCTTCCCTGTCTGGATGAAGGATGCCGTGTTTCAGTTTCAAGGTGATGATGCGGCTGACTGCTTCATCGATCCTTTCTTCGCTGATCGCTCCTTCTTTGACCAGGTTGACGATGGCCGTGACATAGTTGCGCAGTTCTTTCAGATACAAGGAGACGCTCTTGTGTTCGTCGACCGGCATCAGCAGCATGTCGACTCCGGCGTTGATGCTGAGGCGTATCGCGTCTTTCTTGCGGAAGTTTTTGGCGATCGCATTCATGGAAAGGGAGTCGGTGATGACGACGCCGTTGAAAGAGAGCTTTTCCCTTAAGATGCCTTGAATGATCTTATCGGACAGTGTCGCCGGCAGGTAGATCTCTTCGCCGTTGAGCGAATGATAGGTCTCTTCTTCGATCAGCGGATACTGGATGTGGGCGGACATGACCATGTCGACACCGGCGTCGATCCCTTTCTTGAAGGGGATCAGTTCAAAGGAGGAGATCTCTTCCAGGCTCTTTTCGATCATGGGCAGGCCTGTGTGGGAGTCTGTATCGGTATCGCCGTGTCCCGGGAAGTGCTTGATCGCGGAGATCACGCCTTCATCTTCCAGTCCTTTGACGAAGTAGACGAGGTCGTCGGCGACGGTCACAGGATCGTCGGAAAAGGAGCGGATGCCGATGATGGGGTTGGACGGATCGGAGTTGATGTCGGCGTCTGGTGCCAGATCCAGATTGATGCCCAGGTCCCGCAGCTCGTTTCCGATGATGCGGGCGGCCTGATAGATGTCTTCACTGTCTCCGTTGGCGCCAAGGGCCATGTTGCCGGGCATGATGGTCCCGAAGCTGATGCGGCTGACAGCGCCGCCTTCCTGGTCCGCGCCGATCAGCAGAGGCAGATGTCCGCCTTTCACAGAGGCCGCATTGAGTTCGTCGATCAGTTTCACCGTCTGCGTCGCATCATGGATGTTGCCTGAAAAGAGGATGATGCCGCCAAAGCCCAGGTCTTCGATGATCTGTGAGACCTCGGCTGTGAGCGCGGTCATCGGGACATTGATGTCGTTGCTGCGGAAGGAGGCGTAGGAAAAAGACGGCATCAGCATCTGCGCCGCTTTTTCTCTCAGTGTCATCTTTTCCAGGATCTCTTGCACCTCATCTGTTTCCTGATCCTTGCAGGAGGCAAGGCTGCAGGAGAGCAGGATGATGAGCAGCAGACTGAGGATCTTTCTCATATCTTTATTTTATCGCAAAAGAAAAGGGGAATTGGTCCCCTACTTGCGATAAACGCAGTTTCCGTTCAGATATGTCGATACGACAGGGATCCTGTGGATGTCTTCAGGATCTGTCTTGAACGGGTCTTTTCCGAGTATGACGAAGTCGGCGAGATAGCCTTCCTTGATGAGGCCTTTGTATCCTTCTTCAAAGCTTCCTTCGGCGGAGGCGATGGTGAAGGAGTCGATGGCTTCTGCGACACTGAAAGCCTGTTTAGGAAGATATGGGCCTGTGCCGTCGATCGATGTGCGGGTGATCGCGCACTGTATGCCTTTGAGCGCATCCGGTATTTCGACCGGGGCGTCCGATCCGTTGGATACGCTGAGACCCCTGTCTTTCAGCGTCTTCCAGCTGTAGCTGGTGGAAGCAAGGTCTTTGCCGACCCGTTCTTCAACGATGTGGTTGTCATAATCCAGGAAGATGGACTGGGCATAGATGTGGGTCTTGAGCCGCACCATCCTGTCCAGCTGATCCTGCCGGGAGATCTGGCAGTGGACGATGCCATGTCTGTGATCTTCGCGCGGATATTCGTTCAGCGCTTTTTCGATGGCATTGAGGACTTTGTCGAGGCAGGCGTCGCCGATGGCGTGGACAGCCACGGACATCCCGTTTCTGTTGGCGCAGGCGATCATCTGATCGAACTGTTCGTCTGTGAAAAGCGAGAAGCCGCAGGTCGATGGATCGTCGGCGTAAGGTCTTGAAAGATGGGCAGTGCGTCCGCCCAGAGAGCCGTCGCCCAGGAGCTTGAGCGGTCCGATCCTGAACATCAGATCGCCTTTGCCGGTGACGTTGCCGGCTTGCACGAAGCGCTTGAATTCCATCAGGTCGTTGAAGTTGGACTGTTCGAATACCCGGACTGTCAGCCGTCCTTCCTCGATGAGTTCCTTGTATGCCTCATTGATCGTTTCAAAGGGGATCTCGCGGTAGGAACTGTAGTCATCGCTCTGGCAGGAAGTGATGCCAAAGGCGTTGAGTGCCTTGGCCCCGGCGATGATCATCTCCTTGAGTTCTTCCTTGCCCGGAAGCGGGATGAAAGGATCCACCAGGTCGATGGCGTTGTCGTAGAGCAGACCTTTATCAAAGTCGATGGCTCCGCCAAGCGGTGCCTTCGTATCCTTATCTATATGAGCGATCTCAAGTGCTTTGGAATTGACGACGCAGCAGTGTCCGCAGGCCCTTGTCAGCATGATCGGCAGATCAGCTGAGAGCTCATCGAGGTCGGCTTTCTCAGGCATGCGGCTGACGTCTGTGAAATAATCCTGGTTCCAGCCTCTGCCTCTGATCCAGGCACCTTCTTTGAAATTCCTTTCGCTGATGAAGGAGCGCATGTACTCTTTCATATCCTTCAGGGAGGAGGTGTGTTCGTTGAGTTTGGCCATGATCAGCGACTGTCCGTAGTTGAGCAGGTGCATGTGGGAGTCGTTGAAACCGGCGCAGACGAAGTGGCCTTTGAGGTCTGTCTTTTCAGCATCTTTCTCATCAGGGTCGAAGCTGACGAAGCGTCCGTTTTCAACGGCAAAGGCGTCTGTGAAGCCTTCACCGGTGTATACTGTCCCATTGTGAAATATCGTTTTCATTGTTTTTCCCGTCCTGTAATCATTATATATCAGAAAGACTGACATTTTGACATGTGAATGAAAACATTTTCATTAATTGAATATTGTTTACATTTTTGTTGACTTACGTTTTCATTTGATTTAAGATAATACATATTACAAGGAGAAGTTTTCTTATGAAAAAATTATTGTCATTATTGATGATCCTGTTGCTCCTGGTAGGCTGCTCAGGTGGCGGCAACGGCGGTAACGGAGGAAACGGCGGCGAGTCTGCCGGTGTCGATCCTTCCAAGACCGTGACTGTTCAGGCTCCGACTCCGATCATTTCCATGGACCACCATATCGCAACCGATGGCACTTCATTCATCGCTGCAACGATGTGCATTTCCGGTCTGATGGAACTGGATGCTGCCGGTAATGCTGTTCCTGATATGGCTGAATCCTATGATCTCAGCGATGATGGTCTGACTTACACTTTCCACATCCGTGATGCCAAGTGGTCAAACGGCGATCCTGTCACCGCTAACGATTTCGTCTTTGGCTGGAACAGGCTGGTCGACCCGGATACCGCTTCCGATTACAGCTGGATGCTGGAAACAGCTTGCGTAGAATCCTATGAGGCAACTGACGACAAGACATTCGTCGTTCATCTGTCTTCACCTTCAGGCTTCTTCGTGGCTTTGACAGCTTTCCCTTCATTCTTCCCGATGAATGAGAAATTCGTCACTGAAAAGGGCGATCAGTATTCATTGTCGATCAATGATCTGCTTTACAACGGACCTTACACGATGACTTCCTGGACTTCCGGTTATTCATTTGAGTTTGAATTGAACCCTGATTACTGGAATGCTGAAAAATATGCCAACGAGTATGCTCAGAAGGTCGTGTTCCGTGAGATCACGGATACGCAGACTGCTCTGATGGAATATGAAGCAGGCAACCTCGACAACGTCTCACTTTCAGGCGAACAGGTCGATGCCAACAAGGATGTCGAAGGCTTCGTCAACAGACTTGCCGGTTACATGTACTATCTGTCCATCAACCTGGGCAACAACGTCCATGATCGTACAGGTGCGGCTGACCTTTCCAATGCGAATGTCAGACAGGCTATGCTGTACGCGATCGACAGAGAAGACATCGCCAGAGTTCTGAACGATGGTTCAGTTGCTGCAGGCGGTATCATTCCGATCGGTCTGGCTTCCAACCCTGATACAGGCGCTGACTACCGTGAAGATGCAGGTCAGGTCACAGCTTATGATCCGGATGCTGCAAAAGACTTCTACAAGAAGGCTGTTGAAGAATTGGGCCACGATGTCACATTCGAACTGCTCTATGGCACTGACGAAGGTGATTCCATCATCAAGGCTGCAGAACGTATCCAGTTCTACCTTGAGCAGGCCGGTTTCACTGTCAACCTCAATGGCAAGCCTAAGAAAGAAAGACTTGATCTGGCTGGCACGACAAACACTCATGACTATGATGTCATGCTGACTCGTTGGGGTCCTGACTACGGCGATCCTCAGACTTATATGGATCTGTTCGTTTCGACCAACTCTTCAAACAACGATGGCGGTTACAATTCACCGGTCTATGACGCTCTGGTCGAAGATGCTGAAAGAGGCAAAGGTGCTACGGATGCTGCTGCAAGATGGGTAGACTTCCTTGCTGCTGAAGTTGAACTCGTTTCAAAAGATGCTGCGGTCGTTCCTGTGTTCCAGGCTGGCGCAGCTATGATCATCAGCCCGAAGATCTCCGGCATTGAATTCCACTCTGCCGCAGTTGACAGCTACCGTCATATCGTAGTCAACAAATAAAAGCTGATCTTTTATAGAATGAAACTTTAGAGCGATCGAGTCAGCTTGATCGCTCTATTGTTTTATGAAAGGAGCGTGTATATGAAAAAATACATAATGAAAAGGGTCATGATCTCGGTCGCGACTCTTCTGGTGATCATTCTGGTTCTGTTCCTGCTGATGGACCTCATGCCGGGTACACCTTTTAATGATGAGAAACTGACGGAAGCGCAACTGGCTCTGCTTTATCAGAAATATGGTCTGGATAAACCACTGCTCGTTCGCTTTTTCCTTTATCTGAAAAACATGCTGACAGGAGATCTTGGCGTCTCCTATGCCATCAACAAGAACTTCGCGATTTCAGACATGATTAAAGGGCGTTTAGGTATTTCGATCGCCGTCGGCGCCATGGCCATGATCTTTGGAACGATCATGGGTCTGATCCTCGGCATCCTGGCGGCACTCAACCACAACAGCTGGATCGACAATCTCTGTTCGGTGATCTCGGTCATCGGCGTCAGTGTTCCTTCCTATGTCTGTGCGCTGTTGCTGTGCTATTATGTCGCTTACAAACTGAAGCTGCTGCCGATCCTTTACAATCAGACGATGCCGTTCAAGTCGCTGATCCTGCCTGCTCTGGCTCTGTCGGTTTCGCCGACTGCCAATATCGCCAGGTTCACAAGGTCGGAAATGCTGGATGTCCTGAATTCCGAATACATCCAGCTGGTCCAGTCCAAGGGCGTCAAGGAATACAAGATGATCATCGGTCACGCTCTGCGCAACACGCTGATCCCGATCATCACGGTCATGGGTCCGCTTCTGGTCAATCTGCTGACGGGTTCTTCTGTCATTGAGAGGATCTTCGGTATCCCCGGCATCGGTCTGCTGATGATCAGTGGCATTCAGCAGAATGACTACAATGTCACGATCGCCTGCTCGTTCATCTATTCACTGATGTATATTGCCGTCATGCTTTTCGTTGACATACTTTACGGTGTGATCGACCCGAGGATCAGGGTCTCGAAGGAGGGTTAAATGAGCGAAATAATGAACCATGAATATCATGATGATGATTTTGAGTTCGCTCATGCGGAAGGTGAGAAACTCATCGACAAGACCTACAAGTCCACTTCCTACTGGAAGGATGTGTGGGGCAACTTCTCAAAAAACAAAGGCGCTCTGATCGGCGCAGTGATCATTCTGATCATCATCTTCTTTGCACTGTTTGGTCCGATGATGAATGAACATACCTACAAGTCGATCAATCTGAATCAGGAGTGTCTGGTCCCGAGGATCCCTTTCCTGGAGAAGTTCGGCATTGCCGATGGCTATTTCAAAGGGAATGATCAGTATGCGGCAAAGGGTGTCAAAGATGTCTATTACTGGTTCGGTACGGATACGCAGGGCAGGGATATCTTTACCCGCGTCTGGGCGGGCACCAGGGTCTCGCTGGTCATCGCTTTTGCGGCGGTCCTGGTCGATATCTTCATCGGCATGGTCTACGGTCTGGTCTCCGGTTTCGTAGGCGGCAGAGTCGATCTCTTTCTGCAGCGCGTTGCCGAGATCCTCAACGGCATCCCGACGCTGGTCGTCGTGACCCTGCTGGGTCTGGTGCTCAAACCGGGCATCTCTTCGATCATCTTTTCACTGATCCTGACAGGCTGGATCGGCATGGAAAGGATCGCCAGAGCGCAGGTCCTGAAGGTCAAGGAACAGGAATACATCCTGGCTTCCACGACGCTTGGCGCTTCCAAGTTCAGGCTGATCTTCAAGGAAGTCCTGCCGAACATCTTCGGACAGGTCATCATCACTTCGATGTTCTCCATTCCGAGCGCGATCTTCCTGGAGGCTTATCTGTCGTTCCTGGGTCTCGGTGTTCCGGCACCTCTGGCTTCCCTGGGTTCCCTGGTCTCTGACGGCTATAAGTCGATGACGACTTATTCCCATATCCTGATCATTCCGGTCGTCGTGCTGGGTGTATTGATGTTGTGTTTCAACCTCTTTGCGGATGGTCTCAGAGATGCGTTCGATCCGAAGATGTTGAATAAGTAGGTGAAAGCATGGCAAAGTTTAAGAGAGATAAAAACGAAAGAGTACTTTCGATCAGAGATCTGAACATATCTTTTACGACCAATTACGGCACCGTCAAGGCGATCCGTGGCGTCCGTTTCGACCTTTTCCAGGGTGAGACGGTCGCGATCGTCGGCGAGTCCGGTTCCGGAAAGTCCGTCACCGTCAAGACGATGATGGGCATCCTGGATTCCAACGGTCACATCGATTCCGGTTCGATCAATTACCGTTATACGGATACAGATGGCCAGCTGGTCGAATGCGATCTGGCCAAGATGTCACAGAAGGAGATCCGTTACAAACTCTGCGGCAAGCATATCGCCATGGTCTTCCAGGATCCGATGACTTCTCTGGATCCGACGATGCAGATCGGCAAACAGATCATGGAACCGATGATCGAACACGGCTATGCCGATAAGAAGGAAGCTGCCAGAAGGGCTCTGGAACTTCTGGATGAAGTCGGTATCAGTGAACCGGAAAAGACTTTCAGACAGTATCCGCACGAGCTGTCCGGCGGCATGAGACAGAGAGTCGTCATCGCCATCGCGCTGGCCTGTGACCCGGATATCCTGATCTGTGATGAGCCGACGACGGCACTGGATGTCACCATCCAGGCCAAGATCCTTGAGAAGATCAAGGAGATCCAGATGAAGAAGAACATCTCCGTCATCTATATCACGCATGACCTGGGCGTCGTCGCCAAGGTCGCAGACTATGTCTGTGTCATGTATGCCGGCAGGATCATCGAGAAGGGCAACATCAACGAGGTCTTCTATGATCCGCGTCATCCGTACACCTGGGGCCTATTGAGTTCGATGCCGGATGTCGATACCGATTCCGACAGGCTTTTCGCCATACCGGGCTCTCCTCCGAACCAGATGGAGGAAGTCGTAGGCGACGCTTTTGCGCCGCGCAATCCGTATGCGTTGAAGATCGACTACCGGGAGGAACCGCCGATGTTCGATGTCGGCGGACAGCACCGTGTCGCTTCATGGCTCTGTGATCCGCACGCACCGAAAGTGGAACTTCCGGATGATCTGAAGAGAAGGATCGTCAAGATGAAGAAGGAGGCAGGTATCAATGACTGAAACAAGAAAACCATTGTTACATGTTGAGGGTCTGAAACAGCATTTCCGTGTCAGCCGCAGACAGGTGACCAAGGCTGTCGACGGGATCAGTTTTGACATCTATGAGGGGGAGACCTATGGTCTGGTCGGTGAATCCGGTTCCGGCAAGTCCACGACCGGCAGAGCGATCATCCGTCTTTATGATCCGACCGGTGGAAAGATCATCTTTGATGGCCACGATATTTCTGGCAAACTGAACAAGGAAGACAGAGACTATCTGCGGACCAATATG
>JAEEGI010029614.1_pt1 | contig 10334 bp, 8 predicted proteins | sample 8958751 | NCBI WGS metagenome assembly JAEEGI01 (sample SAMN16246545, study PRJNA631951) | gut metagenome | biome: gut microbiome; feature: rumen; material: KS-attached | host: Bos | place: Iran: Karaj | collected 2018-10 | reverse complement strand
ATTAACCCTGAAACAGGCTTAAAGACTTTGGAAATTGAATCACTTGGTGAAAGATCAAGAAACAATATCCCGATTCTTATCGCAGAAGATTCTGTTCTTCTTAACAAGCTTATCTGTGATTCACTTAAGAAGGCAGGTTACGATAATATCACTCATACAGAGAACGGTCAGGAAGCTTACAATATCATTATGGATTGTAAAGCAAAAGGCACTCTTGATGAGAATGTTAAGTGTATCATCACCGATATTGAAATGCCCATCATGGATGGTCACAGACTTACAAAGTTAGTAAGAGACGATGATGATCTTAAGGATATCCCGATTGTTATTTTCTCATCTTTGGTTAACGAAGAAATGAGACGTAAAGGTGAAGCACTCGGAGCTAACGCTCAGTTGTCAAAACCTGAAATCGGAAATCTTGTTAAGACAGTTGATTCACTTGTACTTAATAAATAAAAATAAAGATAGAAAGGCCGAAGATTTCGGCCTTTTCTTTTTGTAAGGAGAAATATGGATTTTAAGGATTACGATTGCATTTTAATTGGAATCGGTGAAGAATTTGATCAAAATGAAAAGGCTTTGGTTGCATACAATAAGCTTGCAAAGATGCTTGATAAAAAGAACTATTTCATTGTCTCTCTTTGTTTGGATGATGTGATATTTGAAAGTGATTTGGACAAAGAAAAAATAGTTGCGCCTCTTGGAGGAAAGAGAAAGAAACAGTGTCCGGATGCCTGCGAAGGAAAACTTTATGATGTTAACGAGACTGTTTGTCCAATATGCAAAAAGGAACTTGTATATAATAACTATTTAGCAGATAACTACATTGAAGATGATTATATTCCAATGTGGGGAAAGCATAAAAAATGGGTTTCCCTTACATTAAATAAAAAACTCTTAGCACTTGAACTTGGCGTTTCCTTTAAATTCCCTCAGATTGTAAGATGGCCTTTTGAAAAGATTGTTTCTTTAAATAATAAGGCTGAGATAATTAGAGTTAATGAGACTTTGCCGCAGCTTAGCGAAGAAGTATCGGGTAAAGGGACAAGCATAAAAGAAAATAGTGTTGAATGGGTTGTTGGCATTTAAATATGTATGCTAAAATAAAAACAAAGTAATATATTTCTTTGGGGGATATATATGACTAACAATGAAGATTATCTTGATAGTTTACTAAAAGCAGCCGCAGAACAGGATGATCCTAACTCTGCGATAAATAAAGTTCGCGAATTGGGGAAGAGAGAGGCTGAAGAAAAGGCACAAGCTGAAGAACTTGAGCCTTCTTTGGATGGAATCGATTTTGACAGCCTCACAAATCTTGAACCGATAGCGGAGGATTCATTAACAGATAATGTTGAATCCGGTGATATATTTGCAGATTTATCCCCTTCTGAAGATGTAAATCTTGATGGTATTGATTTGGACAGTCTTTCTTCTGAAGATGTTTTGAAAGAAGAAGCTCCTATAGAAGAGGTTTCTTTAGATGGTATTTTGGAAGAAACACCCGTAGAAGAAGCTTCATTAGAAGGCGTTTTAGAAGAAGCACCTGCAGAGGATGTTTCCTTAGAAGGTATCTTAGATGAGACACCTACAGAAGAAGTCTCATTAGATGGTATCTTAGAAGAAACCCCTGTAGAAGAAGCTACTATAGAAGAAACACCTATAGAAGAAACCCCTATAGAAGAGATTCCTTTGGAAGAAACTCCCGAAGAAGCTCCAATAGAAGAAATTCCTTTAGAAGACTCTGTATTAGAAGAAACAGTTTCAGAAGAAGCTGCGGATTCTCCTGAAGCAAATGCGGATGGGGCAAATCTTGATTCACTTCTTGACAGTGATTTTGCGGGAGAAGTAGATTTATCGGATATTTCCAATCTTTTGGATGATGCCGATTCATTTGCAAGTTCTGAAGAAGGTGCTGCAGACGGAGAAACATTGCTTGAAGATGCACCTATAGAAGGTGCTTCAGACGGTGATGCTCTTTCCGATATTTCCTTTGAAGGCGAAGGAGAAAACTACGATAACATTCTTGGAGACCTTTCCGGATTAATTGAGCCTACAGATGTTGAAAAGATGGTAGACGAAAATGCGGCTGAAGGTCTTGATATGTCTGAATCCGAGATTACAGACTTAATAAATGACGCATCCGATGTTTCGGGTGAACAGCAGGTTGGAGAAGTGGAAATCGATTTATCCGATTTATCCTCTCTTGAAACCGAGTTTGGCGTTCATGATAAGAACGACATTGTAGCGGACGAAGCGGTTGAAACTCCGGAAGACAGTGCGGAACTTGATGAAATATCCGATCTTTTAAAGTCCATTGACAGTAATGAAGTTGAGCAGGCCGATGATACGGATGTGCTTAATCTTTTAAACGAAGCTGTCACAAAGCAGGAAGAAATTGAAAATCAGGCTGCAATGGAAAAGGCCAGAGAAGAGGCACAGGCAGAATATAACGAATTTAAGGAAAAGAAAGCAAAAGAAGAAGAGTCTAAGAACAAGAAATCTATTTTCTCATTCTTTAAGAAAAAGAAGGAAGAAAACGCTGAGGAAACTCCTAAAAAAGAGTCCAAGCTTGCAAAGATTCTTGCTTTCCTTACAGCCGAAGAGGAAGAACCTGAAAGTGAAGATGACGGCTTATTAAATGCCACCGATTTAAATCCTACAGAGGGAGCAGGCGCTTCATCCGAAGGATTTGAAGATGTGCCCGGAGAAAACAAGGAAATCCTTGAAGAAATGGACAAAGAGGGCGAAGAAGAAGGCGGCAAGAAAAAGAAGAAGAAAAAGAAGAAAAAAGGAAAAGGCGATAAAGGTAAAGAAGCCGAAGGTGAAGAGGGCGAAGAAGGCGAAGAAGGTGCCGCGAAAGAGAAAAAGCCCAAGAAGGAAAAGAAAGAACGTAAGCCTTTAGTCCTTGATATTGATACAGGAAAACCTTTATCAAAGAGAAACGTTAAGCTTATCGGAGTGCTTGCGGCTACTTTGCTTGTTTGCATTTTGCTTATTTGTAAGTTTATTCCTGGAATGCTCATTAATTCATCTGCAAGAAAAGCTTATTATGTGGGAGATTATGAAACCACTTATAATACTTTCTTTGGTGAAAAGTTAAGCGAGAGCGACCAGATTCTTTTTGACAGATCAACCATTATATTAAAGATGCTTCATAAGTATGATGCATTTCAGGCTTATATGAATATGAACATGAGAGTGGAAGCATTAGACCAGTTGCTTCAGGGCGTGTCAAATTATGAAGAATGGTTGTTTGTAGCCGAATCAACCGGTGCAACAGAAGAGTTTAATCAGGCATATACTAAGGTTGTTGGCGCTTTGTCCATGACATTTGGTTTGACAGAGGAAGATGCTAAAAAGGTTCTTTCTCTTCCTACAGATTTGGAATATTCGCTTATGTGTGAATCAATTGCAAATCATACAGATTATATAGATCCGACACAACCTCTTCCGGGTCCTTTCGTTCCTCCTGTAACAGAGGATTATGTGGATCCCGTTTATGAAGATTATTTGCCGGAAGAAGGGAACTAGATGATTGCCATTATTGATTATGATGCAGGGAATATTGCAAGCGTAATAAGAGCGCTTGATTATCTTGGGGAAAAGTGGGTTTTAACCAGAGATAAGCAGGAAATCTTAAATGCGGATAAAGCAATTTTACCCGGTGTCGGCAGCTTTAAAGATGCACTTGATAATATCAGAAAGTATGAACTTGAGGATGTGATAAAAACATTTATCGCATCAAAGAAACCATTTTTGGGAATCTGTCTTGGATTACAATTGTTATTTGATGAAAGTGAAGAAAGCCCGGGTGTTAAAGGGCTTTCTGTTTTGCCCGGAGTTTGTAAAAAGATTCCCGCTTCAAAAGATATCAAAGTACCTCATGTTGGATGGAATTCCATAAGCCTTCAAAAAGAATCGAAGCTTTTTAAAGGAATCCCGGATAATTCCTACGTATATTTCGTTCATTCCTATTATCTGGAAGCTACAAATAAAGAAGATGTGGCTGCGTGCACGGATTATGGCGTAACAATCCATTCTGCCATAGAGCATGATAATGTTTTTGCTTGTCAGTTTCATCCGGAAAAAAGTTCTGATGTAGGATTAACAATAATAAAGAACTTTACATCACTATAAAGCTATAGATTTGAGGTATTTAAATGTACACAAAGCGTATTATTCCTTGCTTGGATATATGTAATTCAAGGGTCGTAAAAGGCGTTAATTTTGTTAATCTGGTTGATGCCGGAGACCCCGTTGAACAGGCTGTTTTGTATAACAAAGAAGGTGCGGATGAGCTTGTTTTTTTGGATATTACAGCTTCAAGCGATAACAGAGATACAGTAGTTGATATGGTTGAAAGAGTTGCGGCAAATCTCTTTATCCCCTTCACTGTTGGCGGCGGCATTCGAACCGTCGATGATGTTAAAAAGATTTTAAGAGCGGGAGCTGATAAAGTTGCCATTAATTCGGCTGCAATCATGAATCCTAAGCTTATAAGCGAAGCTGCATATAAATTTGGCTCTCAATGTGTTGTTGTTGCAATCGATTTAAAGAAGCGAAGCGACGGTTCAGGCTGGAATGTATATAAAAACGGCGGAAGAGTGGATGTGGGCATTGATGCTTTTGAATGGGCAAAAGAAGCCTGCAGACTGGGAGCCGGGGAACTTCTTATTACCAGTATGGATGCAGACGGCACAAAGAAAGGCTTTGCCAATGACATAACGGCAATGATTTCGGAAGCTGTAGATATTCCTGTAATTGCTTCGGGCGGAGCAGGTTCTAAGGAAGATTTCTTAGATGTATTTACTAAAGGTAAAGCGGATGCTGCTTTGGCTGCAAGCCTATTTCATTTTAAAGAACTTGCCATAAAAGACTTAAAAGACTATTTATATGAAAACAATATAAGTGTCAGGAGATAACTTAATGATAGAAAACGAATGGCTTGAATACTTAAAACCTGAATTTTCAAAGCCTTATTACAAGGAATTATTCGAATTTGTTAAAAACGAGTATGCCACGAAAGTAATATATCCTCCGTCGGGGGATATTTTTTCGGCGCTTGACCATACATCTATTAAAGATGTAAAAATAGTCTTGCTTGGTCAGGACCCTTACCATGAAGAAGGACAGGCTCATGGCATGAGCTTTTCTGTTAGACCCGGAATTAAAATTCCACCTTCATTACAGAATATGTATAAGGAACTTCATGAGGAGCTTGGATTATATATTCCGAATAACGGTTATCTTGAAAAGTGGGCAAATCAGGGCGTGCTTTTACTAAACACCTGCCTAACAGTTAGAAGCGGTGCTGCCAATTCTCATAAGGGAAAAGGCTGGGAGCAGTTTACGGATGCGATTATAAAAGCTGTTAACGAGCAGGACAGACCCATAGTTTATTTCCTTTGGGGTTCCAATGCAAGGTCAAAGAAATCTCTTATTACAAATAAGAAGCATTTAGTGCTTGAAAGTGTACATCCGAGTCCCCTTTCTGCCTATAACGGTTTCTTTGGATGCGGCCATTTTAAAAAGGCAAATGAGTTTTTAAAAGAGCATGGAATTGAGCCTATAGACTGGCAAATAGAAAACATCTGAAAGTTACATTTTATGCTAGACAGCAACGAAAATATATGTTAATATTTACTTCGTTGCAAGGCAAGCCGGCGTGTCGGAATGGCAGACGAGGCAGACTCAAAATCTGTTGTTGGCAACAACGTGCGGGTTCAAGTCCCGCCGCCGGCATTAAATTTTAATCGACATATTCTATTATGAATATGTCGATTTTTTTATTTTGCGGAAGCAATATTTGATAACACAATGGCAATAACTATGATTAATTTGTTTTTCCTTTTTTGTAAAATAAAGAAAAAGGTTGGAAAAAGGGGAAGCGATGAAAACAAATTATAGAAACGTATTTAAAGAGTGCGGTTTTACTGATGAACAGATTGAAAATCGCTTGAAAGAAATAAAAGAAGAGTTCTTCTTTGGTAAAGACAGAGTGTATTTTACAACAGCAGATAACATGGGTTATGTTGTGGATACCGGAAATATCGATGTAAGAACAGAAGGAATGTCTTATGCCATGATGCTTTGCGTGCAGTTAAACATGCAGGAAGATTTTGACAGAATCTGGCGTTGGGCAAAGACTTATATGTACATGACAGAGGGGGAAAATGAAGGATATTTTGCCTGGTCATGTAAGACTGACGGAGAGAAAAACGCAAACGGCCCTGCTCCCGACGGAGAAGAATTCTTTGCAATGGCGCTTTACTTTGCATCTCACAGATGGGGAGATAAAGAAGGAATTTTCGCCTATTCAAAGGAAGCAGACGCCATTTTGACAGCTATGGTTCATAAGGGTTACGATGGTCGAAAAGGGGCACCAATGGTAAATCATGATAATTACCAGATTTTGTTTGTGCCGGGAATTGATTTTACGGATCCATCATACCATTTGCCTCATTTTTATAATCTTTTTTCAAAATGGGGACCTTTGGAAGATAGAGAATTTTGGGAAAAAGCTACTGAGGTAAGCAGAAAATATCTTTACGATTCTTGCGATAAAACCACAGGCTTTTCTGCAGAATATGCTGAGTTTGACGGTTCGCCCATGTCAAGGCCATTACCTTGGACAACAGACAGGCATGACTGGTTTTATTCCGATGCTTACAGAACTGTTGCAAATATTGCTCTTGATTATGAATGGAACGGAATTGATGTGGGCCAATGTGCGGCATCAAAGAACATACAAAGATTTTTACTTATAGATCAAAGACGTGAAACATTTTTTGCTTATGAAGTTACTGGAAAGGCAACTTCTGAGCCTGCACTTCATCCTGTAGGCCTATTGGCTACCGTTGCCCAGGGCTCACTTGCTACGGAGCTTGATGATGTGTCAAAAGAATGGGTTATGAAGTTTTTTAATACGCCAATGAGAAAAGGTGAAAGAAGATATTATGACAATTGCCTTTACTTCTTTGCTTTTTTGGCATTAAGCGGAAACTATAGAATGTGGTAAGAGGATAGAAAAATGAATGAAGTTTTAAAGGGTGCTAAAGCACCGAAAGACCCCACAAAAAAACGCCCCGGATTTTGTATTATGAAAAACAAATCAATCTGCGGTTCTCCTCAAAAGGACGGTAGCGGTATTCAGTTCATTTACGAAAATGACGGAAGAATGCTTGATGCCGCAAAACTTGTGGGCAACATTACCGATGAAAACATCATTGAGATGCTTAAAAAGACCGACAGTTTTAAAAAGCTTGTTCATTCTATCGGCGTTAGTGTTGAAACAGACGATAGAGAGGACGTTTTATTTGCATTTCAAATGTATGGACATAAAGATATCTACGGAAGCGGAACCACTTTAAAAATGCAGGTTCCGGGAGACGGCATGGAGTATATTTTGGAGTTAGACAGCGTTGATTGGTCTGATGACGATAATGAGCCGGGACAGATAAGATTTCATATGAAAAAAGGCGGCGACCTTGGAAAAGCAACAGTCAGATTTTATGTAAGAGACGGTTTTAACGTTCCCAAAGAGGAAGAGGAAAATCCCGTAGATTGCAATTCTGATGCATATAAAGAAATGATTTCAAAGTCTTTAATGCTTAAAGGAAATACTGCCAGAATAAACAGAGTATATAAGAAGGCAAAGGAAGGAAAAGACGTTACTTTAGCCTTTATCGGAGGCTCTATTACACAGGGAGCAGGAGCTATTCCCATTAACAAAGAGTGTTATGCCAGAAAGATTTTTGAAGGCTTTTGCGACTCTTTAAATATTTCATACGATTCAAATGTTCATTATGTTAAGGCAGGAGTGGGCGGCACACCTTCCGAACTTGGCATGCTTAGATATGAAAGAGATGTTTTAAAGAACGGAAAAGAAACCCCTGATTTAGTTGTAATTGAATTTGCTGTAAACGATGAGGGCGATGAGACTCACGGAGAATGCTTTGACTCTCTTACAAGAAAGATTTATAACGGTCCAGGAAACCCTGCAGTAATCCTGCTTTATTCGGTATTTTCAGATGATAACAATTTACAGGACAGACTCTCTCCCGTAGGATACGCTTACGATATTCCTATGGTAAGTGTTAAGGATGCTGTTGTTCCTGAGTTTTATAAAAAAGAAGGAAGAGTTCTTTCTAAGAATCAGTATTTTTACGACAGATATCATCCTAACAATACAGGCCACAGAATAATGGCAGACAGTGTTCTTAACTTAATTAATGAAGCTGTTAAGAGCCCTGATACTGAAGAAAAATCAATTAAAGAAATCACACCTCCGATTGGCGGCGAATTTGAAAATGTAATCCTGTTTGATAAAAAAGATCACACAGATTTAGGTGTTGTAAATCCCGGAAGCTTTACGGATACAGACACCACTTTACAATCCGTTGAACAGGATATGAACCTTACTCAGACACCTATGTTTCCTTATAACTGGTATTATAAGGGCAAAGAAACCGGAGAGTGTGAACCCTTTAAACTTGACGTGGAAGCAACTGCTTTATTGATCATATTTAAAGATTCCTGCGAAAATGCTGACGGCAGTGCCTCAGTCTTTGTAGATGGCAAAAAGGTCCTTACCTTAGATCCTAAGATTGTTGGCTGGACACATTGTAATCCCACTATTGTTTTTAGAAACAGTGAGCTAAAGAAAAGACATATCGAAGTAAAGGTAGATGACCCTACAAAGAACTTCACTATTTTAGGATTCGGAATCTGTAAATAAAGAAAGACAATAAAGATGAAAAAATATTTAAAAATATGTGCTTTAGTACTGGTTTCTTTATTCTTACTTACAGCATGTAAAAATGAATCTTCAATAACTCAAGAAGAGGCAAAAGAAGAAACTGCCACAGAAAGCGTGGAAGAATCAAAGCCTATGGAAGAAGTAACAGAAAACATTGAAGAAGCAGGTGAAGATGCACCTTCTGATATTGTTTTGTATAAATGCGTTGAAGAAAAGCTTGGCGCTTTCTTTGGCTGCGAAGTAACAGGATTTGAAGCAGACGATAAAAGGGTCATGGATATTGCCACCACCCATTTTAATGCCATTACCTTAGGAAATGAGTTAAAGCCCGATTCACTGTTTAATTATAGTAATGCGAGAGTTCCCGGTACCGAAACCGTTGAATTAAACGGAGAAGAACTTTTAGTTCCTGTTTTAAATTATTCAAGGCCTGAAAAGATTTTAAATAAAATACTTAAATTCAATGAGGAAAATCCAGACCATCAGATTAAGGTTAGAGGCCACGTGTTAGTGTGGCATTCACAGATTCCAAACTGGTTTTTCCACGTTGATTATGATGAGAGCAAAGATTACGTCACAAAAGAAGAGATGGACAAGCGCCTTGAATGGTACATTAAGACAGTTTTAAACCATTTTGTGGGTGAAGAGAGTAAATATAAGGACTTGTTTTACGGCTGGGATGTAGTAAACGAAGCGGTAAGCGATAATTCCGGTTACAGGAAGGATACAGAAAACTCTGAGTGGTGGAAAGTATACCAAAGCGAAGAGTTTATTATGAATGCATTTGTTTATGCAAATAAATATGCCCCTTCCGACCTTGAATTGTATTATAATGATTATAACGAATGTACTCCAAATAAAAGAGAACAGATAGTAAAGCTTATAGAAAGCGTCAAAGAAACTGAGGGCGCCAGAATAGATGCTTTTGGCATGCAGGGTCATTATGATATGACATATCCTTCGGAAGGCGAATTTAAGAAGTCTTTGGATGAGTATGTTTCCGCAGTCGGAAAGATTCAGATTACCGAGTTTGATATAAAGTCCACAACCGATTTTTCAAAAGTTGAAGACGGTTTAAATAAAGAAAACGAAAAGCTTAAAAACAGATACGAACTCTTTTATAAAGCGTTATGTGAAAAGCAGGCAGAAAGTCCTGAAAGCATTGAGGGCATTACATTTTGGGGAACTGTTGATCATTATTCATGGCTTCAGCACTTTAACGGTGCCGGAGGCGGAAGCACAGAGGGCTTAAAGCATATTCCTTTGCTTTTTGATGATAAATATGAGCCAAAGCCTTGTTTTTATGTTTTTGCAAACATTGATTAAAACGGAGGTAAAGTATGAACAAAGCAGTTAATCCTATTTTGGCAGGGTTTTATCCCGATCCGTCAATTTGTGCAGTCGGAGAAGATTTCTACATTGTTAATTCAAGCTTTTCTTATTTCCCCGGTCTTCCAATAATGCATAGTAAAGATCTTGCTCCTTGGGAGCAAACAGGAAATGTTCTTACCAGACAATCACCGCCTCCGTCAGGTACGGAAGAAATCTCACGAGGCCTTTTTGCATCTACAAT
>JAEEGI010029613.1_pt1 | contig 10334 bp, 10 predicted proteins | sample 8958751 | NCBI WGS metagenome assembly JAEEGI01 (sample SAMN16246545, study PRJNA631951) | gut metagenome | biome: gut microbiome; feature: rumen; material: KS-attached | host: Bos | place: Iran: Karaj | collected 2018-10 | reverse complement strand
ACTCGATGCTCGATGGGTTGAACACCCCAGATAATTCAGGCACATGGGGCTCTGGCTCTCAGCGCGATCAGGGCTCTTGGCAACAGCAGTCTTATCAGGACTATAGCCAGATGTACCAGCAGGCCTATCGCCAGCGTCAGCAACAAGGCAATCGCAACAGCTTCCTGTTTTCGCTGCTGGTGCTCTCTTCTTATATTATCAAGGCCGATGGCAAGGCCATGCATTCTGAGATGGAGCTGGTTCGCCAGATGCTCCGTCAGAATTTTGGTGCCAATGCCGTAAATCAGGGTAATGAGATTCTGAACAAACTCTTCGATGAGCAGAAACGCGAGGGTTGGACACAGTTCAAGTCCACTGTTCGCGATTGTTGTTCGCAGATTAATCGTCAGATGGATTATTCTCAGCGACTCCAGTTGCTGAACTACCTCGTGATGGTGGCCAAGGCTGATGGTAATGTACCCCAGAGCGAAATCACAGCCCTGAAGGAGTGTGCTCAGTGGATGGGTCTTCGCAGTAGCGAGGTCGATTCCATGCTCCATCTCGAAGGCAATACCCTTGAGGATGCTTATAAGGTGCTGGGTGTGAGTCCGGATGCCTCTGACGATGAGGTGAAGAAAGCCTATCGCAAGCTCGCCCTCGAACACCATCCCGATAAGGTGGCTGCCCTTGGTGAGGATGTTCGCAAGGCGGCAGAGAAGAAGTTCCAGGAGATTAATGCTGCGAAGGATCGTATCTGGAAAGCCAGAGGACTGTAATAATTGAAAATTGAAGATTGAAAATTGAAAAGACCGGCGATTGTTGTACCAGAGGATTTAGAGGGCAGGGTTTTGCTGCATGCTTGTTGCGCGCCTTGTTCATCAGCCATTGTAGAGTGGTTGGTACAGCATGATATTCGTCCTACGATATTCTATTACAATCCTAATATCTTTCCTCGTGAGGAATATGAGATCCGTAAGAACGAGAGCAAGCGCCATGCAGAGAGTCTTGGTCTGACTTGGATTGATGGTGATTACGATCATGAACAGTGGCGTCAGGATGTATGTGGATTGGAGGGTGAACCAGAGCGAGGCCGTCGATGCGAACATTGCTTTACGCTCCGTTTGACCGTAGCTGCGCGAAAAGCAAAGGAACTCGGAATTAAGTACTTTACTACCACCTTGGCCTCCTCCCGTTGGAAGAGCCTCGAACAAATCGAACGTGCAGGACACATCGCTGAACAATTGGTCAATGGTCAATGTTCAATGGTCAATGGAGTCGTCTTTTGGACACAGAACTGGCGTAAAGGTGGACTCTACGAACGTCGCAACCAACTGCTGAAAGAATTTAACTTCTACAATCAGCAATATTGTGGCTGTGAGTTTAGTCAGCGTACTAAAATAGATAAAAACGAGGCTCAAAGTTTGTGAGTCTCGTTTTTTTTCTTTAATTTTGCACCCCAAAATATATAAGGTATATTATGTTTGAGAATTTAAGTGATAGACTAGAAAGATCGTTTAAGATACTGAAAGGTGAAGGCAAAATCACCGAGATCAATGTTGCTGAGACTTTGAAGGATGTTCGTCGTGCCCTGTTGGATGCCGACGTTAACTATAAGGTAGCCAAGACCTTTACTGATACAGTAAAGCAGAAGGCTATGGGTATGAATGTACTCACAGCCGTAAAGCCCAGTCAGTTGATGGTGAAGATTGTTCACGACGAACTGGCTGAACTCATGGGTGGTAAGGCTGCTGAGCTGAAGGTCGATGGTCGTCCTGGTGCTCCTGCCATTATCCTGATGTCTGGTCTTCAGGGTTCTGGTAAGACCACTTTCAGCGGAAAACTCGCTAACATGCTTAAAAACCGCAACCACAAGAAACCCCTTCTGGTGGCTTGCGACGTGTATCGTCCTGCTGCTATCCAGCAGTTGCATGTAGTGGGAGAGAGTGTTGGAGTGCCTGTTTATTCTGAGCCCGATAACAAGAACGTCATCGAAATTGCCAACCACGCCATTCAGGAGGCTAAGGCCAAGGCGAATGATGTGGTTATCATCGATACTGCTGGTCGTCTGGCTGTCGATGAGGAGATGATGAATGAGATTGAGTCGCTGAAGAATGCTGTTAACCCCAGCGAGACCCTCTTCGTGGTCGACTCGATGACTGGTCAGGATGCAGTGAATACAGCCAAGGAGTTCAACGATCGTCTCGACTTCGATGGTGTGGTTCTTACCAAGCTCGATGGTGATACTCGTGGTGGTGCTGCCCTCAGTATCCGTACTGTGGTTACCAAACCCATTAAGTTCGTAGGTACTGGCGAGAAGATGGATGCCATCGATGTGTTCCATCCTGATCGTATGGCCGATCGTATCCTGGGTATGGGTGATATCGTTTCTCTGGTAGAGCGTGCCCAGCAGCAGTACGACGAGGAGGAGGCCAAGCGCCTGGAGAAGAAGATCCGTAAGAACAAGTTCGACTTCGATGACTTCATGGGTCAGATTCAGCAGATCAAGAAGATGGGTAATGTGAAGGACTTGGCTGCTATGATTCCTGGTGTGGGCAAGCAGATTAAGGACCTCGACATCGACGATAACGCCTTCAAGGGCATCGAGGCTATCATCAACTCGATGACTCCTAAAGAGCGTGCCAATCCTGATATCATCAACCAGAGCCGTCGTCGTCGTATCGCAGCAGGTTCTGGTACGAAACTCGAGGATGTGAATCGCCTCATGAAGCAGTTCGACCAGACTCGTAAGGTCATGAAGATGGTTACTGGCATGGGATCGTCTAAGATGGCTCAGATGGCCAACGCCATGAAGGCTATGAAGGGTGGAATGCCCAAGTTTTAATGAACAATTAATCAAAGAATAATTGAATAACTATGGCACTTGGAAAATGGATTAGCAACCTGAAGGGACTCTTCGAGGAAGGTCCGATGAAGGAATTAACAGAGCATGTGGCAGAAGAGCCACAGGTAAAGTTGTCTGCAGAGAATGTAGTGATCTCAGACGAGTTCCGAACCACCTTTAATGTGAACAGTCCTGTTCGCGAGAACCTTCGCAACAGTTTCCTGTTCTCCATGCTGGTAATGGCCTCTCACATTGTCATTGCCGATGGTAAGGTAGAGCCTGAGGAGTATGAGTTCCTGGGCAAGTTCCTGGGCGATACCTTTGGCGAAGAGGCTAAGGTTGAGGGCATGGATGTCGTGAAGAAACTGGTGGCTAAGCACCAGGAGCTTGAGGCTCGCAAGCCCATGGCGTTCCTCCAGATGATTGGCGATTGCGGAAGCCAGATAGCCAACTCGCTCAGCGAGGATCTGCGCTATCAGATGCTGTCGATGCTTGCCCTCATTGTAAAGAGCGATGAAAACATCACGTCCAAAGAGGTTGAGACACTCAAGGAGGTAGCCGTTTACATTGGCATGAAGGCTACTGATGTCGATGCCCTGATGAACCTTGATCCCCAGAAGGCCAAGGACGAGTGGCAGTGGATAAAGGAATAATTAAATTTATATATGCAGTTAATTGACGGAAAAGCAACAGCAGCAGCCATTAAGGCTGAAATTGCTGAAGAGGTAAAAGAGATTGTTTCGAAGGGTGGCAAACAGCCCCATCTGGCAGCAGTACTCGTTGGCCACGATGGTGGTTCAGAGACTTATGTAAAGAATAAGGTACTGGCCTGTGAGGCTTGTGGCTTCAAGTCTACGCTCATCCGCTTCGAGGAGGATGTAACAGAAGAGGAGCTTCTGGCTTGTGTCGACAACCTGAACAAGAATGGTGATGTCGATGGATTCATCGTACAGCTCCCCTTGCCCAAGCACATTGATGAGCAGAAGATTATCGAGGCTATCGATTATCGTAAGGATGTGGATGGATTCCACCCCATCAACGTAGGCCGTATGGCTATTGGTCTGCCTTGTTTCATCTCAGCAACTCCGCTGGGTATCATCACCCTGCTGAAGCGTTACGGCATCGAGACCAGTGGTAAGAAGTGTGTTATTCTTGGTCGCTCCAACATTGTTGGCAAGCCCATGGCTCAGCTCATGATGCAGAAGCAGTATGGCGATGCCACAGTTACTGTATGTCACTCTCGTTCAAAGACCCTGAAAGAGGAGTGTCGTGCTGCTGACATCATCATCGCAGCCATTGGTCAGCCCGATTTCGTAACAGCCGATATGGTGAAGGAGGGTGCTGTGATTGTCGATGTAGGTACCACTCGTGTGCCCGATGCTACTCGTAAGAGCGGTTTCCGCCTGAATGGCGATGTGAAGTTCGACGAGGTAGCCCCCAAGTGCTCATTCATCACGCCAGTTCCTGGTGGAGTAGGGCCCATGACCATCTGCTCGCTGATGAAGAATACCCTCGCCGCCGGCAAAAAGGAATATTATAAATGACTGCACAAGAGTTCTACGAACTTGGAAACGAGGCTCGCAAACGCGGCCAATGGCATGAAGCCATCAACAACTATATTCGCGCTATAGAGCTTGACCCCGACAGCCCAGCTGTCGAGGCCAAGCGCATGCTCGACGACATCATGGCCTTTTACTGCAAGGACATGTATAATCCCTAAACCTTCAGATTAATTCCAGTTTTTACACTACAAAGTTCGATTTTGTGTAAGTTTGATACACTTTTCCGAACTTTGTAGTGTATTTGCTCGAATTTAATAAACGTCCTTATCTTTCTCGAAAGTGATGTCCTTGTAGAGTGCTGGACTGCCGTTTTCGCTTTCTGGGATGAAGTGGAGTCGTACACCACGAATGTGCTTCTTGGCTTTAAAGTCCTTGAGATTATCCACCTTCTCGCTCTCAATTTCGAGCTTCAAAAGACCAAAATCCTTCAGACGAACCCTGTCGCCATTACGCAAATGGCGAATAACAGTCTCTGATACACTCAGCATCAGGGCCTCGAGCACACCACCGCTAATACTACTGTTTCTGGCAGCTTCCTCATACAACTGACTACTCTCAATCGTCTGATGATGAACAGCTACTGCCTTATATTTGCCATACGTTGGCAAGGTTGGTTTTGTTTCTTTTTTAATTCTGTACTTCATAATCGCTGCAAAGTTACAACTTTTTCTTGAGAAATCAGTCTCGTTCTACCAGTTTATAGTAGTGGCCAGTGGTTTTGCGATCCGTCTCGAAATCGAAGCTCTGGTCGCTCAGAGCCCTGCCAAGTTTCTGGAAGGTGGTCTTGGGATCGTAGTTGCCATAGCGACTCTTCAGCAGCTCGTGTATTTCCTGCAGCCCCCACCATCTGCCTTCCTCACCCTTGGGCTTGCGGAAGGTCTCGCCAATCATCTCCACCAGATCGTTCAACTTCTGATAGGGTTCGTTCTCGCTGATCAGCGTGGCTATCTCCTCATTGTTCAGCCAGAAACGCTCCTTATTATTAAAGAGGTATAACGCCTGGGCGAAGAGCTGACGATGGTTCAGATTGTCCTCGAAATCAATGTTTCCAGTTACTCCAACGCACACGAAACGACGAGAACCAGTAGGATCCACCAATGGTTTCTGCTGATTCGTAGTACCAATGAACGAGGTATAACGGCGGAACTGCTTGATGGTCTTGCCGTATGGCGGACGGAACTTCACTTCGGCCGATGACAGCAGATATTTCAGCACAATCTGCTGCGACGAGGTGGTCTTGTCAAACTCATCGATGTTGATCATCGCAAACATGGTGAGCGCGATGTTCAGGTCGAACTCGTTCTTGAAGTTAATCTTATCGTTGTAGTATTCACGCAGTTCTGGGGGCAGAATGATCTTGCAGAAACGTGTCTTTCCGCATCCCTGCCTTCCAATCAACAGTGGCGTTAAAGCATTGCCAGTCAGCTGTTTATCACTCTCGCGCCATTGGGCCACCATACCGATGAACCACATTTTGAGATACTTCTCCCAATGGGGTTGATTGGTGGGCACGCGAGCTGCCAGTTCCTTGATTCGGTCTTGTCCATCCCACTCAGGCAACTTGTCGAGCCAGGCATTCACAGGGTCATACTGCTCAATGCGAGTGGAGTCGATAAAGCGATTCACATCCCTGTCCCACGACTTCAGTCCCAGCTCCGTAGCTCGCATGGTCATATCGTTGCGTACCTCTTCCGTCAGCGGCTTAAATGTCTGATCGTCAGCATATTTCTCGCGATATTCAGCTACTCCCGTCATCAGATTCTTGCGCATCTCGAAGTTCTCGTTCAGGAAGATCTCTGTCTTCATCATCTGCAGCGTATCGTTGGGAATGGCCTGCAGTGGCTTTATCTTGTGCTTCTTCATGTAGTCCTCCTGCTGAGTCACGGCATAAACGGTCTGGAATGTTTTCTTCACCAGCAGTTTGTCTGTATTCAACACCGGATGCTCCATCGTCATGCCCTGAGCATGCGCCATGGGGATGCCTTGTTTCAGGCAAAGCGTGGCTACTTGCATCAGCATCGACTCCAGTCGCTCCTCGTCAGGCAATTCGAAATAACGGCCCAGAACGTTGTCAACGATAAAGAGCCATTCCAATCGATAAGTTCGCTTCAGCGTTCGTCCAGGCATCAGATGGGCACTCTCTTCTGAAATGCTAACTGGCTGAGGCTCATCATGTTCCGACGTGTCGGCATAGAACGGACGAGCCTCAGGATTGAAGCCCATCTCAGGGTCGGCACTCACATAAACCGTTCTGTCGAGTCGAGGCTCCAAGTACTCGATATCAAACCCGAACTGGTTCATATACGCCCTCCTCGCTGTCTGATACACATTCTTATGGAATTGCAGGATGGTCTGATCATCTTCAGGCAAACCACCATCAAACAACTCCCCACGACACACAATCTTCACACTCTTACCTGATCCACCCAGAAAACACATCAGCGTCTCAGGCATTTTCTTCGCTGCATTCCTAATCTCCGCAGCCTTCTCGTAAGTAGGCAGATTATTCACCTCTAATACCACTAACCCGTTGTATCCCAGCGTTCTACGCTCGCCTTTATACATATCCATATCAGTAGCAAAGCAGATGCGCTCCAGTTTGATGCCACCTTTCCAGTTAACATCTATCCGTCCGTCTTCCTGTCTTTGTTTAGTCATCAGATGGTACACCTCACGAAGGTTCTTCACCCCCGTTTCGCAGATTCCTTGCTGAATAATCTGTGCTACTTCCTTAATGGTATAACGTGTTATGATTTCCTTTTTACCTTTCTTTCTAATAAATGCTATTTTCATTTTACTTTTTGTGTCTTTGCTTTTTCGAGGTGCAAAGGTAGTAAAAATCGAGCGAAATGCCAAATAAATCTCGATTAATTTGCCTTTTCGAGTTGCCGCTTACCTTCTGGCCATTAATGGCTCAAGGAAACTACAATTTTGACTAAGAATTATTTGTATTGATACAATTTTCTTAAGTCTTAATGACATATGACATAATATTTAATATAACATATTGAATATTAGGTAAATATTATATTTTAAATATTCAATATAATGACATGGAAACGACATATATCAGACATATTAATGACATACGTCTAAACCTCACTTTCCGATAATCCTTTCCAGAACCTTAAACTATCATTTCTGCTAAATTCTCTAGAGAATTGAAGACTTTAGATAGTCTAAACCCAGGCTTTGGATAGTCCAAACCTCTGAATTCTCTAGAGAATTGCAAAGCTTATAAGTAGTATCGCTGAGCTTTACTTAGTCTAATGGATAACTTTACTATGTCCTCCGTTTCACTCTATTACCCCCTCACTAAGTCATATAATCATAGATTTATGCCATATTTATGTCGTTATTATGTTATTAGTATGCCGTTTTTATGTCATTAATATGCTATTTTATAGTTTCTAAATATCTGATATTTAATGAAATACAAATACTATATGTCATATGCCATTAGGTTTACAACTTCAACTAATCTAAATAGGCACCAGAGGGAGCTCTTTATAAAAAAGTAGCAAAAAACTTGTTTATTTCATTGATTTTTAGTAAATTTGCACGCAGAAGATGATGCATATATTATAAAACTAAATTATTTTCAGTTATAAAGCAACTATTAAAGTAAAGTTATGAAAACAAGTAAATTATTTCTGATTGGGTGCTTCGCTCTGTTAGGCGTAGCTTTTATGTCGTGTTCAAAGACTGATTTATATGACAGCAATGCGGAATACGAACTGCAGAAGAGTACTTACACCTCGAATTTTGTCAAGAAATACGGCGAAATTGACTCTAACCAGTCATGGGATTTCTGTACCATGGCTACCTCTTACAGTTTGGAATCTAGCAATCATGCATTGACACGTGACGGTTCCAGTTCTTTTAATGCTAATGCTACTGAAGGCGAGATTCTTATCGAAAAGACTACCATTGATTGGATGAGCACAAACTTGAAGGCAGGTACTAATAACGTTAAGAAAGGTAAGCCTTTCTTCCTTCAGGTTCCTCAGAACTCTTTTACCATCGTTCCTATCTTCCAGGGTAACGCCACTTATTACTGGCAGTTGTGGATGCATGTAGATGGCATCGAAGAAGATAAGCTGATCTGGTCGAAGGGCGATATCCAATATATCACGTCTCAGGGTTCTACTGAATGGGTTTCTCCTGGTACAGGCAATGCTGGTATGAAAAATGCCTTTGAGGTGATGGCTCCTACGTATACATTCGAAAATTTGCCTGTCAATGCCGACATGTATTTCTATCTGAAGGTTTGGGATGATTACGATGCCTTTACGAGTAATGCGAAGAACCCCAGAGAACTCACTTCTTTGCAGCAGATGATGCTTGCCCTGATCGATTGCCCACGACCTGTTAATGTGCCTGAGAATAATATGGTATCTATTATCGGTTGTGAGGACAAAAAGACTGGTGACTTCGACTATGAGGATCTGGTATTCATGATGTACGGTAATCCTGCTCCTCCAATCCAGCATGTTGACGAGGTCATTGCAGGTACTCCAAAGCGTTATATGTTGGAAGACCTGGGTACCACAGACGACTTCGATTTCAATGATATCGTTGTTGATGTGATTTCTGGTAGAGTCAAGAAGAAGATTTTCTACGATATCGATGCGAATGGTGGCTGGACATTAAATCACGAAGAGGTTATAGAAAACCTGCCTGATCAGGCTATCGTACGCGCTGCCGGTGGTACGCTCGACTTTACGCTGACAATTGGCACTACTACATGGACCAAGAGTAAAAAGTTCCCCAATTATCAGGAGATGCTTAACACTGGCAGGAATGGTAGCATCAGCTATGCTAAAGAGCTTGATAAGTTCACTGTAGAGGGGTATAATGCTTCAGCCAATAATGTATCAGTTTCTGTTGTTGGCAGAGGTAATAGCGGAGAAGTGATGACCATAACATTCCCGAAGAAGGGTGAGGCACCTATGATCATTGCCGTTGATGCTACCACCAAATGGATGGATGAGAAAGTTTCTGTTCCTACAGGTTGGTTCTTCACTACAGAGTAATATCATTATTACATATTTCATTTCAAAGGCCCGTTCCTATCAGGAGCGGGCCTTTTTGCCAACATTTTCTTTCGAAAGTTTGCAACGTTAGGCTTTTTTGTGTACCTTTGCAGCGCCTTGACCATAAACAGGGCAATCTGAGATGACTCAGTGGCGAGGCCATTCGCGCGTTCCTTTATATTACAGATGCTATTTTGGGTATGTTCACCATCCTTTTTCATGGTGAGCCAGCTATGGCTTATAATCTGGCCAATGAGACAGAGCCGATCAGTATTAGGGACTTAGCAAAGCTTTTATCTTCTGAAAATAATAAAGGGTATTGCAATTATAAACGAGTGGCTCTGGACACATCTGAGATTGAAAAATTGGGCTGGAAGCCGATGGTTTCGCTTGAAGAGGGAGTGAAACGTACATATTTATGCAGTATTATTAATAAGGTATAAAGAAAAACCACTTTTCTTTTGGTTATTCGCCCAATAATTACTAATTTTGCAGCCAATTTAGTTAGTAATAATGCATTTAACAACTATATTATGGCAAAATTGAAAGGCGCCATCGTGGTGGATACTGAGAGATGTAAGGGATGCCAGCTGTGCATCATCGCATGTCCTCAGAAGGTCATCGCACTGGCCAACAAAGTGAATCTGCATGGTTATCCGTATGTGGAGGCTGTCAACGAAGAGGCCTGCGTAGGCTGTGCTTCGTGTGGCATCGTCTGCCCTGACGGATGTATTACCGTGTATCGTAAAAAAGTGGAGGAATAAGCTATGGCTGAAGAGAAGAAAGAAGTTGTATTGATGAAAGGCAACGAGGCTATTGCCCACGCTGCTATTCGTTGCGGATGCGACGGCTATTTCGGCTATCCTATTACTCCGCAGAGTGAAGTGATTGAGACGCTGGCTGAGCTGAAGCCTT
>JAEEGI010029608.1_pt1 | contig 10336 bp, 8 predicted proteins | sample 8958751 | NCBI WGS metagenome assembly JAEEGI01 (sample SAMN16246545, study PRJNA631951) | gut metagenome | biome: gut microbiome; feature: rumen; material: KS-attached | host: Bos | place: Iran: Karaj | collected 2018-10 | reverse complement strand
GTTGAGGAAGAGATTGAAGCCTTCCGCGTTGAGGGTGCGCATGAGGGCGACGCCGATTTTCGGGGCGATCTTGATGATGCGGTTGGCGTAGATTTCGTCAAGTGTGGTGATACTGTTCTGATGGTCTTTCGGGATGATGACAGTATGGCCGATGTTGAAGGGGGCGATATCGAGGAAGGCGAGGATAAGGTCGTCTTCATAGACTTTGCAGCAGGGGATTTCGCCGCGGATGATTTTGCAGAACACGCATTCTTTAACAAGTGGCATGGTTTCACCTCGATGGACTGGTTGTGATTAAAGAAAAACAGAAAAGGTTGAAGCACCGTCATTTTGCGGTTGCGCGCAGTGTTTTCGGGGCGACGGCGTTTTTGTATTCTTCGATGGCGTTGGCAATGGCTGTGGCCGTGAGCATCTGGCGTTGGCTGTGGGCAAGGGCCTGCCGGTCTCCCGCGTTGGTGAGGAATCCCATTTCGACGAGAACGCAGGGGGCCGTCGTATCAGCGATGACCTTGAAACGCTTGTGGCGGGCACCGCGGTCCGAAGACTTGATGGCGGAGACGAGGCGTTTCTGAATATGATATGCAAGAAACGCATTTTCAAGGTCATAGGTATTGGCAGGACATGATTTCGGAGAGATGACCTTGCTGTCCGACGGTGCGGATCCTGCCGCCGTGGCGCAGTACGTTTCGATGCCGTCGATGGCGGGATTGGCCGTGGCGTTGCAATGGAGGCTGATATAAAGGTCCGGCTTGATTTTGTTGGCGGCGTTGACACGTTGGTCAAGCGTCGGGAAAATGTCGGATTGGCGTGTCATGTAAACGGTGTAGCCACGTTTCCGCAGCAGATCCGCGAGGCGCAGGGCGACTTGCAGATTGACGTCCTTTTCTTTGACGACACCGCCTTGACAGCCTGGATCCTTTCCGCCATGGCCTGGATCGATGACGATTTTTTTCACGGTATGTCGTGGAATGGTGCCCGGACGTAGGATCGGATCGATGACTTTCTGGAAGTCGATGAGGCTGAGGAGGACATGGCCTTGGTACGTGCGGATGGAAAACGCGAGATACTGGTCCGCCGTGTTGATGGTTGCGACGCGTCCGTCATTGGTGAATACGAGCCGTGAATATTTTGACGAAAGCGTGATGGTTTTTCCGCTGACGGCCATTTTCAGGCCGTAGAAACGCGCGACATCTTCCATGTAGAGGAACTGGACACGATTGAGCGCGATGACGCGGATGGCGTTCTGCCGTTTTGCGGCGGCCGGTTGCGCGAAGAGGGCGGTCTGCGCGGACATCAGAAGGCAGGCCAAAATGACGATGATGGTGCGGAAGATTTTCTGCATGCTCTCTTCGAAATATGTAAGTTACTCGTATTACGCTTGTTTGATCATGTCCTCAGTGACAGTGATACTTGTGTTGCGTGACTGTTTGTTCAGGTTGTACATCGTGTCGAGCATGATGTTCTCCATGATGGAGCGGAGGCCGCGGGCCCCCGTGCCGCGTTTGACGGCGAGATCCGCAATGGCTTCCAATGCCTTCTGCTCAAACGTCAGATTGACGCCTTCCATGGCGAAAAGCTCCTGGTACTGCTTGACCAAAGCGTTTTTCGGCTGTGTGAGAATGGCGATCAGATCATCCCGTTCCAGTTCGCGAAGGTTGGCGATGACAGGAAGACGGCCGATGAATTCCGGAATGAGACCAAATTTGAGAAGGTCTTCCGGTTCAACTTTGGCGAGCGTCTCGCCGGTCGATTCGTCCATGGACAGCTTGTCTTCATCGACTTTCTTTCCGAAACCGAGAACTTTCTGCCCGATGCGGCGTTTGATGATCTTGTCCAGGCCGACGAACGCGCCTGCGCAGATGAAGAGGATGTTCGTGGTATCGACGTGGAGGTACTCCTGTTGCGGATGCTTGCGGCCGCCCTTTGGCGGAACGTTGGAGACAGTGCCTTCCAATATCTTCAGCAGAGCCTGCTGGACGCCTTCGCCCGAAACATCGCGCGTGATGGAGACGTTGTCGTTGCGTTTGGCAATTTTGTCGATTTCATCGACATAGATGATGCCGACCTGCGCCTTGTCGATGTTGAAATCAGCCGCCTGTACAAGGCGGAGAAGGATGTTTTCGACATCGTCGCCGACGTAGCCTGCTTCGGTGAGTGTCGTGGCATCCGCGATGGCGAACGGGACATCCAATTTCTTGGCTAACGTTCTGGCCAGCAAGGTCTTACCGCTTCCGGTCGGACCGAGCAGGAGAATGTTGCTCTTTTCGATTTCGACGTCGTTGTCCTTTTCGGTCTGGGCCAGATGGCGAAGCCGTTTATAATGGTTGTAAACGGCGACGGACAGGACTTTTTTGACTTGATCCTGACCGATGACATACTGGTCCAGATAGGCCTTCATTTCGGCCGGCGGGACGAGCTCAGGCACGTAGATGCGTTTAAGATTGCGTTTTCCTTCCTGCGGGACGGATTCCTCCGCATGGATCATGGAACTGCAGATGTCGACGCATTCGTTGCAGATGGCGACACTGCCGTCCGGAGAGTGGATGAGTTGGACTTCCGAATTGGAACGTCCGCAGAAATTGCAATATTGTTTTGAAGACCTTGCCATGATGGTATGGGGCGGAATAAAAGGCTTTTACGGAGAATGCCGCGGCATCAAGCGGCCACGGCGTAAAACCATAAAATCCCCACGCCCGGCCGGACGTGGGGACATGTGGGTAGAGGTCAGCGTTTGGCTTCGTTGGGCGGCAGGACTTGATCGACAACGCCGTATTCCTGCGCCGCTGTCGCGGACATGAAGAAATCACGGTCGGAATCTTTTTTGATCTGATCCGCCGGCTTGCCGATGTGCTTCGCGAGAATGTCGTAGAGCAACGTCTTGTAGTGTAGGAGTTCGTTGACCTGAATTTCGGCGTCCGCCGCTGTGCCGCCGAAGCCGCCGGACGGCTGATGGACCATGATACGGGCGTTCGGCAGAGCAAAACGCTTGCCATGGGAGCCTGCGGCAAGCAGAACAGCGCCCATGGAGGCGGCCTGCCCGATGCAGTAGGTGCTCACATCGCAGGACAGCATCTGCATGGTGTCGTAGATGGCGAGGCCTGCCGTGACGGATCCGCCGGGGCTGTTGATGTAGAGGTCGATATTCTTCTTGGGGTCTTCGCTTTGCAGGAAGAGGAACTGGGCGACGATGGAGTTCGCGACACCGTCGTCGATCTCAGTCCCCAAGAAGATGATGCGGTCTTTCAGCAACCGCGAGTAGATGTCGTATGAGCGTTCGCCTTGGGCGGTCTGCTCGATGACGACCGGAATATAATAGGATGAATTTTTGACTGGCATGCTCTCCTCCTTTGGGCGGGGTTGTCCGTTGATACGGACGGCTTGTTATTTATCTTCCTTGACGACAGTGACGTCCGCGAGGCTGATGATCTTGTCAACGGTCTTCGTGAACATGATGGAACTTCCGATGACTTCCATCTGGCGGTTGTCTTGCAAGGCTTTGACGACTTGCTTGATATTCTTCTTTTCGCGCTGGGCGATTTCGGAGATGACGGGGAGCAGATCGTTGAACGTGACATCGACCTTTTCCTCCTTGGCGATGGCCGTGAGGAGGAATTCGCGTCTCAGAGCGGCGCGGGCCTGCGTATCGGCCTGCTTGGCGAGATCGGCGTCCATGGCGGTGATTTCATCGTCCTTCTTGCCCTGCTGTTTTTCGCGGTTGACGAGCTGCTCCTTGATGCGTGCGGTCTCGGACGCGAGGAGTTTTTCTGGCAGTGGGAAGTCAGCGGTGGCGAGCAGGGTGTCCATCACTTGCGTGCGGAGCTTTTCGTTTTCGACCTGCTCCTTACGGGCTTCCATGTTCTTCTTGAAGTTGTCTTTGATCTGCTGGGCGGAATCCATCTTGTACTTTTTTGCGAACTCGTCATTGAGTTCGGGGACGATGGCGTTGTGGACTTCATTCACCTTGATATGGTATTTGAAGGTCTTGCCGGCCAGTTCCGTGTTGTAGAAATCCTTCGGGAAGGTGATGTCCGCATCCTTTTCGTCTCCGGGAACGGCACCGACGAGAATGGTGGAGGCTCCGGGGAGGAGTTCGGGCTCGCGGAGGACGAGCCATGAATTCTCGCCGTTCATGAGGTAGTTGCACTTGTCCGAATAGGTTTCGCCTTCCGGAATCGTGGCCTTGTAATCAACCTTCAGCATGTCTTTCTGGGCGGCGGGCTTGCCGGTCTGCTGATAGTCGATGTTGTTTTCAAGGAACGTGTTGATGGCATCGTTCACTTCGTCTTCCGTGACGGACGTATCCGCTTTGGTAAGAGCGAGTTTCTTGTATTCCGGCAGCGGGAATTCGGGGGCGATTTCGACATTCACGGTGAATTCGAACGCTTCACCGAGCTTCAGCTCAAGCTTGCTGTCTTTGTCCAGTTCAGGGGAGCCGATGGGATTGAGCTTTTCATCTTCAAAGGCCTTGCGGATGGCTTTGTTGATGACTTTGTCGATCGTTTCGGCTTCGAGTTCCTTTGCGTATCGTGAAATAATGATCGCACGCGGCACTTTTCCGGCCCGGAAGCCAGGCATGCGGATCTGGTTGTTCAATGATTTGATGGCGTCATCATACGTCGCCTGCACGGATTCAGGCGCGACCTGAATCTTGAGAGCACGGCTGCAGGGGGCGGTTTCTGTGATGGTGACGACGATGTTGAAGTTAGGCTTGTCCACGTCAACTCCTTGGGAATCAATCTGTTTTGGCTTTCGCTTGCGTTCTGTTATGGTCAGCCGAGAGGTCTCGGCTTCAAAGATGGCAAAATGATACTATATTACTATTTGAGCATAATACCATAAAATTTTCATTTTTTTTGTGAAGAATTAATCTTTTGATGACGATGGCATAACAACATGTGCAGTGTGTTTGACAGAAAAGACTGGGGCGTGGACGAGACGGAGTGGGGCGACTGGCATTGGCAGTTGCGGGAGTCATGGCGTACGGCGCGACGCGTGATGGAAGCCCTTGGACTTCAGGCAGATTCGACTGTCTGCCGCCGTTATCCAATGCAAGCCACGCCGTATTATCTGTCTCTCGCCAAGTCGCTGAATATCATGGATCCTGTTCTTCGCCAATGTGTTGCGTCGGAAGAAGAACTGCAAGGCGGCACTCCTGACCCATTCGGCGAAGAGGTGTACAGCCCTGTGCCGCGGCTTGTCCACCGCTATCCGGATCGCGCGTTGTTCATGACGACGAGCCGTTGCGCGACGCATTGCCGTCATTGCATGCGGAAGCGGAATTGGCAGTGCTTCGACGGCAAGCCATCGGAAGATGTTCTGGCAGTAGCGGTCGATTACGTTTCGAAACATCGTGAAATCAGGGAGATATTGATTTCCGGCGGTGATCCGCTGACGTTGGAGGACGACGAAATCGCGCATGTACTGAAGGCGTTTTCGACGGTGGAGCATTTGGAGATGTTTCGCATTGGCAGCCGCATTCCCGTCGTGATGCCGCAGCGGTTGACGGAATCGTTGTGTGAGATTCTCGGCGGTTGCGGGAAGACAGTCTGGCTAGCGGTCCATTTCAATCATCCGACGGAGCTGTCTGAAGAGTCGCGACTGGCGGTGGAACGGTTGCTACGGCATGGTGTTCCAGTCGTGAACCAGAGCGTGCTCTTGAAGGGCGTCAACGACGATGTGGAGACGTTGCGCCTTCTATTCACGGGACTTCTGAAGATGAAAGTGAAACCGTACTATCTGTTCCACGGCGATCCGATCGAAGGAACGATGCATTTTCGGACAGGCGTGGAGCGCGGCTTGGAATTGATGGCGGCGTTGCGCAATCGCGTCAGCGGCATGGCCATGCCTGCGTTTTCATTCGATCTGCCAGAAAGCGGCGGCAAGATCCGTCTGGAGCCCGGCTGCGAATTGGAGCGGGTGGATGGTGGATTTGCCTTTACAAGTTTCGAAGGGCGAAGAATTATCTATAGATAAGTGCTATTAAAACTAGAATTCTAGTATTCTAGACTTCTAGAAATCTAGTTTTTGGCTTTTAGACTTTTTTCAACTGCTTCCAAAATTTCTTCCACAGGCGCGAAGCGGCCTTTTCCGGGCGCGCCGCAGGCCAGACGGCCTTCGGCGGGGCCGACGAAAACGACGCCCCGTTTCTGCAACGTCTTGCAATTTTGCTGCGTGGCGGGATGCTGCCACATGCGGAAATTCATCGCGGGAGCGACGATGACGGAACCCGTGTGGGAGATGTGATACGTCGAAAGCGCATCGTCGGCGAGGCCCCATGCCATTTTCGCTAGAATGTTGGCGGTGGCGGGAGCGATGAGCAGCAAATCGGCCTGTTCGGCCAAATCAATGTGCTCCGGCTTCCAGTCTGGAGTGTCCCAAAGATCTGTCACGACGGGATTTCGGGAAATCGTGAAGAACGTCCGCGGCGTGACAAGCTGCATGGCGGATTTCGTCATGATGACATGGATGTCATGACCTGCCTTGACGAGCTGCGAGCAGAGGTCGGCGCCTTTGTAGGCGGCGATGGAGCCAGTGATGCCGAGAACGATGACTTTTTTCATATCGTGAAATCCTAAGTGATTTTGAATGAGAATGTTATGCGAGCCACGGCGCTTCCGTGCAGGTGGCCGTGCGGCCATGGGCGGCGGTCAGAATGGCGTCGAGACGGGCGGCGGCCTGTTCGGCGATGTCGTTGACGACGATGTAGTCGTATTCGCGCCATGCGGCGAGTTCCTTGGCGGCGTTGCCGAGTCGTTTCTGGATGGATTCTTCCGTTTCGGTGCCACGGCCGCGAAGGCGTTGTTCGAGAGCCGCTAACGACGGCGGCGCAAGGAAAACGGAGATGATGGAGGGGCCCCATTCCGGCTCGGACAAAACGGATTTGCGGACGAGCCGCATGCCCTGCACGTCGATGTCGAGAATGATGTCTTGTCCATTGATAACACGTGGTTTGACTTCCTGCTTCAGTGTGCCGTAGTAGTTGCCGTGGACTTCCGCCCATTCGAGAAAATCGCCCGCATCGATGCGGCGTTTGAAATCATCGATGGTGAGAAAATGGTATGCGACGCCATCGACTTCGCCTGGCCGTGGGGCGCGTGTCGTGCAGGAGACGGAGAATTTGAGCTCCGTGTATTTCTTAAAAAGAAAAGAGCAGACGGTGGATTTTCCGACGCCGCTTGGGCCGGAGAGGATGATGGCGGTTCCGATGTTTTTCATGGTGCAGTTGGTGGTGGTAGGGTGTGAGGAAGCTCGAAACGGACTGTCCGTCCGTCAAACAATTTGATATTGGCTGAATTGGCATCTTCTATGAGTTTAGCGGCTTGGGGAATGAATTCCTCCGGCATGCTGAAAAGGCCGTGGGCGGAATGGTCTTCCGTTTCGTACATTTTCACGTCGATGACGCGGAGGAGGCGGAGCCAATCTTCACGGTGTTCGTCGATGGCGAATTGCGCCAGACAGTAGTCGCCGTTGGTCTGATACCAACAACGGGCCTTGTAGATGGCGTGGCTGGCTTCGTCCCATTTGCCGGTGGCGGCCGCCGCCATGGCGTATTTATACCAATTGGATGCACGGTGTGGTGCGCGTTTGACGAGCAGGTTGGCTGCCTGCCACGCATTTTCCGCGGCATAGTCTTTCGGCATTGGCTTGAGCTGCAGCGTGCCTAGCCGCGGCAGCAACGTGTTCAGGCAGGGCTTGAAACGCATTTCGGCGGGGCCCAGCGAACGTGGTAGCTTGTCGTCGAGTTCTTTCAGAATACCGAACGGATTGCCGCCGGTTTCGCCGCGTTCGATCAGTTGGAATTCGTATTCGGCGGGAATCCGCAGGATCGGAATCAAGGCGATGCAGGCGAGAACGATGGCGGGAACACGCGTCCAGGGGGGAAGCCGTTTTGCGTCTTCAGCGGCGGTTGGCAGCGCAAGGCAGATGAACCAGCCGACGATAAAGAACGTGCCTGGAATGAGTTCGTTGAATTCGAACAACGTGTGTGTGGACCATGCGGCAAGTCCTGCAAGAACGGCTGGAAGAAGATCGGCGGACGGCGACGCGGCATCCGCAAGTTTTCCTTTCAACGCCAACGCGAATGGGAAGAAGAGGGCGATGAGCGCGGCGAGACCGCCAATGATGCCGCATTGGCCCATCATGCCCAGCAGGAAATTGTGCGGATCGCGTGTTTCTTCAGCCGTCAAAGGCTTGCGCTGCATGTAGATCGGAAAGAATTCGCCGAGGCCGAGGCCTGTCAGTGGACGCTCCTTGAACATCTGGACGCAGACTTTGTAGTAGTTCATGCGGGCGGAGGCGGATTTCGCTCCTTCGCGTTCTTTGCTGCGAGTCGCCACAAAAACGACGGCGACTATGGCGACGCCGGCCACGATGGGGAGCAACCACCGCCAGCGGAGCTTCTGGATGAACGGTTGGCACCAGATGAAAACAGCGACGCCGACGCAGAGGCCGATGGCGCCGCCGCGGCTGCCTGTCCAGAAGATTGTAATGGCGTACAGCAGGATGCCGCCGATGATGAAGACAGGGCGGCTGACGTTGACAGGCTGGAAATGGCGGCTCCAACGGCTTAGCACGACAACGGCCAGCGGGGCGACCAGAATGAGATGGGCCGCCAGCAGGTTGGGGTCGATGAAGAATGCGTAGATACGTTTTTGCAACAGCTTCTGTTCCAACTGGCTGTCCAGTGGAATGCCGGTTTTGGCGGCATTTTCGCGGAACATTTGCAGCATGCTGTCCAGCCCGATGAAATGCTGATACCAACCGCAGAGGCAGAGGAGGAGGGAGGCCGCCACGATGCATGAGAGCAGGGCGGGCAGCAGTTTGTCGTCGCTGTCGGCCGTCCATTTGACGGCGACGGCGAAGGCGAGCGCTCCTGTGAAATGGAGGAGCCAGTTGCAGGCGTAGTCGTATTCCGTCGTGACGCACAGGCCGATCAGGCCGCCGATGATCGGGAGCCCCCACAGGATGCAGAACGGAAGCCAGCGGCTTTTCGCGGGCGGACGGTGGACGATGGCCGCAGCGAGCAGGGCGACGCCCGCAAAAATTGGCGCGAGCCATGCCGACCATGACGGCGTCAGGCCGCTGACGAGCCATTCAAGCAGGCTGACCGGAAAGTTCGGCTGCTCCGTCCCGCCGGCATAGCTTCCGAAGAGGAACGGCAGCAGGAAGACGAAGGCGCAGATGTAGATTCGGAGGATTTTGCGCATTTTTAGAGCTTAAAGCTTAAAGCCGAAAGCTTAAAGCGAAGACAGAATGTAAAGGGTGAATGAGTTTGAATGAAGGGATTCAAGAGATTCAAGGGATACAAGGGGGAAGAGATGGAAGGGAGGCGGAGCTTTGGGCTTTGCATTTGCTTTTGGCTTTCAGCTTTTAGCTTTTAGCTATCCCAAGGCTTTTGGCTTTGCATTTGCTTTAAGCTTTCAGCTTTCGGCTTTTAGCTTTCCCCCTCTGGGGGAAGAGGATGTTTTACTTGCTTGTCCGGCGGCGGCATGGGGCGTTTGGGCGGATTCTTGTGCGGCCTCTGCTGCTGGCCGTTGCCGTTGCTGTTGCCGCCGTTGTTGTTATTATTGTTGTTGCGCGGACGGTTGTTGTTATTGTTGCGGTTGTTTGGGTTGCCGTCGAAGCGCCGCTGCTGGTTGTTGTTGCCGTTGTTCTGGCGCTGCTGGTTGTTGTTCTGCCCGTTGTTGTTGCGCGGACGCTGCTGCTGGCGGTTGCCGCCTTGCTGCTGCGGCCTTTGGAAGCGCGCGGCGGGCTCCTCTTCGCGCAACGGCTCCAGCTGGACGGCCTGCGCGTCGTCCAGTTCGTTCATGGCTGCAATGTCGTCGTCCGTCGCTTCCTCCTCCTGTTTCTGACTGGCCTCCGCGCTGATCTCCTTGTAGATTTCGGCTTCAAACTGGAGGCAGCATTTCAGACGGCCACAGCAGCCGGAGATGTTCTGCGGATTCAGCGAAAGGCCTTGCTGCTTCGCCATTTTCACGTTGATGCTGTTGAAGCTGTTGAGGAATTTCGCGCAGCAGAACGGGCGGCCGCAGGTGCCGACGCCGCCGAGAATGGACGCTTCGTCGCGCACGCCGACCTGCCGTAGTTCGACGCGCACTTTCAGAAGGCCGGAGAGGTCGCGGAGCAGTTCGCGGAAGTCGATTCGGCCGTCCGCGGAGAACTGGAAGATGATGAGGCTCTTGTCGAAAGAGTAATGGGTCTGGATGAGTTTCATTTCCAGCCCGTGCGCCTTGATGCGTTCAAGCGTCCGGTTGTGGGCGGTAAATGCCTGGACGTCATTGTCTTTCGCCTTGGCGATGTCCTCCGGCGTGGCGATGCGCAGGATCTGCGGGATCTT
>JAEEGI010029607.1_pt1 | contig 10337 bp, 12 predicted proteins | sample 8958751 | NCBI WGS metagenome assembly JAEEGI01 (sample SAMN16246545, study PRJNA631951) | gut metagenome | biome: gut microbiome; feature: rumen; material: KS-attached | host: Bos | place: Iran: Karaj | collected 2018-10 | reverse complement strand
CCCTGCGGGATCATGGCGGACATCAGCTCCATGCGCTTGCGGGTGTATTCCTCAAACGCACGGCCGACCTCGGGGTGCGTTTCCAGCAGTTCCTTGTTATTAACCAGCATCTCCATGATGCCGGGGGCGAAGATCTGCATGAAGTACTTGTCCACGCCGTCTTTTTCGTCATATGTGCAGCGGAAAACGCCGATCCAGGCGAGATGCTTCGCCAGCTTCTCGGTCTCTTCCACGCTCTTGCCGACCTTTTTGGCCAGCCACTCGGCCGTGCGCTCCTTGCGCAGACCGGCGGCGATCGCAACGTCGGCTTCGTCGTCGGTGACGATGTTCGCCAGGCTGTAGTACTCGGGGGCGTTTTCGTCGATCTTGTTGACCATGCCGGAAATGCCGCCGATGACCTTACAGAGCTTGACGATCTTGGGCCTCAATTCTGCCATTGTAAACTCTCTCCTCAAAAATGTATTTCAGTGGGTTTCGCTCTTGGTCCTCCAACTTACAAGTATATTGGAAAACCGCGTCAAGTCAACACCTTTTTCCCGCCGGAAAAGAGCTTAATTATTCTTAAGCGGCGGCCGATCGTTTCGCAAATGTTCTTGATTTTGTCATATTTCTCATATATACTGAATTGCCGGACGATCAAAGGAAAAAGGAGGCAGACGATGGAGCACCTGGAGATCGAGCGCAAATACCTCATTCGGATGCCCGACAGAGAGCTCCTTTCGGAATTGCCCGCCTCCGAGATCGAACAGGTCTACATCCTTTCGCCCGAGGGTGAAAGAGAACGGATCCGCCGCCGCGACTACGGCGACAGGATCGAGTACACGCACACCGTCAAGAAACGGCTGAACGACCTCAGCCGCGTGGAGATCGAGGAAGAGATCGATGAGGAGCGCTACCGCGAGCTTCTCTCCCGCGCCGACCCTTCGCGCGGCGTGATCCGCAAAAAACGGCTGATCTATTCCTTCGACGGCCAGGACTTTGAGATCGACGTCTTCCCGTTCTGGGACGACCGGGCCCTGATGGAGCTGGAGCTCGAAGACGAGGAACAGGAGCTGCGCCTCCCGCCCCGCATTGCGATCGTCCGCGAGGTCAGCTCGGAAAAGAATTATACGAATTCCGCTCTTGCCCGCGAGATCCCGCGGGAAACGCTTTGAAAAAGAGGTATGACATGAAAAAGATCCTTTGCGCGCTGCTTTGCCTTTGCATGGTTTTCTCGCTCTGCGCCTGCGCGGGGCAGGACGCGTCCGGCCAACAGAGCGCCGCGCCCGACGATGCCGGCGGCGCAGTCCCGGCCGATAAGGACGGCGATCCTTCCGACGGCGCTGCTTCGACCGTGAGCCACGGAGCCGAGCTCGGCGACCGCGTGATCATCTATACGAAAAAAACACAGGAGACCTACAACGGGCCGGACGGCTCCGTCATCCTGGTCTTCTCCTACGTCACGCCGAGAGTGCGCATCGACGAGAGAGCGGAGGTCGCCGATAAGATCAACGAGCAGCTGAATCTGCTCGAGGAGGCCTATATCTCCGGCAGCGGAGACGAGGGCGGACGAAACCATCTGCTCGAGAGCGCCACGGATAACTTTGTTTACATCTACGAAACCGGGGCGGACCTGAACAAGGTGTTCACCTCCGCGAGAACGGTCAGAAGCATGCGGGCCGACGGCAGCGTGGTCAGCTTCCGCTTCTGGACGAGCGTATATACCGGCGGCGTCGGCGGCAAGCACAGCTATTTCGGCATCAGCTATGACACGCAGACGGGCGAAAAGCTGACGCTGGATTCACTGTCCCCGGAGCCGGAGGCCTTCAAAAAGGCGCTCGTGGAAAACCTGATCGCGCTTGTGCGCGAGGACATTATCCTCTCCGAAGAGATGTCCGCATCCGGGATCGATATGGAAAGCGCCCTCGCCGCTATCGTCCGGGAAGGGAACTGGTATTTCGACACGGACGGCATCGTCATTTTCCCCGACTTCGGCGAGCTCAGACCGGAGGACGAGGGCTTCCCGATGTTCACGGTACCGTATTCCGCTCTGGCCGACCTGATGTACGAGCGCTATCTGCCCGTGGACCGCGACGGCTCCGGCTCGCTGGAGATCGTCCGCGTCAAGGACGTGCAGGACGGCACCGTGGCGAGCATCGACCGTCTGGTCGTTTCAGACGGCGAGGAGATGTATCTCAAGATCGACGGCACGGTCTACGATCTGCGGATCAGCAGCTTCTACTATGTCGATCAGGTCGAGGGCGACGAGCGCTTCTACGAGACCGATCTGCACTGGTATGCCAGCTTTATGACCGACTGCGCGCTGCAGATCTGCGCGGTCGTCCCCAACGGTATGCCGGATCTGATGATCACCTACACCGATCAGGACAACGTCATGCATCGCCGCTTCCTCAGCGAGAGCGGAGAAAACGGCGGCATCACGCTCGTGGACGACACGATCAAAGCCGTCGGCTGAAACGCCGTATTTTTCAAGGAAAAAATGTTGACATTGCCCCTCGGGCGTGTTATTATACCAAAGCCGCATTGAAGAGGCCCCTGAAAAGTCGGGTTTTCCCGCGCCTCAAGAGCGAGTCCTGCAAGATGGGAGGAGTTCATTCGTGAAGCATGCAATCATCGTGACCGGCGGTAAGCAGTATCGTGTCGCGGAAGGCGACGTCGTCTTCGTCGAGAAGCTCGACGCGGCTGCCGGCGACAGCGTCAAGTTCGACCAGGTCCTGGCCGTGATCGACGGCGAGAACGCCGTTTTCGGCAAGCCCGTGATCGAGGGCGCGTCCGTCAGCGCCAATGTCGTGAAGAACGGCAAGGGCAGCAAGATCCGCGTTTACAAGATGAAGCCCAAAAAGGGCTACCGCAGAACTCAGGGCCACAGACAGCCCTACACGAAGGTCCAGATCGAAGCGATCAACGCCTGAGCATCCGCAGCTATTTTGACTAAAGGAGGAAAGACCTAATGGCACACAAAAAAGGTATGGGTTCCACCAAGAACGGCCGTGACAGCGAGTCCAAGCGCCTTGGAACCAAGAGAGCCGACGGGCAGTTCGTCCTGGCCGGCAACATCCTTGTCAGACAGCGCGGAACCAAGATCCACCCCGGCAACAACGTGGGCAAGGGGAAGGACGACACTCTGTTCGCCCTCATCGACGGCAAAGTGAAGTTCGAGCGCATGGGCAAGGACCGCAAGATGGTCTCTGTTTACGAAGAAATCGCTCAGTAAAGCAAACAAAAAGACCGGACTGCTTCAAGTCCGGTCTTTTGCTTTGACAAAAGCAGGCTCGATTTAAGGAGAAGCTATGGCAGCATCATTTGTTGATAAAGCGAGGATCACGGTCCGCGCGGGCAACGGCGGCGACGGCGCGGTGGCCTTTCACCGCGAAAAATACGTCGCGGCGGGCGGCCCGGACGGCGGCGACGGCGGCCGCGGCGGCAGCGTGGTCTTTTCCGTGGACGACAACATGTCCACGCTGATGGATTTCCGCTACAAGCGCAAATACGTCGCACCCAACGGCATGCCGGGGCAGGGCAAGCGCTGCAACGGCCGTGACGGCGAGACGCTCGTCATCAAGGTGCCGCGCGGCACGGTCATCCGCGATACCGAAAGCGGCGCGATCATGCACGACATGTCCACCGGCGAGGACTGGGTAGCCGCAAAAGGCGGCCGCGGCGGCTGGGGCAACATCCACTTCGCCACGCCCACCCGCCAGGTCCCGCGCTTTGCCAAGCCGGGCCTCCCCGGCGAGAGCCACGACATCACCCTGGAGCTCAAGCTGCTGGCCGACGTTGGCCTGATCGGCTTTCCGAACGTCGGCAAATCCACGCTTCTGTCCGTCGTCAGCAAGGCGCACCCCAAGATCGCCAACTACCATTTTACGACGCTGTATCCCAACCTCGGCGTCGTCTACGTCGACGAGGGCGTCTCCTTCGTGATGGCCGACATCCCCGGCATCATCGAGGGCGCGTCCGAGGGCGCGGGCCTGGGGCATGATTTCCTCCGGCACATCGACCGCTGCCGTCTGCTGGTCCATCTGGTGGACGTCTCCGGCAGCGAAGGCCGCGATCCCGTGGAGGATTTCGACACGATCAACGCCGAGCTGCGCGAATACAGCCCCGAGCTCGCCGCGCGCAAGCAGATCGTCGCGGCCAACAAGTGCGACCTGCTCCCGGAGGGCTCCGATAATCTCGAACGCCTCCGCGCGCATGCGGAGGAGCTGGGCTGCGCGTTCTTTGAATTGAGCGCGGCCACGCACGCGGGAACGCGCGAGCTGGTCGCCGAGTGCGCCAGGCTCCTGCGCGAGCTGCCGCCGATCGCAAGCTACGAGGCGGACTATGTTCCGCCCGAGCCGAAGATCGACACCTCGGGCGATCTCACGATCGAGAAGTTTGACGATATGTGGCTCGTCGAGGGCCCCTGGCTGCAGCGCCTGGTCGCGACCGTCAATTTCTCCGACTATGAAAGCCGCATGTTTTTCGACCGCATCCTGCGCGAAAACGGCGTTTTCCGGCGCATGGAGGAGATGGGCGTCAAGGACGGCGACACCGTCAGCATGTATGATCTGATGTTCGAATACAGAGAATAGCCGAAAAAGCGGAAAATGTGCCGCACGGGCAGACTGCCCGTGCGGCACACAACGTTGACATCATAATATACTTTTGCGTGTTCGTCAATATAAGTAACAAAAAGTTAAATATAAACCTCCGTTTTGTACAATTCAAACAAGAATTCTTTGTTGCCTTTGCCGATTGTTTTTGCGGCGGCCCTTTGGTATAGTATAGACAGAAAGGGAAATCCCCTATGACATAGACCGTCCCGAATCGCATACGGGACGAAGGGGCTCTCAGGATAGGAAATGTTCCGGCACATATAGTTTACTCACTAAACGAGTTATTTGACGAATGTGTGATGTGGCCGTTGAATGGATTTCGAGATCCTGTCGAAAGCCCGAATCTGAAGAAAGAGAGGTAACCAGGATGCTAGATACCAAGATCTCAAAGAAATAGCCCCTGACTGTGGAACCGAGTGGATCAGTCAGGGGTTATTTCGTTTTTTATATGTTTTTTGTCAGTCCGAAAGGGCTGTTCTTTTTTTGCCTTTATTTCCATTTTTTTCTTTTCCTTTTTTGCATATCCGCCTTTTCGCGGCAAAAGATAAGCACGGAAAGGGATGAAAACGACGCGTGCGTTTCGGGCGGCTTTCAGTCCGGGCGTTTCCCGTTCGCTTTTTCGCCCGGACCAATCTGATGAAAAGGAGATGCAAACGATGGCTTACAATTCCAGCAACCAGCTCGTGAACCCGAACGCTCGCGAGGCGATGGACAGATTCAAGATGGAAGCCGCTTCCGAAGTCGGCGTCAATCTGAAGAACGGCTATAACGGCGACCTCACCAGCCGTCAGGCCGGTTCCGTCGGCGGCCAGATGGTCAAGAAGATGATCGAGGCCTACGAAAACGGCATGAAGTAATCGCTTCAGAGCGATAGATTGCAGGGCGGCGCGAGCCGCTCTGCAATTTTTCATGTGTACTTACATATTGACAAGTTTTGTCGTATATCGTATCATCAAAATAATATGAAGAACCGCTCATATATCGGAGGCGTTTTGATGGATCAAAGGGAACTTCTGCTGCCGGAGGGCGAGAGCCTCTCTTCTCTGGCCGACTTTTACCGCGTGTTTGCCGACGAGACCAGGATCAGGATCCTCTGCGAGCTTCTCGACGGCGAAAAACGCGTGCTGGACATCGCGACCGATCTCGGATTGTCTCATTCGGCCGTCTCGCATCAGCTGCAGCTTCTTCGCGCGAGAAGGCTCGTGGCTTTTCGCCGGGACGGGAAAAGCGTTCGATATTCCATCGCCGACGAACATATCCATTCGATCCTGCTGCAGGGGATCGAGCATGTGGGGGAGTAAGGAGATAGAGAGATGGCAAAGCATCTGGCAAAGACGGAAAAGAAAACAAGACCGGAGAGACCTGCAAGAGAGATCCGCATTCCGGAGATCAAAGTCAGAAAAAGACCGGCTGCCGATCGCGCCCCGGAGAGAAAGGATCCCTTTCAGAGCGCGATGCTCAACAAAACGCTCGATCGCAGATTCAGCGCCTCGGACCTGTTTCTCACGCTGCTCGCCCTGATCCTTCTCATCGCCGCATACTTTCTGCCCACCTCGGGCCCCGTCCGGCTGCTGAGCTTCCTGGTGCCGTTTTTGCTCGCTGGCTGGAATTACCTCTACGAGGCCTTCCAGGAGGCCTTTATGGGCATCGTCCTCGGGCGTGAGCTGATCGTGACCGTCGCGGGGCTGCTTGCCCTGTGCGCCGGCGCCTGGTTCGGCGCGGCCGCGATCATGATCTGCCTCAAGATCGCCGACATGGCGCTCGCCTATGTGGAATCGCAGCAGAGTGAAAAAGTCTCGGCCCTGTATGCTCTCCGGCCGGAAAAGGCCGATCTCGTCAGCGGCGGCATCCTCAACACGGTCGACGCCGCGGAGCTTAGCGTCGGGTCCGAGATCGAGGTGGGGGAAGGCGGGATCGTCCCCGCCGACGGCGTTGTCGTCAACGGCACCTCCGTCCTGGACGCGACCGCGCTCGCGGGCGTGAGCATGAGCTTCCCTGTCGCCGCGGGAAGCGCGGCGATCTCGGGCTGCACGAATATCGGCACGCCGCTTCGGATACGCGTGGAAAGGACGCAGGACGACTCCGCCTGCTCGACGCTTATCCGCTCCGCGGAAAACTCCTGGATGCACAAGACCGCGCATGAGCGCATGCTTCAGCGCGTACTGTCCTATCTGACGCCGGCGCTGGTGATCCTTGCGCTCCTGATGGCTGCCGTCCCGTCGATCGCGACGGGCCAGTGGCGGGTCTATCTCGTGCGGGCCGCGATCCTGCTGACGGTCTCTCAGATGTATTCCGTCGTTCAGAGCGTCAAGCTGTCCTACGACTGCGCGGCGGCCTGCGCGGCCGTGGCGGGAGTCGCCGTCAAGGGCCACGACGTGCTGGAGGCGCTTTCCAAAGCCGAGACGATGGTTTTCGATAAAACAGGTACCGTCACCGAAGGCGTGTATCAGGTCAAGGAGGTCTTTCCCAAGGGCGTGACGGAGGGGCAGCTGCTCTTCCTGGCGGGCGCGGCGGAGCTGCATTCCCGCCATCCGATCGCACAGGCGATCGTTGCCGCCGGCGGCGCCTATGCTTCCGATGTCAAGGCCGTCGATATCAACGAGATCCCCGGCCGGGGCGTCAGCGCCTTTATCGACGGACGCTGCGTTTATGTCGGAAATGCCGCCATGATGGCCGAGCACGGCATTTCCTGCGACGCTCCGAGCATACCGGGCACGGCGATCCACGTCGCGGTGGACAGCCGGTATCTGGGCCACATCGTGCTGGAGGACGCGCTTCGAGACAGCGCCTTCGACGTGCTCGAAGAGCTTCGCGCCGAGGGGGTCGGCACCAGCGTGCTCCTCTCCGGCGACGTTCATTCCTCCGCGCGCCGCATCGCGTCTTCATTGAATTTCGACCTGGTCAAGGCGGAGCTCACACCGGAAGAAAAATGCAGCTCCGTCAAGTATCTGATGGAGAACCGCAACGTCAACACGACGCTGGCCTTTGTCGGCGACGGCGTATGCGACGCGGATGCGCTCAGGCTGGCGACCGTCGGCATCGCGCTCGGCTGCCTTGACAAGCCCGAGGCGCTCGAAAGCGCCGACGCGGCGATCCTGAACCGGGAACTCCGCACGCTGCCGAAGCTCTATCGTCTTTCCAAGCGCGCGCTGCGCGCCGTATTGGAGGATACCGTCGTCTGCGGCGCGGTCAAGCTGCTGGTGACGATCTTCGGCGCAGCCGGTCTGTGCCCGCTCTCACTGGCCGTTCTGATCCAGACCGCAGCGATCCTGTTCGAGGCATACAACGCCCGTAGCATCCTGTATTCTGACGAAAGACGAAGTCTGTTCCGTGCTAAAGAAAGGAAGATTTGAAGATGAATGAAGCATTGAAGGTTCTCTATGACCGCCGCAGCATCCGCCGCTACAAGAACGAGCAGATCAGCCGTGAGGAGATGGACGCTGTGATCCGCGCCGGCGTATGCGCCGCCTCCGGCAAAAACGGCCAGTCCGCGATCATCATCGCCGTTCAGGACAAAGAGACGAGAGATCTCCTCTCGCGTCTCAACGCCGCCGTGCTCGGCGTCAAGTCGGATCCTTTTTACGGCGCGCCGACCGTTTTGATCGTCCTGGCTGATGCGAAGAGCCCCTACGCCGTGCAGGACGGAAGCCTTGTCCTGGGCAATCTGATGAACGCGGCCAAGGCGATCGGGCTCGGCTCCTGCTGGATCAACCGCGCCAAAGAGGTCTTCGATTCCGAGGAAGGAAAAGCGCTGCTGAAGAAGTGGGGCGTCGAGGGCGAGTGGATCGGTATCGGGAACTGCATTCTCGGATACCCGGACGAGGATCCGGCGATGAAGCCCCGCAAGGAGAATTTCGTTTACTACGTTCTCTGAAAGCATGAACGTTTACGATTTCGACAAGACCGTTTTTTATCCCGACAGCTCCGTCTGCTTTTTCCGATACTGCCTGAGAAGGCATCCGCGCGCCTTGCTGCGCGTTTCGCCCGGGATCATATCCGGCGCGCTTCGCTACGCCTTCGGTGCGATCGGAGCGAAAGCGCTCAAGGAAAAGCTCTTTGCCTATCTGCGCTTCCTTCCCGACCCGGAGAGTACGGTGAAAAGCTTCTGGGATGAGCGCATTTCGGCTGTGGAAGCCTGGTATCTCAAGCAGAAACGGCCGGACGACCTGGTCATCACCGCATCGCCGGAATTCCTGGTCGGAGAGGCAGGCCGCAGGCTGGGCGTCGAGGTGATCGGGACGCGCATGGATATCCGCAGCGGACGGATCGAGGGCGAGAACTGTCACGACAAGGAGAAGGTCCGCCGTTTCCGCGCCGTGTATCCCGACGCGGAAATCGAAGCGTTTTATTCGGACTCCTTATCCGATACCCCCCTGGCCGAGCTCGCCGGCAAGGCCTTTCTGGTGAAAAGGGGAACGCTTACCGACTGGCGGACGGAACAAAAAAAGAAAGAAGATTGAGAGGATCGACATGTCTTCATCTACCAAGGAAGCGCTGGGCGCCGCGCTGAAAAAAATGATGGCCGTCAAGCCCATCGACAAGATCACCGTCAAGGATCTCGTGGAGATCTGCGGCGTCAACCGCCAGACCTTTTACTACCACTTTGACGACGTTTACGATCTCCTGGAGTGGGTCTTTGAGGCCGACGCCGAGAAAAACCTCCCCAAGGAGGTCAAGTATGAGCGCTGGCGCGAGGACGTGTCGATGTTCTTCAAATACCTCATCCGCAATTCCGATTTCGCGCTGAACATCTACAACTCCCCGAACAGGACCTACATGCTGCGCTTTTACAAGCAAAAGCTGCAGGACTGCATCCGCAGCTTCGCCGTCATCGTATCGCGCGACATGAAGATCGACCGGCGCGATTTTGAATTCGTCGTCGAATTTTATGCCAACTGCGTGGTCGGCGTGATCTCACAGTGGCTCGATCTCGGCATGCAGCTTCCCGGCGAGGTCACCGTGGAGCAGTGTCTGACCGTGCTGGACAACAGCGTGGAAAACCTGCTGGAACGCTTCGTTCACGAGTAAAGAAAATTCCGGCGGACCCTTTCGGTCCGCCGGAATTTATTTCGTCTTTTTCTATTGAAAGAAAAGCGGATATAGGGTAAAATAAATCGTCTAAGCCTGTTTCGGAAACGAGGGAGAAAAATGGCGGAACAAAAAACAAACGTGATGCGCCTGCTCGATCAGAAGAAGGTCGCCTACCGCGCGCACGCCTATCCCCACGGCGACGAGGCCGTGGACGGCGTTACGGTCGCGGGCCTGATCGGAAAAGCCCCGGAATGCGTGTTCAAAACGCTCGTCGCGCGCGGCGCGGGCAAGAGCATTTATGTTTTCGTCATCCCCGTCTGCGGCGAGCTCGATCTCAAGCGCGCCGCGAAGGCGGCGAAAGAAAAGTCCGTCGAAATGGTCCATGTCAGCGAGATCAACGCGCTGACCGGCTATGTCCGCGGCGGCTGTTCGCCGATCGGTATGAAGAAGCAGTATAAAACCTTTTTTGACAGCAGCTGTCTCGGTCTGGAGAGCATCGTCGTCAGCGCCGGAAAGATCGGCGCGCAGGCGGAGCTTTCGCCGCAGGAGCTGATCCGTTTGACGCGGGCCGAAACGGCCGAACTGATAAAGGAGACCTGATGCAGGAGAGCATTTTCATCAAGGGCGCAAGGGAGAACAATCTCAAAAACATCGACGTCGAGATCCCGCGCGACAAGCTTGTCGTGATCACGGGCCTCTCCGGCAGCG
>JAEEGI010029604.1_pt1 | contig 10337 bp, 11 predicted proteins | sample 8958751 | NCBI WGS metagenome assembly JAEEGI01 (sample SAMN16246545, study PRJNA631951) | gut metagenome | biome: gut microbiome; feature: rumen; material: KS-attached | host: Bos | place: Iran: Karaj | collected 2018-10 | reverse complement strand
CTGATGTGCAGGAACTTCATAGCGGGGAACTTTGCCCAGCAACAGGTCGCGCATCATCGTACAGGTCTTGTCGGTACCGCCCTTGGCCAGCGTGGTACTCATGGTGCCGAGGATGCTCATCACTCCGACACGGCTCCAAAACCCATGAATGGTGGAGATGTCGCTGTAGCCGACAATCCACTTCCTGGCAGCCTTCACTTCGTCGAAAGGGAGCTGGTCTATGAGTTGGATAGTACCATAGCCGCCGCGATTGCAGAGGATAGCCTTGATGCTTGGGTCACTCAAAGCCCAGCGGATATCACTCACACGCTCTTCTACCGTTCCGCCTATTTTGCCGTCCAGCACCTTATCAACATTGGGACTGATGACGGGTTCAAAGCCCCATGAGCGGAGCACATCGGCTGCTTTCTCAATGGTCTCCATCGGTGTGAAGTACGAGGGCGAGATCATTGCCACCCTGTCACCCGCCTTCAGATTGTCGGGCTTCGCGCAGTTCAGTACCACCTGCTCTTCAGGAGTCGGCACTACAACAATGTCATCGTCATCCTTACTGCACGATGTCAATGTCATGGTAGCCATCATGGCAACCACTGTCATTAATATAAGCTTCTTCATCTGAATATGCATTCTAAATCCCCATAGCTTTAACGAGCTTGTCCAGCTCAGGGTTCTCTTCTGGTGACGTTACATTGAGCGCACCATCATCTGGAGCTTCGAATGTCACACTGGGAGCAGCCCCGGCATTGTGGGCCTTTTCTATGTATTCCTTCACTTCGGTCTCATTCATGCCGTTCATGACTAGAGCTGCAAAGATGCAACTCATCACATCGGTTTTGAGACCATTCTTCTTCATATCCTGGAGTTGCTCTTTCGTGAGAGTACATTCCAAAGTATAATATTTGATGGCCATGTTGCCACCAATCTCATTGGCAATATCAGCCAATTGTACCTTATACGGGTCTTGTCTCCTATTTATCGTTGTCATATTCATCTTCTACAGATTTTTTACTTGTACCATTACTTACAATGGCATAAAATACGATAACTACTACTGCTATGATGATGAACCAAATCATAGATGCCTTTCTTTGTTATTACCAATTTGGTGGCAGCACGATATTCTCCACGTCGTGAGCCTTCTCGAACAGGGGAGAAATCTCATTATCGGTGAATCCTGCGATGCCACAGCCGATGCGGGTAACAAGGAAGGTCAGATCTGAATGTGCCTTGGCAAACTCGATAAACTCATCCACATACGGACGGATGGTTTCTACGCCGCCTTGCATCGTTGGGATGGCATAACTCTGACCTTGCAGACCCACGCCCTGGCCCATAATAGCCCCAAACTTGCGATAGGCGATGTAGGCCGCCCCGCCGCCGTGCATACCTTTCAGGTTGCTTCCGAACACAAAGATCTCGTTAGGCTGCAACTCTGTAATAAACTCTGGTGTTGTTCTCTTTTGTTCCATATCTGGTGCTTCTGTTTTGCTCATTCTCATATCCTCGTAAACCATAGGTGCAGGCATGCCCATTGGGGCTTCCTCCATCATAGCCTCGCTCACGACGATAGCACGCTCGTCCATCACCTCCGGCATGTCCAAGTCCATATCGAAATTCTTGCGGAAGTAAGGCACGATAATCTTATCTTTCAGCTTGTTGTAGCGCTGAGACACAGCTGAAGGAGTAATGCCACATTCCGCAGCCACCTCTTTTCCCTTGAAGCCGCGAATCAGCATCATCATAATAATGAGTCTGTCCTGACGGTTTAGGGGTGCATGGTCGCAGATGTCCTCTACAATCCGGTTGAACTGCAGGCGCAGGTTGTCGCCCTTCATATCGAACGACTGCAGATAGTCCTCGAAGGTGATGCTGCCATACTCCCTGTGATACCATTTCAGTGCATCGAGTACCACATAGCGGAACCCACCAATCAGCCACGTCTTCAGACTGACCTCCGGCGAATGATCCTCCAACGGCTTCCAGTTGTGCTCCATCAGGTAGATGGCATACTGGTGAGCCAGCGACATAAAGTCCAGGTTCTGTTTCCCGCTCAACTGATACCGCTGGTCGAATAGCCGATAACCCGCCTCACAATACCCGTAGAAGTACTCACGGATAATGTCGCTGTCCCCCTCGCGGAAGCCCTCAATAATCTCGTCGTCTGACAGTCGTTGATAATACATGGGCACAAATTTTTCGCAAAGATACGAAATTTTTGCCGCATTAGCTTAATTTTTTCTGAAAACCATCTTCAAATAGATAAAAGACGTCTTAAAATGAAGTTTCACCAATTAAAAAGTTACAATTATGAAAAAGAATGATCCCATGCCCAAGCAGCAGAACAAGAAAGAAACAAAGCGTGTCCATAATCTGATTATCGTCGATGAGAGCGGTTCAATGTACGTCATCCGCAAGCAGGCCTTCGTCGGCATGAACGAGACCCTCCAGACTGTTCGCCAGATGCAGAAGAAGTACCCTGACCAGGAGCAGCGCGTCACTCTCCTCACCTTCGACAGTAGTCACACTACCTGGCATTACGACAATGCCCCAGCCTCACGAACCAAGAACCTCGACTGGAAAGCCTACAATCCTGGTGGTGGCACTCCCCTCTACGATGCCATTGGTAAGGGAATCGCCAAGGTTAACGCTCAGGTAGAAGACGGCGACCACGTACTTGTTACCATCATCACTGACGGTGAGGAGAACAGCTCTGAGGAGTGGACACTGAAGATGGTTCGCACGATGATTGAGAAGCTGAAGAAGCAGAACTGGACCTTTACACTCATCGGCACCGACAACCTTGACGTCGAGACGATGGCCCACTCTTTCGCCATTGAGGAACACATGGAGTTCCAGCAAGACGAGGAAGGCACCAAGGCCATGTTTGCCCGCGAACGCCGCAGCCGCGAACGCTACAACTGCTGTGTTGCCGAGGATGCCGCCATGCCAACAGGTTCGTTCTTCAATGAAGATTAGTTGGTCTGTTAATACTCGGAGCTGCATCGTAAGGTGCAGCTCTTATTAAAAGTCATGCAAAGAATAGCCTAATACAATCGTCCCCCAACAACTTTATCAGAAGGTTTATACCAGGTATCTTCTGAATGTAACATGCACCACAATTAAGAACAAATTTAATGTTCATGATAAGCTTGATAAATTGAATTGCAACACGCAAAAAAGTAAGTCTGATATTTAGCATAATCTCTTTTTCCAATAATGTATGCAAAACATCAGTCTGCGTCAAGGGCAGATTCATATGGCATGAAAAAGAGCAACCAGTCGAGGTTCCGGTTGCTCTTGACTTTTGTGGAAATCTTAGCGTTTGCTATTATTCAGCGTCAGAGAAGCCTTGCAGATAATCCATCGAACAAACGTTCACGAATAAGTAGCAATGCCCACGCGCTGTGTTAGAGTTTCACAACTCACTTTTATTTTGTCTTTTCAAAAAGAGTGACGGCATCCTGCATAATGTCATAATGGTCAAATGCGAGATGTGGTAAATCAGACAGTGGCCACCATTCTGCTTTGGCAGCATCATCCTGGCCAGTGACAGCGATAGGCTCATCGATGATGGCCAGATAAGCGACGGTTATTGTCCTCCCTCTTGGGTCACGGTCAACCTTGGAGTATGCCCCAATCTGATGAATATCCGACAGCCGAAGCCCTGTTTCTTCTTCCAGTTCTCTGATAGCGCATTGTTCAGTAGTTTCATCCATGTCCATGAAACCGCCGGGGAATGCCCATGCACCCTTGAAAGGAGGATTCCCCCGCTGGATAAGCAGCACCTTTGGCTCTGCCTCCCTCGTTATTACAATACAGTCAGCCGTAACAGCCGGTCTTGGATATTTGTATGTGTATGCCATGTCTTTTCCTCCCTTCTTTTATTGCCAATATCGTGCATCAAGGTAGTTGTATAAGTCTGAATGTGTATCCTTGATGGGACACATCAGTTGCTTGGGGTCGATAACAATGAATTTGCTGACATCTTTCAGTCCTTGGGCATAGTTGCTGATTTCCTTACGTAATTCTTCATTGCCATAAGGAATTACATTGATGTGCAAATAATCGTCAACAGGTAATGCCGCATCATTGCACCAAATAATGCTCTCTACCAACAAAGTTTGACGCACCAATTCATAAAGTGGATCATACTCGTATGCCTCCTTCCATGTTGGTATATTGGAATTGCTGTGGATGCGTGATGGATAGCGGTTAATCGAAACCTGTGGAGCACGTTTGTGTTCGTATGTCTCTACATATTTCCATTCGATTGGGATGAGAACTCGCTTATGGTTAGCCGTTTCAGCATATATGACGGCATCAATGGAGGTACACATGGCTCCCCGCTTTTCTGTCCTTTCGCCAAGTAATGAGCGATTTTTCCACACAAATTCAAAACATACATTTCCGTTGCAATCGGTTCTGTCTAATGGATTCGGAATAATCCTCGTGAAATGGTATTTGTGCTGGATAGAATTGAGTACTAACAGAAGAGCAGATGTTTCTTCTCCCTTCATAAATGGGAACAGATGATTTACACAGCTTATTTGAGATGAAAGCATGTGCCCTGTAGGTACATTGATTGCATCATGGCTTTTCCACCATCCTATACCATTCTTTCGAAAATACTCTATAGCAGCTTCACGAATGGCAGGATAGATATTTGTCACCTCTTGGCCATCCTCGATAATGTAAGGAAACTGGATGTTCTGCAGACCAGCTTTCCATGTACCACCACCTTTTATGCCATTGAACTGTGGCAATGTCTGAAGAACTTTGATTTGTTGCGCTCCCTGCAGTTCCTTGTAAGTAGGTGCAGGAATCAATTCTGCCGGCATCAGTTGCAATACGGTTGAATGTTCAAAATCGACAGCAGCCTTTCCCTGGTTCATGTCACTCAACAGCTGTTCTTTTGCATATTCGATGAGTGGATGCAGTCTGTCAGTCAGAAACACTGCCTTGATTTGTGTGATGGAGTTCGAATGGATGGCATCGAGAATAAGTTCAAGACCTCTTGAAGCTTTTTCTCTCTTGTCTGTGCGGAACTTGTCTGCTTCATGCGGGTATTGAATTTCGTGAGTGATGAATAAGCGATATAGGACATTGGCATAGAACATCAGTTCGGTGATGATGCCAACGTGAGTATTGTCTGAATTGATACAGTCTTTGAGTTCGTAAACATAGAATATGTCATGGTTAATTCTCCAGAGGTCGGCCTGACTTGCGCCTCCAGGAGTAATAGCGGTGGCTTTACTCACAGCTCCGTCAAACAAGCCCATTGGCAGTTGATGATTGGCATTGCCTAAAGTAGAGAGGTATTGGTAGACCGCCGTTTCGAGCATGGCCTCATACTTCATCGCCCTGTCATTCTCACCTTTCTCGCTTTTGTCCTTGCTGTCTTGAAGTGGGAAGTTAAGCGTGAACTGGCTGATACTACGACCGAATACTTCAATGGTCTCTTTTTTGCTTTCGGCAACAGTTGCCCAAGAATAATTCTCTACAAACCATACCACACGCAATAAGAACCGATTGAAATGTTTCCTTTGGTTAGTTTGAACCTTCTCTTCCAAAGAGAAAACAGGATTATTCCAGTCAATGATAACATGAGTTATGGTCGAAATGAATGACTTGATGCAGAACACCCATCCCTCAAAAGCCGATGCGTCGTTCTGCATATTCTGCAGGACTCCATCTGCATCAATAATGATATGTAGAGTGTCATCCATGACGCTCACGTCCATCTTTGACGGCAATTCTGCATAATATACCTTCTTTTTAATTATTGCCAGTATTTCACTCTTATCCATATTATGCCATATCGATATATTACAATTCTTTGAATGCCTCCAGCAGCATCTTCATGCCCTCTGTGGCTGTGGTTTTGAAGTGGGTGAAGCCCAAATGCGTGCATTGCTCCATCTCTCCTGGGTCAATCACGAACTTAGGCACTTCATGGTGTGCATAGTTGATAAACCCTGCTGCTGGATAGACCTTCAGCGAGGTTCCGATGACCACGAAGATGTCGGCCTTGCTCACGATGTCAATGGCGACATTCATACTGTCAATATACTCTCCAAACATCACGATATATGGCCGAAGTTGTGAACCGTCCTCTGCCTTATCTCCCACTCTGATGGGTGTTGTCAGCGGATATTCCTTCACGTATGTCGTGCGGTTATCCATCGAGCAGACCTTGCTCAGTTCCCCATGCAGATGGATGACCCGTGTCGAGCCAGCCCGTTCATGCAGGTTATCCACATTCTGCGTGATAACCGTCACCTCATGCTCTTTCTCCAGTTCTGCTATCATGCGGTGAGCATCGTTCGGCTCCACCTCGGCCAGCTTTTTCCTCCTCCAATTATAGAAGTCAAGGCACTTCTGTGTCTCATTATAGAGAGCATCTGTACTGGCCAGGTGAACCCACTCCTCGTTAGTCCACATGCCATCCTTACCACGGAATGTACTCAATCCGCTTTCAGCACTAACGCCCGCACCTGTCAGAAATACTATATGTTGTCGAGTCATATTTTTAAATTAATCCCATCCTTCTTCATCGTTATTCTCCATGTAACGACTCATACCGTTGTCCTCCATATCATCCTCGGATGCAGGATCGAAACCACGCATATTGTCAGGCTTATGGGGAGGACGGACTTTTCCGTGAGGTGGTGGAGGTGGCGGTCCATCGAAATGCTTACCATCAGGCGGTGGCGGTGGTGGAGTATGGCCGTCCATGAATTCATCCGGCGATGGATGGTGAAATGAATCTGGGCGCATAGAGTCTGTAACAATATCCTCTATGCCATTTTGATTTGTGTCATCAGCATTTTTCCTGCTGTTACACGACAGCAAGAGCGACGCTAAAATCAATATGTAATATACATTCTTCATTCTGAAATTTGAATCTCATGACTATTTTAAGGGTTCATCTACATCTGTTGTTTCTTGAGTTAAATAATATATCTATCTTACATATTTTTCTCTTATGTCTCATCCTTCATTAAATGTTATAGTGAATATCTTGCCTTCGGGATTGGTATATGTTATGACATCATCCATTTCCCGAATGTAACCGATTAGATGATTACTTCCCATGTACTCATGTACCATTCGTAGACCTTTAGTATTCTGTGCCTTCTTTATCCAGATATTTCCTCTTTCAGAACTGAATCCAGCTGGATAATCTCCTAATTTGATATAATCCCCAGTAACTTCAAGGTAGTACCCCAATGGGGAAAGAACTACGCGACAGTCATAAGACAAGAATCGTTTACTTGTCTTGGAAAAAGGAACACTATCAATGAAATGCCAATCTGAATCATTATCAATGTCATTTTCTTCATTTTCTTCGTCTACATGCACTTCATAATGGTCTTCAATGCCTTGATGTTTTATGTCGGCTATAACCATTCTTATATCCGCATACTTTGTTTCACTCGGACACAAATCCTTTATTTCTTTCAGATGCGCATCAATGCCTACTTTCCCGATAGCATCCTTTATTGAACCAAGTAGGTCTTGTTTAACAAAGCTCTTCACATCAACATCGCCATTCTCTATGAGCTGGGCAATATGCCCATAGATAATTTCAATGCGTTGATTGTTTTGCTCTGCTATTTGTTGTGGTGATAATCCGTCTTTGAGCATCCATAAGGTTCTCTGTGACCCATGAATCGATGATAAATGGCGAACAGTCTCGTCTTCATTTTCTTCATCTTCATCTATTCTCTTGACAGACTTCATATACTCTTTCACAATAGGATCAGTCTTAATAATTTTGCTTGTAATAGGAGAGACTAATATTATCCCATGGAACTTCCTACAGCGACTCAGTGCTACATAAACTTGGCCATAAGTAAATGCTTTTCCTGCATCGATAATCACCTTGTCAAACGTAAGCCCTTGACTTTTATGTATTGTTACTGCCCAGGCTAGTTTCAGTGGATATTGTTTGAAGGAGCCACAAAGAGTCGCCTCTATCTCTTTTGTCTTTTTGTTGATATGATAGCGGTAGAAGTCCCATGTTTGACGTTCAACTCCAATCTCAACACCTTCGTCTGTTCGAACAACAATCCCCCTGTCACCAAGAGAAATGACTGTGCCTAATGTGCCGTTGACATACTGTTGGTAATCATTATCATTCTTGATAAACATAACTCTGGCACCACGCTTCAACTGAAGGACATAGTTTGTCGGCCACTCTTCTTTTGGAAAGAAATCCTCGATATAAGCCTTATATTCATATACCGTTCCAGACAATTCTTCTAGTCTTTGCTCATTGTATTTCTTGGAACGCCAGTTATGAGTGGTTAATCTTATATAACCTTCATCGTCATTAGGAACAAAGCCCTTTTTGTACCTTCCTTCAAGTTCTTTAAGTTCATTAGCAGAGACATGCCCCAATCTGACGTTATTCAACAAAGTTACGAAATTTCTGTCATCCTGTCTATGAATGATTTTGAGCTCAAACATTGGACAGTCCATTTTCTCCAGTATCTTGCTACTGAAGAAATATGGTGAAGCGTACTTCTCTTTCAGCTTCTCCCAATCCTCTTCGGGAGCCACAGGCATTAGCTGATATAGGTCACCAAACATGACAATCTGAATACCACCAAACGGAAGGGAATTTTTCCTGTAATGTCTCAGTACATCATCAATCTCGTCCAATAAGTCGCAGCGGACCATGCTCACCTCATCAATGATGATGATGTCTACTCTGTTTACAATAGTAATTTCTTCCTCTTTGAGGGCATAAAGCTGACGATTCTTCATCCCTGGAATATATGGCCCAAGAGGGAGGCGAAGGAATGAGTGAATAGTAACGCCTTGGGCATGTTTGGCAGCAACTCCCGTAGGAGCAAGAACTACAACATTCTTTTTTGCTCTCTTACATTCGGCAGTAATTTCGCGAAGTACGGTAGTTTTTCCCGTACCAGCTTTACCCGTAATGAATAGCGAATCGCCATCCATCACCAGCTTTAATGCTTTTTTGCCGTATATGTCTAATTCAACAGCCATTTGTCAATCTTGATGATTAACTATTCCATTTCGTCTGGACTGTCATAAAACTCCATTGCTGCGAGGGCTTCATCATCATTGCTGAATTCCGAATCCTCCTCGAAGATCTCTTCCACTTCGTCGGCAACCTCTCTGTTCTCCAGCTGCTCTATCTCCACCTTTTGCTTCTCTGGTGTAAACGAGCCTACCTTACCTGCTTTTATACGATGTCTCATAACCTTTATGTATGAATACAAACTATTAATATTGCTTGCAAATTTACATATTTCTATTCGATTTTTGGCCAATTATCTACATTATCTTCAAAAATTCCCTTCAAAGTTTGTTTATTTTCTATTTTATCACTACTTTTGCAGCTGGATTAGCATCAAGAGTGATTAGGTTCACACCAACCGAGCTTTCGTTATGCCACGGTGGTAAAGCGATGCGAGTTAAGTGAGTATTAACTAAAATGATAACGGTATGCAATACACCCGAATTGTTCTTAATGAACCGCATGCCTCCATTGAGGGGCTTTATGACGAGCATCTGAGTTTCTGGAATATTGACGCGAAGTTCGTCAATGACATTGTGCTGAAGTGGACTGACTGGCACACTGACTATCTCTTTCATGGCTACAGGAAAGAGAATATCAGAACAGTCAGATTCCCTTATTCACGCTTCATTGTTGACGCGGAGCGTCTTTGGAATGATCCTCTGGAGGCTGAAGGCCAGGGAATCCTATATAAACAGTTTGATGGTTATTTGCGAATGATTCCCCAAGAATATGAAGAGCATTTGCTGAATCTATGGCATAATCACCAAGAGCGGCTTAGGGACAATCTTTGTCCTGAAGCACTTCTGCTGGATTGTCACTCTTTCCCCAGTGAAATGAGCGATGTCGATATCTGTATTGGTTATAATGAAGACTGGTCGAAGCCTAATAAAGAAACCATAGAGCTGGCAGTCAACCTCTTTGAAGACTGCGGTTACAAAGTAGGCATCAATGAGCCATACAGCAACTCTGAGACACCTGAATGTCCTTTCATATATCAGTCCATGATGTTGGAAGTTAACAAAAAAACGTACATGGAAGACGGCTCATTGCGCCTAAAGAAGAATCTTTCAAATCGGAAGACGATTCATGACCTGGTTACGACTCTTATGTCAGAGTTATCCGTATAAATCACTCTTTTCTGCTTTATCTTTTGTATATTCGAAATAAAAGCATTACCTTTGTATGTCGAAATGGTAAAAAGAAAAGGATATGGGAAAGATATTACGAGATATGACAGCTGGAGAGCAGGCTTTCTATGATGAAGACAGCAAGAAGTTTCCAT
>JAEEGI010029603.1_pt1 | contig 10337 bp, 11 predicted proteins | sample 8958751 | NCBI WGS metagenome assembly JAEEGI01 (sample SAMN16246545, study PRJNA631951) | gut metagenome | biome: gut microbiome; feature: rumen; material: KS-attached | host: Bos | place: Iran: Karaj | collected 2018-10 | reverse complement strand
GCGGGCGGTGGGGCCTGCGTTTATCCGAAGGCGGGTGATATTCACTCCGGTAGCGGCCATATCTATGACCGGTATGTTATTCATCTGAGTTTCGCTCCTGTTCCGGCTGACCTTGAGCCGGAACGAGAGCCCGGCTCAGCCAGCCTTAAAGTTGTAGATTGGTTTCAATACTTCGATCACATCGACACTGTCGGAGATCACGTCGATGATGTCCTCCAGGGACTTGTACGCCATAGGTGCTTCGTCGATAGTGCCTTCGCTGACGGAGGTGGTATAGACTCCAGCCATTTCCCTGCGGTATTCCTCCATGTCCAGGTTTGCCTTTGCTGCAGTTCTGGACATGATCCTTCCCGCTCCGTGAGGGGCGGAATAGTTCCACTCGGGATTCCCTTTACCGATGGCCAGAACGCTTCCATCGCGCATGTTGATGGGGATCAGAACCTTTTCTCCTTCATGTGCAGCGATGGCACCCTTGCGCAGGATCATCTCTTTTGTATCAATGTAATTGTGGATGGTGTGGAAGGCGTCCAGCGCTGACAGGCCGCTGCGCTGCATAAGGATCTCCGCCATCAGCTCGCGACTCCGGCGGGCAAACTGCTGGCAGATCTCCACGTCAAAAAGGTAGTCTGCCAGATACTGACCGTAGACGAAGCAAAGGTCATCGGGGATCTCAGATTCTTTGACGTTCCATTTCAGTTCTTTCAATGCCTGCTGGATCTCAGACTTCCTGCCGGCAGCCTTGTACTCGGCGATCAGAGCATCCCGCTTTGCAAAGTATTCCTCTTTCCCCTTGCTGAGATCGATGGCCAGGCGCTGGTAGTGCTCGGCCACCTGCTTGCCCAGGTTCCGTGAGCCGGAATGGATGACCAGGTACTTCGTTCCGTCAGACGCAGTATCCACTTCGATAAAGTGGTTGCCTCCGCCCAGGGTGCCGAGGCTGCGCTCCAGCCGCCGCGTATCCTTCAACACACGGTAGCTGCGAAGCCCGGTGAGATCAAACCTCTCCTGCCGTCCCTCCCAGACGCTCATGCCTGAGGGAATATAATGCGCAGCGGCGTCCAGACGTTCCAGGTCGATCTCCCGCTCTGCAAGACGAACCGTGTACATCCCGCAGCCGATATCCACCCCGACCACATTGGGTACCGCCTTGTCGTGTACGGTCATGGTCGTGCCGATGGTGCAGCCCGCACCCGCGTGTACGTCAGGCATGATCCGGATCCGGCTGCCTTCGGTGAAACTGTAGTCGCACATGCGCCGGATCTGCTGGATCGCCTCGTCTTCGATGACCTTGGCATAGCAGATCGCGGTGTTTACTTTTCCCTTGATTTCAAGCATTTTTGATTATTCGCCTCCGATAATGGACAGAAAAAGGCCGCTCACCTCATATAAGGCAAGCGGCCGGATACTTCTTATCTGATCCTGAAAGGGTCATTGGATCATGCTGCCGTTATACTTTGCCTTATACAAGCGCACACTGACATAGCCCAGGTAATAAATACTGGACTGGCACAGTTCCTGCTCTTTAAGTGACAAAGCAAACCTAAACGAAAGCATGATTTTCTCCTTTCAGGGCATGGCCCGATTTCTGCGGCTACTATAGCACAGGGATTTCGCCTTGTAAATAAACCTGTGGTATAAAACCAGGCGTGTTACGATACTGTAATCTACTATGGCGGATGTTCTCATAACGAAGCCTTCTTAGCTTTCGCTTTGTTGGGTGAATGCATCAGCATGATCTTTCTTGAACTGTTCCCACATTTCTGCAACACGATACTCTTCTTGGGGAAGCGGGGCTTTTACATTGAGGGCAGCCATAATCTGGTCCAACCTTTGCATTTCTTCCTCGGAGAGTGCGGTGATCTCCTCACTATCCAATTCTGCGGTATTCATGATGCTTTTCAGCACGTTTCTCAGTTCCTCAACCGTGTAGTCTTCATACTTGGTAGTCATTTCTGCGACACCCTATTCTTCATAGTATGCTGCGCACTTTATATATCCACCGCTGTCCGGAATAACTAGGATTCCCTGCTTTTCATACCATTGCTGACAAACGAGGACGCATTCATAGACGGCACCGGTGTGGCATAACTCTTCAAACGGCTCCAGATACTCTCGTTCGACCAGCATATCCGTTACGAAGTTTTCATAGTCCATTCCGTTCAGCGTGATGCGCCCGATTATACGATACGGCTGCATCTGCTCAAGTGGAAATGGCTGGTTCAGTTCATCTTCATTTCGCGGAGAGAAGACGAAAAACGCGCTTCCGTCTGTCCTGCTGGGGGTCCTATCTTCGGTTATATTATCCATCAGAAGATCATCTCTTTATCCGTTGCAGTAAAAAAAGTGCGCAGCCCCAATCGGGACTACGCACCGAAAAACGCAGAGCTCCGATTGCTGCTACACAAACTCCGCTGCTTGAGAAGATGCGAAGTGGAGATGCGTTTTTACCGAAGTAAAAACCCACCTTCTCAAACAGCTTATAAAGTTTGTGTAGCGAGTATATTCTACCATACAGCCAAAAACAAGGCAATAATGACAGAGAAAAAACCGACAGTCTTTCGCCCGCTGACAGCAAGCGATGAAGACTGTCGGTATCCTGTTTATTGAATTGTAACGGCCCTCAAGTGCCTTGGTAGAGAGCCTATGACAATCAGCTTTTTGTCATCATCGTGAAGGAAGTAAACCCGCAGCAAGTTCTCCATATCGTTTCCGACACAGAGATGATAATCCAAAGCGCTCTCCACTGGTTTCCCGCGAGCTCCAGGGAAATACTTGATTTTGTACTGGGCTTGAGTGAATTGGACGGTCATAGTCCCGGTTGGCTTTATTTCAAAAGGCCGCCCGTATTTTTCTGAACAACGGGTATTCATTTCTTCGCGTGAGATCCGCTCGTAACGGTAATCCCAATAATCTGTTGCTAGAAAATCCAGTGCATCGCAGATCAGGGATACCTGCACGGTCTTTGCGGATTTGTCTTCAAGCAAGGCTACTGCTTTTTGGTGCATGAACAAGCGGCCTTCAAAAGTCTTTGCAACCCATTCCGCGATGTCCTCGTGGTCCGTTGGTTGCGTGAGCTTTCTCCGGAGATAGGCGATTTCTTCATCCCTTTTTCGCAGCTGGAGCTGATACTTTTGTACCTCTTCCTCTTGCAGACGGCGGAGGTTTTCTTTATCCCGCTCCAATTCTGCCTGATATCTTTTCAAGCTGCCTGTCTGCCGCCTCAGTTCCTCGATCTTTTCTTCCGCTTGGAACAGGTCGGAACGGAGTTCAGCTTCCCGAAGAGACAGGCGTTGCTCCCATTCTACCCGTGTTTCTTCGGCTTGCTGTTCCCACTCCTCTTCACGATTCCGCAGATGCTGTCGGGCGGCGGCAAGGAAAGCGACGTTCCCGAAAGAGTAAGTCTTTCTTCTGGGATACGCAATCATTTGGGCCTTCAACTCTGAAATCAATTCCGCCTGTTTGGATTTCAGAGGAGAATATGCCATAATCCTGACCGCTCCGCCGAACTCGTCCGGTTCAAGGATAACGACATCTCCTTTGTGGAATCCTGCGCCGGCGGCCGTTTTGAAGCGGTTAAAAAGAGAATCTGAAAGACGATAAGTCCGGCAGTAGGTGAAACAGGATTTTGCAATTACCTCAGCATCCAGCGGTGATCTGGTCTCTGAGACCAACTTAGAAGCATGGACCTGTAATTCCGAAGGAAGCGAAGGAGCCACGCCGAACCGAGGCGCAGAGATTGCTTTGCTCAGAGTCTCAACATCCGGGATCTTCTCCTCATCTGCGCCAGGGTCAGTAAAGACAACACACGGTATTGAGTTCTGCTCATGATGCCAAGTCGTCAGCAAGCCCTTCAATCCATCCTGTGTGCCGATATCAGTGACGGTTTCCGTCAGTACGGTGATCTGTGCAAGGCCAAAATCTTGCTTTTCCAGCAAATGACGTACAGGAGCTAGACGATACACAGGAGCGTCTTCCGCTGCATACTCCGGATCGGACATCAATATCTGAAAACCACATTCCAGGACACTGCCGTTGATGCAGAATCCGATGTTTGAAGTAATGACCCGTCCAGGGACAGGCTGACGCTCCTGCTTTGGATTACCCGGATCCGACCCCAAATCCGGCTCGGTGATCTGGAGCGTCCAGGTCCCTTGCTCTGGAATGGAGACGATATCTATTCCGAAACCGCTGCTCACATGGTAGGAGAACAATGGATCCTCTTGCGATGCCAGTTCTTGCAGGTCAGATGGCACATTTTCGCCAAGCCGCAAGAGAAGCCAATCCAGCACAGTACGGACGCCGATACGCAGCCCTTCCTGCGCAGGTGTCTTCTTTGCCATCTGCGCATATAGCTGATAGGTTGGGTATATCTCATTCTTCAACAGCTTAACGATGCGGGCTGGCTCGGCCATTATGATTTCCTCCTGTTCGTTCCTCCAATTCCGTTTTTGCACTTCACTTTTGAGAAACAAGGTGCGTTTTACCGTTACTTTTATGGAATGAGGTTTTCTTGATTATGCGGTCCATTGTAGACTCCGATGCCTTTTTTCGTTTGGTTTCCCCGTTGATTCTAGCACAATCGCCTCTTTGTGGGCAAGGGAAACTCCGGTTTACTGTTTTGTCTTTATATGGGTTCCACATTCTTTCGTTATTTTGAAAAAACACCCTGGTGGTCCGTTGTTTTTGGATCACCAGGGTGTGCTGTGTCGATTATTCCTTACTGCTGTCAATCAAAACCTATCCCAGGATCTTCTTCAAATCCTGTTCTGGTGTGCTGATCGGAGCAATATTATAGTTTTCAACAAGATAGTTCAATACATTCGGAGAGATAAACGCCGGGAGTGAAGGGCCAAGCCGGATGTTCTTGATGCCGAGATACAGGAGCGTCAGAAGGATACATACTGCTTTCTGTTCATACCAAGAGAGAATCATGGAAAGCGGGAGATCGTTGACACCGCAGCCAAAGGCCTCCGAGAGAGCCACTGCGACACGGATCGCGCTATAAGCATCGTTGCACTGTCCCATATCCATGATACGGGGCAATCCTCCAATCGTACCAATGTCCAGATCATTGAATCGATACTTTCCACACGCCAGCGTAAGGATGACCGTATCTGCAGGAGCCTGCTTAACAAACTCGGTGTAATAGTTTCTACCGGGCTTCGCACCGTCGCAGCCTCCGACAAGGAAGAAATGACGGATCGCACCGCTTTTCACGGCTTCGATGACAGTATCCGCAACACTGAGAACAGCGCTGTGACTGAAACCTGTAGTGACAGTGGTTCCGCCATTGATTCCGGTGAACTGCGTGTCTTCAGCAAATCCGCCCAATTCCAGAGCCTTCTCGATGACCGGCGTAAAGTCTTTGTCTTCTCCAATATGTACGACTTCAGGATAGGAAACGACCTCTGTGGTAAACACGCGGTCTTTGTAGCTGGCTTTCGGAGGCATCAGGCAGTTGGTGGTGAACAGGACCGGCGCAGGAAGATTCGCAAATTCCTTCTGCTGATTCTGCCAGGCGGTGCCGAAATTGCCTTTCAGATGAGTATACTTCCGAAGCTCAGGATACGCATGGGCAGGGAGCATCTCGCCATGGGTATAGATGTTGATTCCCTTGTCCTTCGTCTGCTCAAGCAGTTGCTTCAGGTCATAGAGATCGTGTCCGGTGATGACGATAAATGGGCCCTTTTCGACCATCAGAGGCACCGTGACCGGGGCAGGATTGCCATAGGTCTCAGTGTTTGCCTTATCCAGCATCTCCATGCACTTGAAGTTGACTTCACCAACCTTCAGGACGATGGGCAGCAGTTGCGTCATGCCCCAATCCTCACCGATGCCGAAGAGCGCCTTGGCGATGAATTCATTGACAGCCTTATCCGAATAACCAAGAACTCCTGCGTGGTAAGCATAGGCCGCCATCCCGCGGATCCCGAACAGGATCAGGGATTTCAGGCTACGGATATCTTCATCGGCGTCCCAGAGACCGGCCATGTTATAGTCGTCGTTTCTGCCGCAGGGAGACGCGCAGGTCGAGCAGGAGGGAACCAGCGACTCTTTTTCCGCATGTACCTCGTCGATCAGCGCCTGAATCGTGGCCTCATTGAAGTTCACGTTGGTGACGGTGGTGAACAGGCCTTTGATGAGCAGCTTGTATGTGTTTTCGGTCGGCTGCGTATTACCTTCCGTCGCTCGTGCAAGACCGATCAGTGCGCCGGTCAGCTTATCCTGCAGTCCAGCAACATCCGCCTTTTTGCCGCAAACACCTGCGCCGCCGGTACAGCTTTTGCATCCGGCTGTCTGCTCACACTGGAAACAAAACATTTTTCTGTCCATTTTCCATATCCTCCTTAATCCATAATCCTTCCATCCCTGGAAATCGTCACGACCTGCCACGGGATAAACTTACCGCTGGCCTTCAGCGCCGTTTCCGCCGCGTACTGCAGTCCACCGCAGCAGGGGACCTCCATCCGCACGATGGTCACGCTCTGGATGTCGTTATCCCGGATGATTGCGGTCAGCTTTTCAGAATAATCCACCCCATCCAGCTTCGGGCAGCCGATGATCGTGGTCTTGCCCTTCATGTACTCCTCATGCATGTTGGCGTAGGCGTAAGCCGTGCAGTCCGCCGCGATCAGGAGCTTTGCCCCGTCAAAGAACGGCGCCTGCGTCGGCACCAGCTTGATCTGGCAGGGCCACTGCGCCAGGCGGGAAACCGGCTTTCCGGCAGGAACAGGCGCATCTTCTTTCCGCTGTTCAAACTGTGCGACGGCAGAACCGGGGCAGCCGCCAGAATGGGGTTTGTGCTTTTTCTCCTCCAAGTTCTTCCTCTCCTTTGCTTCCTTGACCGCTTTTTCATCATATTCCGACGCTTCCCGCTCCTCAAAAGTGATTGCACCGGTGGGGCAGGCCGGCAGGCAGTCGCCGAAGCCGTCACAGAAGTTCTCCCGCACCAGCTTCGCCTTGCCGTCAACCATCTCGATTGCTCCCTCATGGCAGGCTCCGGCGCACAGGCCGCAGCCGCTGCACTTTTCTTCGTCAATATGGATGATCTTCCGGATCATATCGCCGCCTCCTTCTTTTGTTCTTTCTGCCGCTCAGCGGCTTTCATCAGGTTTTCGTAAGCTTCATCGCCGAAGCACTTCCGGGCATACTTGCACCACTGAACGCAGGACAGCGTGTCGTTGTAAATCACAAAGCCGCAGTTTTCGCAGACGGCCTCCGTATCCACGGTGAAGATCTCAATCTCGTGGCCGCACTGCGGACAGGCCTTTTCCAGCACCTGCGTCTGCGGCTTGCCCTGACACCCTTCCATGATCATTTTGGTCATCTCCTTCGGGTTCTCTTGCTTTTCTGCGTTCAGTATAGTACAATCGCCATAAGCTGTATGTTGCTATAGCAACGAATAGCAATGAATTGGAGGAAGCAGGATGCAAATGGATGTGATACAGCAAGTCGCGCTTTTTCGCGGGATGGACGAGGCGGAGCTTGCCGCTGCGCTGTCCGCGCTATCCGCGAAGGAGAAAACCTACGAAAAGGACGAGACGATCCTGTATGCTGGAAACGTCAGCGAACACATGGGGCTGGTTCTCGAAGGGAGCGTTACCATCGAGAGCAACGACGTCTGGGGCAACCGGACGATCCTCAGCCACATTGAAAAGGGTGGAACCTTTGCCGAGACCTACGCGCTGTTGGAAGACGAGCCGATGCTGGTGGATGTGATCGCAAACGAAAAAAGCAATATTCTCTTTCTCAGGATCGGCAGTCTGAACCTTCTTCAGCAGGATATTTCTCCGTGGCGGGTCAAGCTGATCGGCAATTTGCTCCGCATCTCCTCCCAGAAAAACCTGCACCTCTCCGGAAGGAGCTTTCACACCGCGCCGAAAAGCATCCGGGGCCGTGTCATGGCCTACTTGAACTCCGTATCACTCCAAAAAAACAAAATCGACTTTGACATTCCCTTTGACCGCCAGCAGCTTGCGGATTATCTGAACGTCGAGCGTTCGGCACTGTCCAGAGAACTGTCGAATATGCAGCAGGACGGGCTCATTATCGTCAGACGAAACCATTTTGAAATCGCCAAAAACGAGTAAAGGTAAAACACAAATAAAGCACATTGACCGTTAATTATTTATCTGATTGTTGCTGTTGCAACTGAACTTTGCTAATTATTTCTTTATGATAAGAAATATACCAAGGAAAGGATGTGAGCCGATGGGCTTTGTTTGCAGTACCGAGGGAGTCAATTCCTTCCTTCGTGCGCTGAGCCGGACGTATCGCGTCGTCGCCCCTGTTCGCTTTGAAGGCGGCGGGGCCTTCACCGGCACCGACTGCGTCCGCTATGCGGAGATCACGGACATCGACGACGTGGTCTTCGACGAAAAGAGCCGCTTCTCCTTCAAGGAACTGCTGCTTCCGCCGAGCCAGACGCTGTTCTATTTCACGGAGGATCATGTGACGGAGCCGTCGCCGGCGGCTAAGCCGGCAGTCATCTTCCTGCGTAGCTGCGATCTTCATGCGGTGCGCCGCCTGGACGAGATCTACCGCGGCGGCGGGAACCCGGACTACTACTATGAACAGCGCCGGAAAGACGTCAGGTTCGTGCTGATGGGCTGCACGAAATGCTTCGACAGCTGCTTCTGCGTGGACATGGGCACGAACGTCAGCGAGAACTATGACCTCTCGATCGAGTCGGACGGTGCAGGCTGGCGCTTGGACTGCAAGGATGCGGACTGGGCAGAGTTGCTGCGCAAGCAGGGCGGCACGGAGGCCGAGGTCACACCCTCCCATGTGACAGAGACCAAGACCCGCGTCCGTATTCCCGAAAACCTGGATTTCTCCGTGGCGAAGAGCAAAATGTGGGACGAGTATGACAAACGCTGCATCGCCTGCGGGCGCTGCAACTTCTCCTGCCCCACCTGCACCTGCTTTTCCATGCAGGATATCTTCTATCAGGATAACCCGAAGACCGGCGAGCGCCGGAGAGTGCAAGCGTCCTGCATGGTGGACGGATTTGCAGATATGGCGGGCGGTTCCACTTACCGGAAGAACTACAGCGCTCGGATGCGCTACAAGGTGCTGCACAAGGTCTACGATTTCAACAAGCGCAGTGGATTCCAGATGTGCGTGGGCTGCGGGCGATGCGACGACGTTTGTCCCGAATACATCTCGTTCTCCCGTATCGTAAACCGCCTCGGCGACGCTATGAAGGAGGTGTCCGAAAATGCCGAATAACGACTACATCCCCGTCCTCTCCGAGGTGAAGGAGATCGTCCGGCACACAGCGAATGAGTGGACCTTCCGCCTGAGCTATGACGACGCCCTCAGTGTCAAGCCCAGCCAGTTTTTTGAGATATCCATCCCCAAGTACGGCGAGTCACCGATTTCCGTCAGCGGCATCACGCCAGGCATTCTGGACTTTACGATCCGCAGGGTCGGCCACGTCACGGGCGAGGTTTTCAATTATAACGTCGGCGATAAGATCTACATCCGCGGGCCTTACGGCAACGGTTTCGATCTCGACCAGTACCGGGGCAAGGAGCTTGTCATCGTCGCGGGCGGCACCGGCGTTTCCCCGGTGCGCGGCGTCATCGAGTATTTCGCCGAGCATATGGATGAAACAAAAGGCGTCCATGTCATTGCAGGTTTCCGTGACCTGAACGCGATTCTTTTCCGCGCGGACTTTGCCAAATGGCGCAAGGTCATGGACATCACCATGACGCTGGACGTCGGTGAGCCCACGGAGGAGTACGGCATCGGCCTGGTGACGAAGTATATCCCCGATCTGAAGATCAGCGATCCTGCCTCGGCGGAGGCCATCATTGCCGGCCCGCCGGCCATGATCAGATTCGCAGCAAAGGCGCTGGCAGAGACCGGCTTCCCCGAGACGCATATGTGGGTGGACGAATCCCGCCGCATGTGCTGTGGCCTCGGCAAGTGCGGTCACTGCCGCGTGAATGACACCTATATCTGCAAGGACGGCCCGGTGTTCAATTATGCCGTCGGCAAGCAGCTTCAGGATTGAGAGGAGGCGCGCAGAGATGGATATGAATACCGCAAAACTGAAGAAAAACGCTTTCCGCGTCACCAAGGAACGCGGCAAGACAGCCTCTCGCATCCGCATCCCCGGCGGACACATGGACGCCCGCTTCCTCGCCATCATCCAGGAGATCGCGGAGAAGTACGGCAACGGCACCGTCCACATCACGAATCGTCAAGGCTTTGAGGTCCCCGGCATTGAGTTTGAAGATATGCCGAAGGTCAACGCGCTGCTGCAGTCCATCATTGAGGGACTGGAGATCAACCAGGAGGAGGTCAACTGCGGTTACCCGGCGGCGGGC
>JAEEGI010029602.1_pt1 | contig 10338 bp, 10 predicted proteins | sample 8958751 | NCBI WGS metagenome assembly JAEEGI01 (sample SAMN16246545, study PRJNA631951) | gut metagenome | biome: gut microbiome; feature: rumen; material: KS-attached | host: Bos | place: Iran: Karaj | collected 2018-10 | reverse complement strand
TCGAAGAGCAGGTACTGAAGAGCAGTTCCTTTGTTGTTTTTCAGAATATCGGTTATATGTGCATCGAATCCGTTCATGACTGTCATGGAAAGATCTCCTTTGTTTATCATTTCAACAAAACGATGTGCAATTTCGCACCTGTTTGTTTTAAGATATATATATAACTACATTATAGGGAACGGGACCTGATATGACAAAGGCTGATATAGTGATCATAGGAGGCGGCATCACCGGCACCATGATCGCAAGGGCACTTTCCAGGTAGGATCTTAGGACCGTGCTGGTGGAAAAGGAAAACGACATAGCTGACGGGGCCACAATGGCCAACTCCGCGATAGTCCACACGGGCTATGACCCAGAAGAAGGCACGTTAAAGGGGCTTCTTAACGTCAGGGGAGCAAGGCTCTACGACAGTCTGCTCGATGAGATGAACTGCAGATATCTCACTACGGGAGCCTTCATAGCGGCCTGCGGAGAGGAAGAGGAGAAGCACCTTGCCGTGCTTGCCGGTAGGGCGGACAGGAGAGGCATTCCTTACCGCATCCTCTCGGGCGATGAGGCAAGAAAGGAAGAACCGAACCTCAGCGAAGACGTGACGAAGGTCATAGACTTCTATACCACGAAGGTCATATATCCCTGGGAGGTGGCACTTAAGGCTGCAAAGGTCGCGGTAAATAACGGCGTCACAGTGCTCCTCGGACACGAGGTAACTGATATAGAGAAGAAGAACGGTATATATGCCGTCCAGGCGGGAGATGAGTTGATACAGGCCTCCTGCGTCATAAACGCAGCAGGCATAATGGCAGACAGGATAGCCTCCTTCGTAAAGGAACCGCGTTTCACCATGAGACCGAGAAGGGGCGAATACTATGTGCTGGACAAGGACGTGCATCTCGTGGACCACATAATCTTTCCCGTGCCTTCAGAGGAGAAGGGAAAGGGAGTCCTCGCTGTACCTACGGTGTACGGAAATACCCTCATAGGCCCTAACAGCGACTATATAGATGACAGGGAGGACAACGGGACCTCGTACTACGGACTCGACTATGTGAGGAAGAACATGGCGAAGACCCTTAAAAACGTCCCCTTCAACAGGAGCATAAGGACGTTTGCTGGAATAAGACCGGCGAGCACGTCGTCCGATTTCATAATAGAGGAGTCAGAGACCTCGGAAGGATTCATAAACGTGGCTTCAATAGAGTCACCCGGACTCGCATCCTCGCCTGCCATAGCGGAGTACGTGATAGGGAACTTCATATCAAAGCATTTCGATCTGAAAGAGAAGGAAGGATATGACATGACTCTTCCTAAGGACATAGTCCTTTCCGACATGACTGAGGAAGAGAGGAACGTGCTCATAAGGGAAAGACCCGAATACGGCAGGATCGTCTGCAGATGCGAACAGATCTCCGAGGGAGAGATACTGGATGCCCTCAAGGGACCGCTCGGAGCCACGACAGTAAAAGGGGTAAAGAAGAGATGCCGTCCCGGCATGGGAAGATGCCAGGGAGGCTTCTGCGAGCCCCTCGTGATGGAGATACTTTCAAGGGAGCTCCACAAGGATCCGCTCGATATAGAACTTGACGGTAAGGGTTCATACATCCTTGAAAGGAGCAACAGATGAGGCACTATCAGGCGATAATAATAGGCGGCGGAAGCGCAGGGCTCTCTGCTGCAGTGACCCTTAAGGACAGAGGCATAGAGGACATACTGGTGCTCGAGAAGGACAGGGAGCCCGGCGGCATACTCGAACAGTGCATACATAACGGCTTCGGTCTCCAGCGTTTCAAGGAACAGCTCTCGGGACCCGCATATGCCGAGAGATACATAAGGATGGCTGAGGAGAGGAACGTAAAGATCAAGCTGAATTCCATGGTCATAAAGCTCGCTCCGGACAGAAAAGTGGAATATGTGAACAGTGAAGAGGGAGACGTCACTGTCTCTGCGGATGCAGTGATACTTGCCGTCGGCTGCTATGAGAGGAGCAGAGGCGCGATAAACATATACGGGACGAGGCCTTCCGGGGTATATACCGCTGGACAGGCCCAGAAGTACCTCAACATGAACGGCTATGTAGTCGGAAGAAAGGTCTTCATCCTGGGTTCCGGAGACATAGGACTCATAATGGCAAGAAGGATGACCCTCGAAGGGGCTACCGTAGTCGGAGTCGCGGAGCTCATGCCGTATTCCAACGGACTTCCGAGGAACATGAAGCAGTGCCTCGAGGATTTCAACATCCCCTTATATCTCTCGCACACTGTGACGAACATCTTCGGAAAGGACAGGCTCACTGGCATAGAGCTTTCGGAAGTAGACGATAAGAGGAATCCCATAAAGGGAAGCGAGAAATATTTCGATGTGGATACGCTCCTTTTATCGGTAGGGCTCATACCCGAGAACCATCTCGCCGATGAAGCAGGTATAGAGATGGACCCTGTCACAAGGGGACCGAAGGTGGACGAGAACTACATGACTTCCATAGACGGCATATTTGCATGCGGAAACGGACTTCATGTTCATGACCTCGTGGATTTCGTGTCATTGCAGGCGGAGAGGGCAGCTGAAGGCGCGGCAAGATATCTGTCCGACGGAAAGTCTGAGGCCGGTGTTATCACACTGAGAAACGGTTCGAACGTTTCATATACTGTGCCGAAATACATACATAAGGATGCCGGGATAAATACCGAAGTGTTCTTCAGGGCTTCAAGGCCCATGGATAAGGCGAGCCTTACCGTTTCAAGCGGGGACAGGCTCATAAGGAAGCTCGCAAGGAGAAAGGTGATGCCGAGCGAGATGGACAGGGTGATGATAACGGCTAAGGATCTTAAGGATATTGACGGAGACATAGTGATCTCCATGGAGGAGAACGCATGACGGAGAACAAGGAACTCATTTGCATAAACTGCCCTATGGGGTGCAGACTCAGTGTGACTCTTGAGGACGGCAGGGTCACCGAAGTCACGGGAAACACCTGCCCAAGGGGAAGGGAATATGCTCTTAAGGAAGCGGTCGATCCCATGAGGATACTCACTTCGACCGTGAGGATAAAGGGTGCCGTACACAGAGTGCTTCCCGTCATATCCGACGGAGAGATACCCTTAAGACAGATGTTCGAGGCAATGGCTGAGATCAAGAAGATAGATGTCACGGCTCCCGTAAGGGAAGGCGACATAGTGCTTCATGACATCCTGGGAAGCGGAGTCAACATCATTGCGTCCAGGAGCATGGAAAAGGTGGACTGATGAGGACCGTGAACGTGGCCGCAGCCGTGATGATAAGGGACGGGAAGATATTCGCGACCGAAAGGGGCTACGGCGATTACAAGGACTGGTGGGAATTTCCGGGAGGAAAGATCGAGGAGAATGAATCTCCAACGGACGCCGTCTCAAGGGAGATCGGAGAGGAGCTCGGAGTCAGTATAGAGGTCGGAGACAGGATATACGTGGTCGAATACGACTATCCGGATTTCCATCTGCACATGGAGGCCTTCGCCTGTACTATAACCGGCGGGGAGATAGAGCTGAGGGAACACGAGAACGCTCTCTGGCTCGATATGGAGTCGATCGATTCCGTGAGATGGCTCCCGGCAGACGAAGAGATGATCGAATATTTGAAAGACAACTGGGACGATATCGTTTTGGGACAGTGATATCGTCCCTTTATATGTGTTACAATCTCTATTGTGAATGTAACGAAAGGAGATATTAAGATTGAGATCGGTATTTTCAGAATATCTCGTATCGATAACTGATACGGTAAGGGACATGGTCGCAAGGCTTTCGGAGACATATGACTATGTGAGCGCCCTCGCAACAGATTCCAAGGGATTCTCACTCAGGATATCCAACAATTCGAAGTCTGCGTCCAACAGAACGATGACTACCGAGAGAGGAATAGTGTTCAGAGTCTCGAGAAGAGGTCTCTACAGCGAATATGCTTTCAATGACCTGGATCCCGATAAGGAAGATGAGGCCATGGAGAGGCTGGAACAGGCTCTTGAAGAGCAGTATGACCTTCTGTATTCCGCAGGAGTGAGGGAATATACCACTCCCGAGCTCGATGATGAGCCTTTGGAACTCTTCGTTGAGAAGGAGACGGAGATACTCCCCGAGGACTGCAACATCGAAGACATGGTGAACGATCTCGTAGGCATATGCGAGAAGGCTAAGGAACTGGACGAGAGGGTAATAGAGTGCTATTCGAACGCACAGTCTACGCATATCTCAAAGATGTTCATCTCAAGGAACAGGTTCTTAAGGCAGAGCTATGTCTATTCAGAGGGAAGCGTTGCCGTAGTTGCAGCGAACGAGGACGACAACAAGTTTGCATACAAGGCTGTTGCGGGCCTCAAGGGACCGGAGATCTTCAGGGACCTAAAAGACCAGCTTGAACCTTGCATAAAGCTCGTGGATGAACTGCTGTCTTCAGACAGGATAGAGCCCGGCGAATACGAGATCATTACCGACCCCGAGGTCACGGGACTCCTCGCCCATGAGGCTTTCGGACACGGAGTCGAGATGGACATGTTCGTAAAGGAAAGGGCGCTAGGCAAATACTACATCGACAGGAGAGTCGGTTCTGACAAGGTCACCATGCACGAAGGCGCACTCTGCGCAGAGAACGTCACATCATATGCGTTCGACGATGAAGGTACCCTCGCAGGAGACGTCACCGAGATCGAGAACGGCATTTTAAGGACAGGAATATGCGATGCACTGAGCGCAAAGAGGCTCGGTACCATGGCTACCGGAAACGGCAAGAGAGAGAACTATGCCCACAAAGCGTATACCAGGATGACTAACACCATATTCGATTCAGGAGATGACACTCTTGATGACATGATAGCCTCCATAAAGAAGGGCTATCTGCTCGAAGGCTGCGAGAGTGGCATGGAAGACCCGAAGCACTGGGGCATACAGTGCATAGTGACCTTGGGAAGAGAGATAATTGACGGAAAGCTCACAGGTAAGGTGGTCTCTCCCGTGATCATGACAGGATATGTGCCTGATCTTCTGGGCAACATCTCCATGGTATCCTCCGACAGGGAGGTCTTCGGTTCAGGCGGATGCGGAAAGGGACACAAGGAATGGGTTAAGGTCGCTGACGGCGGCCCGTATCTCAAGACCATAGGGAGGCTCGGATGAAAATGACAGACAGACTTATAGACATACTGAAGAGATCCGGTGCGGACGATTACGAGATAACCGTGAACGACACCGAGGCCTGGGAGTTCTATTTCATCAAGCACGAGCTGGATCAGAACAGGGTGAGGAACACGAGGGAGATCACGCTCAAGGTGTACAAGAAGAGCGAGGACGGTTCTTCCGTCGGATTCGCTACAGCTGAGATATCCCCCACAGCATCAGACGCTGAGATCGAGAAGACCGTGAAGGATCTGGTCTTCCAGGCGTCGCTTCTCAGGAACAGGCCATTCGAGCTCACGGGTCCTAAGGAGAGCGACATAGAAACTGAAGAGAGCGACATAAAGGAGCAGTCCTACGGATTCATAAAGACAATGGACGAAGTTAGCGAGGACGACACCTCGTACCTCAACAGTTATGAGATATGGGTGGAGAGGCACAACAGAAGATTCATAAACTCGAGAGGTGTCGACGTGAGCTTCTCCTATCCGTATTCCATGGTGGAAGCGGTAGTGAATGCCAGGGACGAAAAAGAAGAGATAGAGCTCTACAGGCTCTTCGAGATGGGAACTCTGAGAAAGGAAGTCCTTGAAGAGAACATACTGGAGATGGAGAAGATGGGCGTGAGCAGGCTCGAGGCAGTGCCAACTCCGAAAATAGACGGATATCCGGTGCTCTTCTCAACAGATGACGCACAGAACATCTATGAATACTTCGAGGACAATACCGATGCGGCTTTCGTCTACAGGAAGATGTCTTCCTTCGAGATCGGAAAGAGCATTACGGAAGGCGGTACAGGTGACAGGATAACCATGAGCTCGATCGGAAAGCTGGAAGGCTCTTCCATGAACTTCCCGTATGACAGCGAGGGATCCCCCGTGAGGGACATGGTGATAATAAAGGACAACGTTCCCGTGAATCTCCATGGCAACAGGATGTTCTCACAGTACATGGGCCTCGAAGACAGTTTCGATCTCACTAACATCAAAGTGGAAGGCGGCACCCACAGTGAAGAGGAACTGAGGAGCGGAGACTATATCGAAGCTCTCGAGTTCTCCGATTTCCAGGTCGATTCCATCACAGGCGACATATTCGGAGAGATAAGGCTCGGTTACGTGCACCATGCAGACGGTACGGGCTTCTATGTAACGGGCGGATCAGTATCAGGAAACATGAGGGACAATCTCGACAGCATGGAGATGTCGACCGGGCTCCGCCAGTATGACAACATGCTGATACCGAGGGTTACGAAGCTCTATAAGATGAGCATAGCGGGGGTGGAATGATGGAATACACGGTTTCGGAAGAGATAAAGAACAGACTCAGGAAAGTTACTGAGGACGCCAAGGTAAAGGATGCGCTCCAGTTCATAATCGATGACGACGAGTACATAATAGGACTGCAGACGGATCTCACTCTCATACCTGCTCCTACCTTCAACGAGAGGCAGAAGGCAGAGAGGATACTTGAGATATTCAAAGCAGAGGGACTCACGGACTGCCATATAGACGATTACGGAAACGTGGTCGGTATAAGGAAAGGCACAGTGGGCGATAAGGCGACTCTCCTTGAGGCGCATATCGATACGGTCTTCCCGCTCGATACGAAGCTTGAGATAAAAAGGGAGGACGGTTTTATCCACTGTCCCGGAATCACGGACAATACGAGAGGCGATGCATGCATCATCTCGGTCCTCAGAGCCATGAACCATGCCGGCATCAAGACGAAGGACGACATACATTTCGTAGGTACCGTGCAGGAAGAAGGTATAGGTGCATTAAGAGGCATCAAGTACTATCTCGAGCATCATCCGGAGATCACTCACAGCATATCCGTTGACGGATCGGGATATCAGGGCATAGTCTTCGAAGCTACCGGTATCCATACATATGAGTTCATCTTCAAAGGCATAGGCGGACATGCATGCGGCCATTACGGAAAGCTTGCCAATCCTCTCGGAGCGGCTGCAAGGGCAACGCAGAAGATAACAGACCTCGTGCTTCCCGAGTTTCCAATGACTACAGCCATGGTGACCGGCACTTATGCAGGTTCTTACGAATCCATACATGCCATAGTGGACAAGGCCGTAATAACCGTGAATTTCCGTTCCAACGGTCATAAGGAGCTTATGGAGACCAGGGACAGGATAATAAAGGCTGTAGAGGAAGCCTGCAGGGAAGAGACTGAGAGATGGGGAATGAATGAGATCACCTATGAGATGAACGTCCTCATCGACATAGACGCCGGTACCCAGGACAGGCACGTTCCCATAGTCGAGGCTGCTTACGAGATATCAAGGTTCCTAGGATGCGAAGAGCCGGAACTTGAAGAAGGCGGTTCCACAAACTGCAACAGAGCCATAGAAAAGGGGATACCTGCTGTATGTCTCGGAGCCGGAGCCGAATTCGATTCCAGATGCCACTCCCTCGCCGAGCAGTTCATGGAGAAGGACGCATACAAGGGATGCCAGCAGGCTATGCTTCTGACGGTTATGTGCGCTGGACTTGAATGAGGATTGGACAGTACTTATTATTCAGGTCTGTATAAGGAGACAAAAGAACTGATAGGGAAAGTCCTTTGAGAACACAGTAATGAATATAAAGACGGTAGACCGTAAATGGTACGGACTACCGTCGTTTTATTGTTGCAGAAAAAGCGGGAACATCCTATCCGTAGCAGTTAAAGTTTATGAGTATGGAGTTTTTCTTGATATCCGCTTGAAATCTGACAGGATTGAAATATAATACAGTTAGCATATGCTTACTAAAATATGAGGCATTTTCAAATATATAAGGACGGTCTCTGATATGAAATATCACATTGAAAACAATACGGTACAGGAGACACTAGTCATCCCGCTCCTAGGACGCCTGGTCTGTTCGGAAAGGTATCCGGAACTCTTCTATGACCCTGAAGCAGAGCACATCTGTGCCTCTCTTGATTATGATTTTTCCGAGAAACGCAGGAAGATGGAGACAGCTTTCGGTCTTTTCGGTGCACTTGAAGTTGCACAGCGTCAGTACGATTTTCGAAGTGAGATCGAAGACTATCTGAAAGATCATCCACGGGCAGCGGTGGTAAATCTAGGATGCGGACTGGACGATACCTTTAGAAAGGTGGATAACGGCTTCTGCAGGGGATATAACCTGGACCTGCCCGACGTTATAGAAGTCCGTAACGAACTTCTGCCTCCCGGAGAACATGAGGAGAATATCGCATGTGATCTGAACGATCTGACATGGATGGACAGTATCGACGCGTCGAACGGAGCGATATTTTTTGCTGCAGGTGTGTTCTATTACTTCTGGACCGGAGATATCAAAAGGCTGACAGTAAACATGGCAGAACGATTTCCGGGAGCCGTGCTGGCTTTTGATTCCTGTAATGAGAGGGGTGCAAAGTTTATGCGAAAGACCTGGCTGAAAGAGGCGGGGATCACTGACGTTGCAGCATTCTTTTCATTGAATGACGAAAAGGAACTTGAAGGATGGAGCAGCAGATTCGCATCAGTCTCTTCAAAGAGCTATATGCGGGGCTACAGGGACATATACAGGAACGTCGGACTGCTTCACAGAATGATGATACGCTTCTGTGACACTCTTGTAAAAATGAAGATAATCAGGATATGTTTCAAAGACGGAATGCCTAAAGGAGAGAAATGATGAGCAGATTTGAAGGCGTTGCGGATACTTTATATATACCACTAACGGCAAGGATATATGTATCAGAGCATTTTCCGGAATATTTCATGGATGAGAAGGCACTTTCGCTGACAAGCGAGATACCTTATGAAGAAATCGCTTCGAAGTCGAGCGAATACTATCATATGGCAGGTGCATGCCGCTTCTACAATACGGACAGGATGATAAAGGAGTTCATAGGCAGGCACGACAGATGCAATATCGTCAATATCGGATGCGGGCTTGAGACCTCATATTTCAGGATCGGCCCTGATCCTGAAAAAGCTGTGTTTTACGAGATGGATCTCCCTGAGGTCATAGAGGCAAGGCGGAAGGTGCTCGGAGAATCTGTAAATGAGATACTCATCCCGGGGAACATGTTTGATTTCGGATGGGCAGAAGGGATCGACAGGTCGTTGCCCACGCTTGTCACTGCGATAGGCGTATTTCAGTATTTCGAGGAATATAAGGTCATATCTTTTCTGAAGAGGCTCAGGAAAGTATTCCCGGATGTGGAGGTCATCTTCGACGCCATGACCGGAAAGGCGAAAAGATATGCCAATGAATATATAAGAAAGACAGGCAACAAAGATGCGGAACTGCACTTCAGTGCCGACAGCGGAAGGATCATTGCCGGAAAATGCGGAATGCAACTCATTGAAGAGAGGCCTTTCTTCGGTGTTGCCAGAAAGCAGCTGAAGAGAAAACTCAAGCTTTACACCCGCATTGCCATGAAGGTCGTGGATGAGAGCAGCAGACGCGGTTTTCTGACACATCTAAAAGGGTGAAGAGAGGATATAAATGGGATTGTTTAAGAAGTTCGTCGCACAGACAAAAAAACCTGAGGGATTCCTCGGGAAACTAATGGTAGGAAGCATGAACAGCGGTCACTCAAAACTTGCTGACTGGGGCATGAAACATCTTACAGAGATAGATGCCGGAACGATAGTTGAGCTCGGATGCGGTGGAGGGAGGAATGCGTTAGAACTGCTGAAGCTTTATCCTAAGTCAAGTCTTACGGCTATTGACTATTCAGAAGTCTCAGTACAAAAAGCAAAGGATACGAACAGTGATCTCATAAGGGAGGGAAGATGTGTAGTGTTGCAGGGCAATGTGGCGTCTCTTCCTTTGGAAAACGATTCCTATGATCTTGCAACGGCATTTGAGACAGTGTATTTCTGGCCGGGACTGACAACCTGTTTTTCTGAAGTCTGCCGGATCCTGAAACCCGGCGGTACATTCATGATATGCAACGAATCCGACGGTACAGACGAGACGGCACTCAGATTTGAGAAGATCATAGACGGTATGAAATGCTATACGAGCGAGCAGCTTGAATCGGCACTTAAAGCTGCAGGGTTCACTGAGATCAAAACGGATCATCATCCGTCGAAGCCATGGATCACCGTGTTGGCTAAGAAATGAAGGCATGAAGATACATGGAAATGTACTGATGTGTTCAAAAGAGTTTTCCGTGCAGTCTTTAGTTATTTTGGTGGATAGATATGAAAGACGGA
>JAEEGI010029598.1_pt1 | contig 10338 bp, 4 predicted proteins | sample 8958751 | NCBI WGS metagenome assembly JAEEGI01 (sample SAMN16246545, study PRJNA631951) | gut metagenome | biome: gut microbiome; feature: rumen; material: KS-attached | host: Bos | place: Iran: Karaj | collected 2018-10 | reverse complement strand
ATGTCCCTGGCCATCAAAGGTTCCCGAAAAATTCTTCAACGGAATCCATTGGGCATGAGGCTCTATCGTCGCAGGGTCAACTTCAATTTCTCTATAACTGGAACCTTCATAATCAGGCTTGACGCAAATATAGACCGTATCTTTTTTTCCGGTACTATCGTTCGTCACAGTTTTATCGCCGCAATAGTAGGTTGTAGTGTCATTGGCAAGAATGTCATTGGCAAGCTTACCGCAAGCAGAACTTTCCGCAGCACGCCCCTCTTTGAACGTTCCGTTCACAATGGCGGCAAAACCATACAGTTCATCCGCAGTCGAAATGGAATAGCAACCATCCTTTACGGCGGGCGCAGTCGGAGTCACTTTTGCCCCAACAATCGCACAAGCCATAGAAATTAGCAAAACTATTCTTTTCATTTATAAACTCCTTTTTGCGTAGGATACCAATCTTTTAATTCTTTACGCAACGAACAAAGTTTCCAACATCCTTTAAAGACACAGCGATTTCAGCCGTATTCAAATACAAATCCGAAATAAATGAAAAACGCTCATCGGCCAAGTTCTCAGTCAGACTCCAAAATTCAGCGAAACGACGATCTTCTGTAAAAGACTCATTGCGGTACATAAATCCAATCGGATTCGCCGAGAAGCCATAATCATCGGAGCCATTCCAAGTCACTTCCTCGCCATACCACCCAATTCTTGACTTAAGAATCTTTCCTGCCACATCTTCGCCACCAGCAGTAGCAATCAAAGTATGCCACTCCGTCGAATCCGGCAAATGATAGCCCTCGGGGCAAATGCCACGCACATTATTTGATAAAGTACAAATTTTACCAAAACCGCAATTTTGCGGATCGTTCTTATCCGTCGCGATATTCACCGAATCAATCGCCGCAGCCCAAGTATAAAGTCGCCCCGCCACTGCGCAATTTTCAGACTTGTTACCAAAACACCAGCTGCGTCCCAAAAGGCTCGGAGTCCGAACACTATCCGCATAGTTCAAGTTCTCCGCCATCCACACCTGATTACCAATTTTCACAGTCTTGTAAACTTGTCCGTCACGATTATCTACAAAAGAATCGTACTTGATTTTAGGATTAAAATATGCTTCTTTAGGGATGCTCCAATCAATACGGAATCCATTGTAAACACTCGATAAAAATTCATAGTTTTCCGCAAAATCTTCCACGTACTTTTCGAATGCGGGAATTTCATCCGTATAATTCCAATTTTTAATATTCTTGCGAATAACTTCAAGTTGGCCATTTTCTTTCGCAGTCGATGCCCATTCTGCGATTTTCTCCATCACATCATTACTCCACATGCCGTTTTTTGCAAATACAATGTTGAACATTTCCAAGAGTTCAGTAAGCCCGATTACATTTGCATCCCCCTGCATCATCACGCTCACGGCCAAGAGTGCCGCGTTTCCGTCACCCGACTCAAAAATATTCAAGCTTTCAAATTCAGAAACTTTGTCCGCAACACCCGCAGCGCCAAATGTCGCCAACACTTCTTTTTCGGCCTGCTTTTTAGCTTCCGCAAACGCCATTTCCTTTTCCGTCACGAGGTGTTTCACACGTTCGTACTCCAAATGCGTGAGCAAGTTGACATTCACAGTTTTTCTATCGCTAAGGTCGGTCAGAGCCTTGAGCGAGATCTTTTCCGAAGACTCTTTTCCAGTCACTTCGTTGAGGTAATAACCCGTCACTTCGAACAAAGCACACGACGACGAGAGCGAAATATTTTCAATGTCAAAGTCGCCCTTATCGCTTTTGACTGACCCTTCAAAGCTCTCGCCGGTCAGTTCAAGCGTCTTGCAATCCACGCCCTGCACGTTCACAACAGAACCCGTCGCAAACGGGCCCTTCTGCGAAACGCCCGCCACGTCCAAATCCTTGACGGCATAAATGCCGGCATCGTCCGAAGAACCGCCCGCGACTTCGGAATCCGAGCACGCCACAAAAATGCACGAAATCAACGCAAGCATAAAAGCAAACAATTTATTCAAATTCATAAAAATTCCTTTTGTCTTTGTCACTCAGGCCTTTCTACTCAATTCTTGAGCCCGCTGATCCCGGAACAAGTCCGGGATGACATCCAGACTCATCGACTTTCTCGTTTTCTTCACATTTGTCAAGCCGTTCACTTATCGGGAACAGTTGCAAGTTCAAGCGGTAAACTCTCTGCGTTTTGTCACTTTCCGTAGCAATCGCGATAATGCGGCGACGGAATTCCAGAAGCTCTTTCTTAATCTGTTCATAGGATTCCTCCGTAAGCCCAAGCACAACTCCCGACATCGCGCGTTCCGCAAGAGGCAAGTCCAAAGCCTTCACGGCAAGCTCGCCCATCTGGCGCTGCAAATCCTTCGCGGCAAGCGGCACTGCATCCACGGAACCCATAGAAATAGACTTGTCCGTCTGCACGTAATTCCCTTCTCTGTCTTTTTTCAAGAGATTCGCATCTTCCAAAAAGTCGAGCGTTTCAGAGACTTCCGCCGCAGAAATTTTCGGTTTGCACGCCCGTGCCATTTCGGCAGGCCTAGCTCCCGGCATGTGTGGAGCGAGTTCACGGAGCAACGGATTTTTCCAGGACTTGTAATAATCGAATTCTTCTCCCCCAAGCACACGAACCTTATGTGCCCTCGCCAATGCACAGCGTTTTTCGAAAGCCTCCATTTTCGCCTCGTCCCCTTTTGCATGAGCATACGTAACCATCAGAACAAAATACGTCTTCTCGAAACCGGCAAGCCCCATGGCATTTGCGACCGATCCTGCGGCACTGATGCTCAGATTCTTTTTCCCCTCACAAACGTACTTCAAAAAAACTGCCGACGAAAAACCGGCATTTCGTGCAAACTCACGCCAAGTAAAAGCGGAGCTGCGTTTACGTTCATCATAGTAATCCTGAATGAACTTGCGATAATCTGTATATTCAATAATCGCCTTCATGAATACAAATATAGTTTCTCGACAACACTGGAATACAAAAATTGCCATTTTTAGTTTAAATTTTACGTTTTTAGCCGTTTTGGATTAAATATGCCATTTTTTAGAACACAAAATGTGTCCTAAGAACACAAAAAAGCCCCGCTATTACAAGCGAGGCCCCGTCGCCCCCTATTGACTCCCGATTTAAATATTTGTATATTAACAACAGCAACAGGGTGGTAGGTCGCCACCTGAGACAAAAAAGAAAGGCCAACATTTGCCGTTATTTATATGAAAGTATAAATAGCGGCTTTTTTATTTGAGGAAATAATATTCAATCAAGACACAATCGAATCTCGATTCCCCAGAAATCAAATATTCCGCACTTCAATATTTTACAGATAAGATTCTCTCCATGAATTTAGAAGACCCTAGTCCTTGAGGCAGCGGACGGACAGCCCGGTCTTCTTTTCGTCGCCATCTTGTTTTACATTGGATTGTGAAAAGATAAAGTACCAACTGTAGGCACGACTGCTATCATACTCCATTGCAGTCCAATAATAAGCAATATTACCTAAGCTTACATTGATTGAACTGTTAACTTCGTACCAACCAGACGGAATAACAGAAAAGCCGAAGTCATCAGAGCCATTGCCACTGTCATACCAACCACTTGAGGACTTCAGAATTGCTCCTGAATTTGTACAGGCATATTCTTCATCACCGCATGTTCCTCCCACATTTACAAACAGTTCTTTCCATTCCGCTACAGTAGGGATGTGCCAACCTCCAGGGCAAACGCCTTGATGTATCAAATTAGGGGTACAAGTTGTTCCATAGCCACACTTAGTTTTATTTGCAGTGGATATTAATCCAGCACTATCCATGGCTGCAGCCCATGTGTAAAGGCGACCGTACTTGGTGCAGTTGGCAGGGTCGTTGTCATAGCACCAGCTTGTGGAATCAGAGGCATCGTCCTCATATTTATAGGGAACACTAGTATAAGCGAAGTTCAGATTTTCCGCCATCCAAACCTGGTCGCCGATTTTAACAGTCTTGTAAACTTGTCCGTCACGAGAGTCGGTCATTTCGCCGTAATTGATGTTTGGATTAAAGTAAGAGTCTTTTGCAATGCTACTGGTCCCCCTCCCTTCGGTCGAGGATGACGAAGAGGGGAGATTTCCGCTCGAGATGGGAATGACAGAGCTACTGCTGGATTCCGGGTCAATCCCGGAATGACGGGACGAACTAGATTGCTTCGTTTCGCTCGCAATGACGGAGGAACTGCTACTGCTCAGGACGTTTTTGGAGGAAGACGAGCTCAAGGTCACTGAGCCTGCCGAAGTGACCGAACTACTAGACGTTCCCTTATTGCTATCTGCGAACTTTTCGACAACAGTTTCAAACGCAGAAACTTCGCCTGAACCGCCCCACTTTTCAATGTTCTTGCCAACGTTTTCAAATTCTCCATTTTTGTCGGCAGTTGCTGCCCATTCCGCAATTTCCGTTTTCGTTTTATCGTCATCCCACGAACCGTCTTTTGCAATGTCTGCGGCAACATCTTTCACGCGCTCTACGAGTTTTGCAACTTTCAAATCCGATTGCATCATCACGCTTACCGCCAAGAGTGCCGCGTTGTCATCGCCTTTTTCCAAGATGTTCAAGTCTTCGGACAACGCAAATTCACCATCTTTCGCTTTCACGCTAAACGCGGCGAGCACTTCTTTTTCGGCCTGCGTTTTCGCTTCTGCAAAAGACATTTTCTCTTCGGTCACAAGATTCATGACACGCTTATATTCCAGTTCCGTAAGCATATTGATGTTCACGTTCTTGCGGTCTTTCAGGTCGGTCAATGCATGGAGCGTCATCTTCTCCGAAGACTTTTTCCCGGTCAGTTCATTGAAGTAATAACCCGTCACTTCGAACAAAGCGCACGTCGCCGAGAGATTCACATCTTCAACGCCAAAGTCGCCCTTGTCGCTCTTGACGCTACCCGTAAATTTTTCGCCTGTCAGCTCCATCGTTTGACAATCGACGCCCTGAACAGTCACGGCGGAGCCCTTTGCAAACGGACCTTTCTGCGTAAGTCCAGCCACATTCAAATCCGCGATGATTCCCGCATCTTCCGTGGTGCCGCCAGCAGTCTTATCGCCGTCGGAACACGCCACAAAAAGGCTCGAAACCAACGCAAATAAAAGAGTAAAAAATTTATTCAAATTCATAAAAATTCCTTTATTTATAAAAACATTCCTATAGTCTTTTGCATCTCTCCCTACTGCCTACTAACCACTAATTCAATCCTTGAGGCAACGAACAGAAAACCCGTAGTACTTATAGTCGGCAGTCAGGTTCGCATACTCGCTGCCATAACGAATGTACATGCTGTAGGCACGGGTGCTAACGTCCTCAGTGATACTCCAGATAAAAGCGTTTTCGCCATCATAGGAGCAATAGCCATTTTCGTATGCTTGCCCAACAGGCAACACAGAAAAGCCGAAAGTATTCGGACCGTTGCGGTTGTTATTCCAACCACTCTGAGACCTGAGAAACATGCCGGCAGTCGATTGCCCTCCCACTGCCGTGAACAAGGCTTTCCATTCTTCATTGCTGGGCAGATGCCAGCCCGACGGGCAAATGCCCTGGACTTTTGCGGGCAGGGAGCAAGTCTTGCCGTGGCCGCAGTCCTGCGGGTTATCCGCATCGTTCGCCAATTTCACCGAGTCAATTGCTGCGGCCCAGGTGTACAGGCGACCGGCTACATCGCATTTTTTCGCATCATCGTTGTAGCACCTGCTTTTGCCTCTGAGACTCGGGGTCTTTACGCTGTCGGCATAGTTCAAGTTTTCAGCCATCCAGGTCTGCTCACCAATCTTAACCGTCTTATAAACTTTACCATCACGAGAGTCCGTAATAGAATCATACTCTATTTTTGGATTCAGGCGCAATTCTTTCGGTACATCCCAACTCCAGCCTTCTAAATCCACCGAACTGCTGGAACCAGGCACAACAGATGTTTCCGCCTTGATGCAACGGACCGAAAACGCATGTATTTTGAGATTGAAATCTATTTCCGCTTTGTCACTAGTATAGCCCAAAACATAGTTTTCATAGCCCAAATACATATAGTATGCACTAGATTCACTGTACGCCGTTAGACTCCAAAAATATGCTGAGATACCCACACCAGAATACGGCCCACCATCCTCCCAGCGACCTCCCGGAAGCGCCGAGAAGGAATAATCATCCGTGCCATTTCCGTCAAAACCATCATTGTCTTTAGGCCATCCCGTTTTTGATTTGAGGACCTTTCCCGCTGTAGATCCCCCACTCGCCGCTGCAAGCAAAGTTTCCATTTCTTTTTTTGTCGGCAACCGCCAATCCGTCGGGCAGACATTCTTTGCTGTCGCCCAATCGTAAAGCGGGCCATACTTGACACAATTCGAATCGACATCATCATAACAAAGGGAACCTTCAGCGTTGTATTTCAGATTTTCCGCCATCCAAATTTGGTCGCCAATTTTCACGGTCCTATAAACTTGACCATCGCGCAAGTCCTTAAGCGTATTCTTTTCCGCATCGTAAATACTGTTAGAAGAACTAGACGACAAGGGTACCGAGCTAGAAGATAACCCAACAATCTCATCGGCCTCTCCTTTGATGCAACGGATGCTATTACCATCTCCTTTATGAGCCACACTCTCTTTATATGCAAAATCGCTTGAATATTCGAAAGGTGTATAAAACACAGTATATTTTCCGTATTCAACAGTGCTCCAAAATCCTGCATTAAGACCAACACGATAAGAAAGTCCATCAACCTTATCGAAGTAACCGGCCGGAATAACCGAGAAACCGACACTATCCGTGCCGTTACCATTATCATACCAACCCCTCTGCGACTTAAGAACCGTTCCTGCATTTTCACCAACCGCATCCATTAAAGCATTCCATTCCGTCGTATCGGGCAAATGCCATCCATCCGGACAAATTCCCTGCACTTTTTTAAGGAAAGGACAAGTCGTGTAATCTCCACATTTCATTCCAGCATTGAGAAATTTCACGGAATCAATCGCAGCGGCCCACGAGTACAACCGACCCGTAACATTGCACTTCTTGGGGTCATTGTCATAACACCAGCTATTCCCTTTAAGACTTGGCGTTTTTACGCTATCCGCATAATTCAAGTTTTCAGCCATCCAAACTTGATTGCCAATCTTCACAGTCTTGTAAACAAGTCCATCACGACTGTCTATAATAGAATCGTATTTAATATTCGGGTTCAGATAAGATTCTTTCGGGAGACTCCAATCAAAATACTCAGAACTATCACTGGATTCTTCGCGGCTACTGCTGCTCAGAACGTTTTTGGAGGAGGACGACCCTTCGACAGGCTCAGGGACCTTACTGCTACTGGATCCTTCGCGGCTACCGCTGCTCAGGATGACGCTAGAAGAATTCGAAACAGCGTCTGTTATGACAGTTTCGGCAAACTTTTCGACAACCGTTTCGAAAGACGAGACTTCGCCTGAACCGCCCCACTTTTCGATGTTCTTGCCAACATTTGCAAGTTCGCCATTTTTGTCGGCAGTAGCGGCCCATTCCGCAATTTCCGTTTTCGTTTTATCGTCATCCCACGAACCGTCTTTCGCAATGTCCGCGGCAACATCTTTCACGCGCTCTACGAGTTTTGCAACTTTCAAATCCGATTGCATGAGCACACTTACAGCAAGCAGTGCCGCGTTGTCGTTACCCGACTCAAGAATGTTCAAGTCTTCGGACAACGCAAATTCACCGTCTTTCGCTTTCACGTTAAATGCGGCGAGCACTTCCTTTTCGGCCTGTTCCTTCGCTTCGGCAAAAGACATTTTCTTCTTAGCGACCAAATTCATCACGCGCTCATATTCCAATTCCGTAAGCACGTTGATGTTCACATTCTTGCGGTCCTTGAGGTCCGTCAACGCATGGAGCGTAAGCTTCTCGGAAGACTTCTTGCCAGTCAGTTCGTTCAAGTAATTGCCCGAGACCTCGAACACCGCACACGTCGAGGACAAGTTAACGTCCTTGACTTCAAAGTCACCCTTGTCGCTCTTGACAAAGCCATCGAACTTTTCGTCCGTGAACTTGAGCGTCTTGCAGTCGATTCCCTGCACCGTCACAGCGGAACCCTTCACGAACGGACCCTTCTGCGTGAGGCCCGCCACGTTCAAGTCTGCGATGATTCCCGCATCTTCTGTGGTGCCGCCTGCAGTCTTATCGCTGTCGGAGCAGGCCATAAAAGCCATCGGTACTATGGCAAACGCAATAAAAGCTTTCAGATGGCGGATCGTCCCCGTCAAGCGAGGACAGGCGTCCGCCATAACGTTTTTAAATAACTTATTCAAATTCATATATTTCGTTCCTTTCAACAATCAACTTCCTACTAACCACTAATCTCCAATCTAAACGTCACTGGATCCTATCACTCCACTACGTTTCGCTCCAGGATGACACATCGCAGCGATACATTCCACTGCCTACTTCCTACTGTCTACTAACCACTGTTTACTAACCACTAATCCTTGATGCAACGGACTGACCTTGCGTTATACTTATAGGACCAATACAACTTTGCATACCTCGAAGAATAGTCCATTGCAAGTGCATATCCATCATCATGATCACGGCTCACGATACTCCAGAAATACGTCAAGTCTCCAGCATAATCGAAATGAGGATTGATAGAGCGGTCTTCGTCTCGGTAATCATAACCGCCAGCAGGCAAGGCAGAAAATCCATACGGATCATCATAAGATACACCCCAAGCTTCATTGGCCTTTATCTTTGTAGCGGAACTATCGCCAACAAAATCAATCAGTTCTCTAAACTCCGTCGTATCAGGCAAATGCCATCCATTCGGGCAAACACCGCGAACTTTTCCTTTAAATTCACAGACAACTTCATTACCGCATCCTTCTCCATCTTTACTGAATTGTGCAGCAGAATCCAGAGCCGCAGACCAAAGGTATAGACGTCCATACTTACCGCATGAATCCGGTTCATTCTTATAGCAGAAACTAGAAGCGGAACCCGACCTAGTCTTTTGTTCGTAAGCGTAATTCAGATTTTGAGCCATCCAAACTTGATTGCCGATTTTCACGGACTTATACTTCTGATTATCGCGATCATCGACAAACTCACCATATTCAATCGAGGGGTTAAGGAAATCAAGTGCAGTCTTAGGCGGTTCCGCGCTGCTACTGCTTTCCACGCTAGACGAAGAAGCCACAGAAGAACTAGAAACAATGGAATCCATGACGCAGCGGACCTGATTCAAGCATGTTTTAGATACAGATTCTGACCATGTGTCTGCCATACCCACAGAAAAATACCAAGCCCCATTATTATCGAGAGAATCCGTCCAGAAAAATGAATTATCATAAGGATCCCAATAGCAACCTTCATATTTCTTTGTGCTATCACTCCACAACGGATAATAATTAGCATCCGTCACAGAAAAGCCATACTCATCAGTATATTTTTGCCCCAATTTACTTGATAATAATGGACCAGAAACATCCCCATTATGATTCGTCCACATATAGCCACCTAAAGAATTCCATTCACTATACGAAGGAAGATGCCAGCCTTCCGGACAAACGTTCACAGCTTCTTCCCATGTGTAAATAAGTCCATGAACTAGGCAGGATTTTTCAGTCGCAGATGGGCAAAGAGCACTTGACGCATTCGGAGTCGCATAGTTCATACTCTGCGCCATCCAAGTAACTCCATCAATTTCTACATACTTGTACACTTGGCCATCGCGTTTATCCGTAAATTCGCCATAATCGATATTCGGGTTCAAGTAGGAAGCTCTTGGATCCTCGATCGGGGTCGAGGATGACGACGCGTTGTTCGACGAGGGTGACGAACCGGATTTGCGGCTATCGCTGCTCAGGGTGACACTGTCACCGTTTGCGATGGTTTTCACGTACGTCTCGAATGCAGGCACGGAATCGGCATAGTCCCAGCTTTCGATGTTCTTGCGGATGGTGTCGAGTTTGCCGTTTTTCGTTGCAGCGGCGGCCCAACTTGCAATTTCCGTTTTTGCGTCATCTTCCAACGAACCGTTTTTCGCGATTGCGGCAGAGAAATCGTCCAGACGTTCCGCAAGTTTCGACTCATTCGCGTCTGCAAGCATCATCACGCTCACCGCCAAGAGAGCCGCGTTACCTTCGCCCTTTTCAAAGATGTTCAAGTCTTCGGATTCTGCGACATTGCCCTTGATGTTAAACGACGCAAGCACTTCCTTTTGGGCCTGTTCCTTCGCTTCGGCAAAAGACATTTTCTTCTTAGCGACCAAATTCATCACGCGCTCATATTCCAATTCCGTAAGCACGTTGATGTTCACATTCTTGCGGTCCTTGAGGTC
>JAEEGI010029597.1_pt1 | contig 10339 bp, 10 predicted proteins | sample 8958751 | NCBI WGS metagenome assembly JAEEGI01 (sample SAMN16246545, study PRJNA631951) | gut metagenome | biome: gut microbiome; feature: rumen; material: KS-attached | host: Bos | place: Iran: Karaj | collected 2018-10 | reverse complement strand
CGGTTCCGTTCCATGGCGGTGGCGCCCTCGAGCAGGTTCATGCCCTTGAAGAGGATATTCCTGTCGAATTTCTTCCGCAGGGACAGCATGGTGCGCTGCAGGTGAAGATCCTGCTCCCGGGCGGCATAGTCCGTGAACAGGTCCAGCTGGGCCGCGGCTGCATCGCTCCGCACTTCGCCGGCGCAAAGCCCGATCCGGCGGGCCAGCAGCGCGGGATGGACGAGGCGGCGGAAGGCATCCGCGGCAGCGCCGCGGATTTCCCGGACGCTGCTGGTCGGGGCGGGAAAACGCACCGTGCCGCCGGTATGAACCGGATGCAGGCGCCCGTAAAAGTCCATGCAGACCGGACCGGTATAGTCCGGGCAGGCTTCCAGACTGGCCGGATCAAAACTGACCCACCAGACGACAGACGCCGCCCGGAGGCCCCTGTCCACCAGGTCTGCGGCGAGGCTCTCCGCCATCTCTTCGAAGACCACCAGCGCTTCGTCATACCGGTAGGGGCGGGGCAGCACCTGCCCGGTGGACAGACTGTGGGAGGCGGAACGATAGGCCTTGACGTCGCTCATCAGCGTCGGCTCAATGCCCCATGCATGGTCGATCAGCAGCTCCGCATTGATTCCGAAAATACTGTACAGCAGCTTTTCCGGCAACTGTGTGATCCCGTGCATATCATAGACGCCGTAGCGCTCCAGCCGCTTTGCCGTTCCGCCGGAAATCATCCAGAAGTCTGTAATCGGGCGGTGGTCCCACAGCGTCTCACAGTATGTCTCCTCTGTCAGAACTCCTATATGGTCCGGTTCATGCTTTGCCGTAATGTCCAAAGCGATCTTTGCCAGATAGAGATTAGTGCCAACTCCCACAGTGGAAGGAATATGGCAGACTCTTTCGATCTCCTGCATCAGGAATTTAGCAAAGCTCACCGCATCCGTCCTGCACAGCTCCAGATACCTCGTCACGTCCAGGAACGATTCGTCAATCGAATACACGTGGATATCCTGCTGGGCCACGTACTTCAGATAGACGCCGTAAATATCTGCAGCATAGTCGATATACAAAGCCATACGGGGAAGAGCCGCAATATACTTCACGTTTGGCGGGATATCCGAAATCCGGCAGCGATTTTTGATGCCCAGGGCCTTCATCTTTGGGGAGATAGCCAGACAGATTGCATTTTTGCCGCGGCTGGCATCCACCACGGCCAGGCACGTTTCAAACGGATCAAGCCCTCTCTCCGCGCACTCGACGGAAGCGTAAAAAGACTTCATGTCGATGCAGAAGTACGTTTTTCCCTCCGCCATAGCCGCTCACGCCAGCTTCAGGGAGCTGTGGCCCACAGCATTCCGGATCTCCCGGTAAATGGGATACCTTCCGTTTTCCCTCTCATATCCGATGTTATATTCCGCCTTTTTCTGCAGCCTGGCTTCATTAACGGGCTTCATATTTCATTTCTCCATTAAGTGAACACAACGTTTTCTTTACTGCATAAAAATATAACATTGTCAAGCCACAATGTCAACAGCAAGATTTAAGTGTGAACATACAGCGCACGCCCTATGGCACATATAAATTTTAAGCCTTTGGTAACCATGAAAAGACAGAAAATTATCCCCTAAACTGAACTTAATCGGGAAAACAGAAAAGCCTCCATCCGGAATTTCCTGACGGAGGTCGTCCTCTGTTTGTTTTAAATAATTTAGTCAAAATCGTACCAGTCGTCGCGGTCGTAGCGATCATCATAGTAATCGTCAAAGTCACGCTCATAGCGGTCATCGAAATCGCGGTAGCAGCGCTCTACATCGAACTTTACCACTCTGCCGGTGTTGGCATCCACGTCTACGTCGAACTCTTTGCCGTCGGCAAAGAACTCAAATTCATACTCTTCCCTGCCGTCATCGTAGTCGAGCCTTGCCTTGGTGAAGGTGGTTTCCGCTGCAGTAACACCTGCTTCTTTCAGGGCGATCTTTTTTGCTTCATCCTTTGTGAGCCTGCCTGCGGCGAAAGCTCCTGCCGTGAGGGCGAGTACCATAACCAGTGCGAGAATCATTGCTGTAAGTTTTTTCATTTTTTTCTCCTTTTTTATTATGGCAGCAGTATAACACAGGCACTGTCACAGAAGTGTCACAGGAAAACTGTCTTCACCAAAAAAAGTGGACGGAGCTGCCTGAAAAGACATTTGCTCCATCCCCGTGTGTGTAGTATAATGAATTATCTAATCCTTAACGCTAAAATACATCAGCGGAGCTACTGCCTGTAAGAAATGTCATTCAGGGAGAAAATATGGAACACAAAACATTTGAGTTTTCATTGCCGGAAGGATACCGCGAAGTCTATCATATAGATGCAAAGGACAAGAAGACCGGGCTAAAGCTGACTGCTGCGGCTGCAGCCATCTTTGTTGGACTTGGTATTATGCTGTTTCTGTTCGCTGATCTTTCCGAATTTGACTTTGACTACTTGCTGCTTTATGACGGGGTATGGTTAGCAGCCATGATCGTTTACATCGTGCTGCACGAGCTTGTGCACGGCGCGGTATACAAAGCAATGACTCACCAGAAGCTGACATTCGGCTTAGCCTGGAGTGCCGCCTTCTGCGGAGTGCCGGATATCTATACCTACAGAAAGGCAGCACTTTCTTCTCTGGTGGCACCTCTTACCGTTTTCACGCTTATACTGCTGCCTCTGACGATCTGGCTGCGCTCTGTGGATACGGGATGGTATATTGTCTGCGGTCTGTTATTTGCACTCCACTTCTCGGGCTGCGTAGGAGACATGTATGTTACAAGCCTCTTTTTAACAAAATTCAAGGACCCGCGCACGCTTATGCGTGACACCGGCCCTGCCCAATGGATGTATGAGCCTGAAGAATAAAAAATGAGTTTCCGAAACACAGTCTGCAGGTTACTTTCAGGGAGGGCAGCCATGGAAAACAATGATTTTGTAATTGAGGAAGGTGTACTGAAAGCATATCGGGGTGCCGGCGGGGATGTTTGGGTTCCGGATGGTATTGCCGGGATCGGTGAAGAGGCGTTCGCAAACTGTGAAGATCTGATAAACATCACATTCCCGGACAGTCTGGTACGCATCGGGCCCAGAGCGTTTGACTGTGCTGACAGACTGATGAAGGTCACGCTGCCGGAAGGTCTGGAAGAAATCGGATACGGAGCATTTGCGCGCTGCAGCAGCCTGACAGTGATCAATATTCCGAAAAAAGTGGCACGCATCCGGTTTGATACATTCACCGGCTGTGAAAATCTGACCGATATCACCCTCCCGGAAAGTATTTCTGAAATAGAAGAAAATCCGTTTTCAGGCTGCAGTCGTATTCGTTTTCACGTGGCCCCGGATCATCCGTATCTCACTGTTCATTCCGGTGCCCTAATCTCCAAACCTGATTTCCGGCTCATATCCTGCCCGCACACAAAGGATCAGTATCAGGTGCCGGACGGCATAAAAGTTATCGGGACCGGGGCATTCGGTTATTGTGCCGGGCTGAGATCGGTCTCGCTGCCGGAAGGCACAGAGACCATTGAAGAAGAAGCATTTGAGTGGTGCGAAGACCTGAATGATGTTAAACTGCCTGAAAGTCTGACAGATATCGGAGACCATGCGTTTGTCGCGTGCAGAAATCTGAAAAATGTTACGCTACCGGGGAAGCTGAAAGAGCTCGGATGCGGGATCTTTTATGACTGCAGCAGCCTGCAGCACATCTCGCTTCCGGAAAATCTGACCAGTATCGGAACCGAAGCGTTTTATAACTGTGACAGTCTGACAGGTATTACATTGCCTGAAACTCTGACAGGCATCGGGGATCACGCTTTTGAATATTGTGACAATCTGAGAACTATCACACTTCCGAAAAGTCTGACAGACATCGGAGAAGGCGTGTTCCATCGGTGTGAAGAATCAGAACTGACAATCACTGTTTTTCGCGGCTCATTTGCGGAAGAATACTGTAAGGCCAACGGACTGGATCATATTCCTGCTGATGAATATGATTGACACTATAACAGATTCCGGTCTGTCAGCCTCGTTTACAGAGAAGGCCGGAGCTGAGGGAAAGCTGATGGCAAACAGAAATATTCCGGACAATGATTAGCAGAGACTGATTCACCGAATTAAGGGCGATGCAGTCTCTGCTGTTTTAATATTGAATCAGAGGCGAAGAGAAAAATCTCAGATGAGACGGAGAAACGTCCCCTGTGTTTTACGATGTACTCCGGTTCCCTGCCGCTTAACGGTTCCGGCCCTGCTATCGGAAACAACAATCCCGGCCAAATTAAACTTGACTGGAAGGTTACAGATGTTATAAAATTATTTTCAGCTTTTCAAACTACGAAAAGAAAAACGAGTATTAAGTGTGAGGAAGGCATAGAAGAAAATGGATATTTCCAGCACAGAAACGACTCAGTCAGGCACCAGCCACAAAACAACTCTTGTGCCCGGTGTCGGACGTCTCCCTTATCCGGCTTACAGGGGAAAAGAACCTTATATTTTTGTAAGCTATGCTCATGCTGATTCCGAAAAAGTATTCGAAGAGATCAAGCGTTTTAATGAGGCAGGCTTTCACGTCTGGTATGATGAAGGGATCGCACCGGGAAGTGAATGGGCAGACAGCATTGCCGACGCACTTGCAAACTGCTCTGTGTATGTTGTGATGATCACACCCACATCTGCAACACGCGGCAATGTTGTAGATGAGATCTTCTATGCACTCAGTGAAAAAAAACCGTTCATCGCGATTCACCTGGAGAAGACCACTCTCAGCGGCGGGGTCAAGATGCGGATAGGCGCCAAGCAGGCCATTTACCGGTACAACATGTCGGAAGAGGAGTATTATTTCAGATTTGTTGAAGCATTTGAAAACTTCGGTCTGGAACGTCATATCGCGGAGCCGTTAAGCCCTGCCGCGTCTGCCGCCAGCCGCGAAGATAAGCAGGCAGAACCGAAAGCTGCTTCAAAACAAACCAACTATGCGGACATTGCCAATGCTCAGGCCGGCAGCCATATCTATTTCGGATCCTATGAACAGGATAATGATCTTTATGCAAGTGTAAAACCGATTGAATGGAGAGTGCTCGAAAGAAAGGGCAACCGAATCCTTGTAATCAGCGAATATGGCCTGGAAGATGAGCCTTATAATAAAAAGCGGGCAAGTGTCACCTGGGAAACCTGTACGCTGCGAGCATGGCTGAACAGCGATTTTCTTACCTCTGCCTTCACCGCAGACGAGCAGGCAATGATCCCCGCGGTTCATGTAGTAAACGAGAAAAATCCGAAATTCGGAACCGACGGAGGCAACGACACCGAAGATAAGGTGTTCATTTTAAGCATCTCAGAGGCAAAAAGCTTTTTCCCGACTAAAAATGACCGTATGTGCACACCTACCGCCTACACGCTGGCAAAAGGATGTTATGCAAACAAAGACAGCGGCAGGTGCTGGTGGTGGCTGCGCTCACCCGGTGATGATCAGGGCCATGTTGCACGTATGGACATTGACGGCACGCTCCTTTATGACGGATACTTTGCAGCACGCACTACCGGTGCTGTACGCCCTGCTTTATGGATCGAAATATAATATAATATTACACGGGGACGGTTCAGATGTAACCGCTCCCCGTGTAATTCATTTCGATTTTTTTCTCTGCCCATTTTGTGCATTCAGAAACCGCGAAGCGGCAGAACTGTCAATTCAGCGGCTTTCGGAAAAAGGATTATCTATCCGTCAGCTCATGTTTTTCCGCTGCGTTCCATCATTTTCTTCAGTAACTTTTCTTCAGCGTCCGGATCGACATTTTCCAAATCAGGACCGTATTGATCGGTATACTTCTTTTTCTCTGTAAAAAGCCGGATCGCCTGTTCCTTCATAATGATACACTGTCCGCCGTCCAGTGCCTCGGCAACATACCTGTAGAAATAATTCATGTCATCCACACATTTTGTGATCCTGTTCTTCGGTATCGGAATACCGAAGAGCTGATCCAGTTCGCTCACTTTTTCGGCATATTCGTAAAGAAACAGAAGATAGATCACATTGGAAACATTGACCACACATCCGAGATCCTGATCCAGCTCCAATACTTTTTTAAAGATTCCTTTCCTGAAAAGATCACAGGTGAGCTCATCAAATATTTTTTTGCCCGGTGCAGGAACCTCATCAGGGGGTTCGGGTTCCGGTGTAAGCTCCTGTGGAAATTCATCAGCAGGCCGTTCTTCTATTTTCTTTTTCCGTCCGAAAAGCCTGCTTAAAAATCCTATTTTCCGCTCTTTTTCACGGCCTGATGAAGTATCTGTAAGTTCAGCCGTGATCCCTTTTTGCTGACAGTAACTGTAAGCATATGACTTCTTAGAGCAAATTATCGTCAGCCCGGGGCATTCGTCAAAAGCGCTGCCGGAAATAGCGACAACGCTGTCGGGAATAGTAATCCGGGAAAGGTTGCTGCAATCTTTGAACGCGCCGTCATCGATTTCGGCAACGCTGTCAGGGAGGATGACCTCAGAGAGGCTTTTACAGCCTCTGAACGCAAATGCAGCTATCTTTTTTACACCATTTCCGATTGTAAGGTCAGTAAGACCTTCACAAAAGGAAAATCCGTAGAGAACAGAAACACTGCCGGGAATCGTGACAGATCTCAGCGATGTACAGCCGCCGAAAGCCTCCCAGCCGATTTCCCTGATCCCCTTCCCGAGATCAACGGAAACGAGGCTTGTACAGTCGATAAACGCGTGGTCCCCTATGCTTTCCATGCTGTTGGGAAAAGCAAGTTCCTTCAGAGACGTGCAGTTCTCAAACACAAAATCCTCGATCTTTTTCAGGCTTTTCGGAAACTGCAGGGAAGAAAGCGAAGTGCAGTTATCAAATGCGTAATCGCAGATCGTTTCAAGGTGTTCAGGAAGCGTCACAGACGTAAGGGAAGTACAGCCTGAAAACGTATTCATGAGGATCTCCCTGATCCCGTTCCCCAGGACTGCTTCTTTCAGCGCCGTGCAGCCCTCAAAGGTATTCTCTCCCAACCGCAGAACTTCGTCGGGGATCACAATTTTCCTGAGATTTTTACGATCCTTAAAGGCTTCATCGTCGATCCCGATAACCGGGATCCCGTTATAATTCCCTTCGATCACGGGCTCCGCTCCCGTTCCGGAATACTCTGTTATGGTGATTCCCTTTCTTGTCATATTATAGGAGAATCCGGGAAGTGTGTCCGAGCTTCTGCAGCCTCTTTCCCCGAGATAATCCTCCAGGTGCGCATTCATAACAGGGTCATCGCCATGAGAATAATTAAGCCAGTGTATTTTTTTCAGATCTTTCAGTTCATCCGGGAGCGGCACACTCTCGATCCGGCAGATCGCAAGATCCCTTTTCTCATTAAATGCCGTAAGCAGTATATCAGAAAGATAAGGATCCTTGAGAAATGCATTGTCCAGAAACACGATAAGGCAGGGGCTGGTTTTCAGCAAAGCACGGTTTTCTCCGTCTAAAACAGCATCGTAAACACGGCATCCGCTGTTTTTGATCTCATAGAGAATAGATCTGGCGCGCTTTGCACCTTGCTGTGAATACAGACAGTATGCAAATTTTTTCTCTTCCGATAACGTGTCATTGTCCAGGAAAGAGGCAATCATCCTGTTTCTTGGTGAAAAGGTGACGGTGATCCCTTTGGCGACACGTTTTTCTCCTTTGACCAATCCATCTGTCGCGCTCAGAGCGTCCCGGACACCTTCGAGCATGACGGTAGTCAGAGGATTGCTTCCGGGGATCAAAACATCCGTTCCCTCATCGAGGATACATTTAATAAAGGGTTTACCGTATGAAACGCCCCAGGGAACCTCATTCATCCCGATGTATTTACTGTTCTGAGAATTATTTGTGACAAAGAGAAGGAACACCGAGCTCCCGGCAACATGCTTTTCTATCTCCTTATCATAGCTGTGTCCGATGGTCAGGCCTTCATCATACCACATCTTCCAGCCTTCTTCATACAGGTCTTTGATGATTTCAAAGATCCTTTCGCTGTCTTTGTGAGAGTAACTGATGAAGATATAAGGTTTTTCTTCATCCGCCGGAAATGGCGAAGAGACAGTTTCGACAGGAGCAGGCACCAGACCGCCGAATGATTCATACTGATAGTCAAAAATATAATGCAGTCTATTCTCCGTACAGTATCTGTGAGCATAAGAACCTTCAGGACAGACGATCGTCACCGAATCGCATCCCTCAAAATCCCCTAAAGGTCCTCTCCAGATCTTTTTTACAGATTCCGGGAGCACGACGACTTCAAGCATACGGCAATTTGAAAAACAATCGCCGTTCAATTCTTCAACTCCATCCATCAGCTTTACAGAAGTCAGCGCGTCACACCGTCTGAACGCCCCGAATCCGATACTTTTCACACTGCCAGGGATAGTTATCGATGTTAACCCTGTACAGTCGCAGAAAGCACCGCTTCCGATCTCGGCAACACTGTCGGGAATGACGACTGTTCTGATCGTCGCGCTGCACCAGCGGAAGGCATCTGTGCCTATCTTTGTTACGCCGGCGGGGATGACAATATCTCCCCCGCCGCCGGTATAATTTGTCAGTACAGTTTCTTTTATGACAAAATCCGTATCCATATCTGAACTCCTTTTGATAATCAAAAATGACATTACCTCGCTCTGAGGACGTCAGGAATAACAGAAATACAGCGTTGTTTTTTTATAAAAGCTTTTGGGAGGTCACATACCGGATGATTACTTTTTGAATAGTCTGCTGAAAAATCCTTTCTTGCTTTCCTGCTGCTTTTTATTGTTGGCTGCCATGTTGGCCTCTTTAATTCTTTTTGGTGAATACTTGAGAATATGACCGCATGAATAGCATTTTGCCTCCATTAGCTTATCCTTCTCAATAGCGTCAACATACGGTTCGTAATCTACTTCCCAGCCAAAAACCGCTCCACATTTAGGGCAAGTAAATGTTAATATTATTTGTCCCATCTATACTGGCCTCTCTCCTTTTTCGTTTTATATTCCGGATACAATTCAATCCGTATGTCGGCCTCCCAAAAGCCGACTTTATTTGCTTTTCATCAACCTCCATAAGGTATCGGAAGATTAACAGCCGTACCTTCGGTAAAGTTTGTCTAAATAATAACATTATAACAAATCTCTGTCAAACAGAGTTTCCAGCTTAAAGCACAGAGACTGCTTCACCGAATTAAGGGCGATGCAGTCTCTGCTGTTTTAATATCGAATCAGAGGCGAAGAGAGAATTCTCAGATGAGACGGAGGACTGTCCCCTGTCACATCAGGAATCAAGCTGTCCGGTTTTTTCTTCCGCGAAGCAGCCTCTTCTGATATCCCTGAGGATTTCCCTGAAGGAAGAGCAGACATCCATGGCAAAATAGCGCAAAGTCGGATCGGTATCCAGCTCGCGGACGAGCGAACGCGCTTCCCCGTCCCTGGTAAGCTTTACGGTAATCTTCCCGCTGCGGAAAAGAATATCGATATCACGGTACCTGATGTGAGCAAAGAACAGAAGAAGCTTCAGACGGAACATGGGAAAGGCATAGTAATACGTGTAATACAGGAAGTACGCTGCCAGGGAGAGCAGGGGGATGAGCTGAAGATAATCAGGATTCACCGGCTTTCACGCTCCTTTCGTTGCAGGCAGACGGGTTCATCTGAAGAACCGCCTTTTCCAGACAGTTTATTTTATCATACATTTCCGCGAGAAACAATATTTTCCTTTTCCGTGAAACACCAAAGCCGCCATCCGGATTTCAGATGACGGCTTCTTCTGTTTTGATATTTATATCAGGCAGCTTTCAGGACAATGAAGATGTCACTGTAGCTGGTATTCGTTATGATTTCCACGCCGGACTTTTCATAGCCTTCGGGAACCTTCAGCATGTGGATGGTATAAACGCCTTCTTCTTCAGCAAATTCGGCAACGCCGTTTGCATCCGTTTTGCCCATCATGCAGGCGACATCCGAGCAGAACTGGACCATGGCGCCTTTTACCGCGTTTCCGTTTTCATCGGTAACAATCACGCGGTATTTGCCGGCATTGTTGGGGACCTGGGTGTCATCCGCGGAAGCTGCTGCCGCAAGGGCGAAGATCATAACCAGTGCAAGAATCATAGCTGTAAGTTTTTTCATTTTATTTTATCTCCTTTTTTATGTTGGCAACAGTATAGCATACGTACTGTCACAACACTGTCACAGAAAAAGGAGAAAAATAAATTTTTTCAGACCCGGACACAGAGAGCTGTCCCACTGTGTGTATTTTGGTCTATGCGGCGTTCGCTGATTCCTCTGTGCCGGCAAGCGGTTCGAAGCTGAAGTGTTTCTCTGCAAACGTTTG
>JAEEGI010029596.1_pt1 | contig 10339 bp, 10 predicted proteins | sample 8958751 | NCBI WGS metagenome assembly JAEEGI01 (sample SAMN16246545, study PRJNA631951) | gut metagenome | biome: gut microbiome; feature: rumen; material: KS-attached | host: Bos | place: Iran: Karaj | collected 2018-10 | reverse complement strand
GATTTCTCCAACACCGGGTAGAAACCACTGCGTCCGGTGTCATTTTAGCGAAAGCGGGCAGGAATGCCCTTTACAGGATTAGTAGTAGCAGAAAAAGAGAAACAAGATGCGTAAGGCTCTGAGCATGGCCATCGACCGTGAGACCCTGGTCAACGACGTGCTGATGACCGGTGCTGTCGGCGCGGGCGGCGTTGTATCCCGCGGCATTGCCGGCGATGGCACCACCTCTTTCCGCGATCTGGCCGGTGATTTCTCCTACTATAATCCCGATCTGGCTCGTCAGCTGTGGGCTGAAGGCGTGGCCGAAATGGGCTCCGCTCCCAAAGATCTCGTCCTGCTGACCGCTGAAGGCACCGACTTCGACGATGTGGCCGTGTTTGTGCAGGATCAGTTCCGCAATGTGCTGGGCATCGAAGTGGCCATCAACTCCATGACCCAGAAGGCCCGCAACGAAATCATGAAGACCGAACACTTTGATATGGCTCTGTCCGCCTGGGGCGCCGACTACGACGATGCCATGACCTATCTGGATCTGTGGACCTCCACCAGCGGCTACCGCGGCTACTATGCCAAGGATGAGTACGTTGCTCTGGTTCGCGCCGCTCAGGTCGAGCCCGACGCGGCTGCTCGTCTGCAGCTGATGCTGGCCGCCGAAAAGATGCTGATCGAGGAAGATATGGTCGTCACCGGTATCTATGATCGTGGCTACTCCTTCCTGCAGAAGCCCTATGTCAACGGCATCCTGAACCATCCCGCCGGTCAGACCACTGAATTCAAGTACGTCACTCTGACCAAGACCAAGTAATCAAACCCGGAATAAGGGGCGGCGGGGCTACCGTCGCTCCTTTTTCCGCTCATGGGCTGCGGACCGGCATGACGATCCGCGGCCGTCATCAGATCCCCGTATTGTGCCGGGAGAAGCGCTGATCTCCGTTTCACCCACACATAATACAAGCAAAATTTCTCCAAGGAGGAGTGTGTATGGCGAAATACATTGGCAAGCGTGTGTTCTACATGATCATCACGCTGTTTCTGATCGCTGTGCTGACCTTTGTTCTGATGAAGATCCTGCCCGGATCGCCGTTTGATACGGAGCGTTTTGAAAAACTGACCCCGCAGCAGCAGCAGGAAGCGCTCGCCAAGTATGATTTGGACAAACCGATCTATGTACAGTTCTTCAAGTACATCACGGATATGCTCAAGGGCGATTTCGGTACTTCCTTCTATTACACCAAGATGCCCGTAACACGCGTCATTTTCAGCCGCATCGGCCCGTCCATGCTGGTTGGCGCCCAGGCCATTTTGATCGGTCTGGCCATCGGCCTGTCACTCGGCATTATTGCCGCGTGCAGGCACAACGGCTTCGTGGATAACCTCACGATGATTATTGCCGTACTGGGTATTTCTGTCCCCAACTTTGTGGCGGCGGCCCTTCTTCAGTATTACATCGGTCTGAAGCTTGGCTGGCTGCCGGTCGGCTTCTGGGAAAGCTGGGCCTGTTCAGTTCTGCCCTCGTTGGCACTGTGCGTGCAGCCGCTGGCCACCTCTGCCCGCTTCATCCGCGCTGAGACGCTGGATGTGCTTCAGCAGGACTATATCGTCACCGCCCGCAGCAAGGGCATGACGCAGGCCCGTCTTCTGCTGAAGCACACCCTGCGCAACTCCATCATCCCGGTCATCACCATCATCGGCACCATGGTGGTCAATCTGCTCACCGGTTCTCTGGCGATCGAAAGCATTTTTTCCATCCCGGGCATCGGCGGTCTGTTTACTGATTCAGTAAAGAACAACGACTATAATGTTATTATGGGCTTGACGATCCTGTACAGCTTCATGTACATGCTGGCCATCCTCATTACAGACATCGCGTACAGCCTGGTTGATCCTCGTATCCGCATTGCCGCAGGAAAGGGTGGTGACTGATGATGTTCAAGCGCAAGGAAAAGTTCGTCCCTGCCAAACCCGTTGAGGCGCCTGCTGATCTGCCGGCAGATCTGTTTGAGGCCGCCGAGCAGAATAGTTCCGATCTGGAGTACATCGCCCGCAAGCATCATTCCGCCCTCTATGACGGCTGGATCCGCCTCCGCAAAAACAAGGCGGCCGTCATCTGCGCGGTGATCCTGATCGTGATCACTCTGTTTGCCATCTTCGCGCCGATTCTCGGCCAGTACACCTATTTCGACACCAACTACAAGGCCAAGCTGAAGCCGCCGTCTATCGAGCATCCCTTCGGCACCGACCAGTTTGGCCGTGACCAGTGGGCCCGTATCTGGTACGGCACGCGTATCTCGCTGCTGATCGGTTTGGTCGCCGCCCTGCTGAATCTGTTCATCGGCGTTATCTACGGCGCTGTGTCCGCCATGATCGGCGGCCGCGTGGACGCCATCATGCAGCGCATCATTGAGATTTTGGTCGGCGTGCCGCACCTGATCATCGTGATTCTGTTTATGATGATCCTGCCGCCCGGCGTCGGCACTATCGTTATCGCCATGTCCATCACCGGCTGGGTTAACATGGCCCGTCTGGTGCGTGCGCAGATTCTGAAGCTGAAGAACCAGGAATTTGTCATGGCAGCCAAGCTGCTGGGCACCAGCGGTTGGAAGATGATCATGAAGCACCTGGTTCCCAACACCGTCAGCGTCATCGTCATTCAGATCATGTTCGCCATTCCCAGTGCCATATTCACCGAGGCCTTCCTGAGCTTCATCGGCGTGGGTTTGGCTGCCCCCAAGGCGTCCCTGGGCGTGCTGATCAACGACGGCTACAAAATGCTGCGTGCGGCGCCCTACATGCTGATTTATCCGGCTCTGGCCATCATCCTGATTATGGTGTGCTTCAGCATTCTGGGCGACGGCCTGCGCGACGCCCTTGACCCCCGCATGAAGCACTAAGAAAGGAGGAAACGAGCATGAGCGAAAAGAAAAAGCTGCTTGAAGTCAAGGACATGTACGTTTCCATCCACACCGACAGCGGTGTGGTCCAGGCAGTGCGCGGCGTCAGCTTTGACCTGTACGAGGTCGAGACGCTGGCTATCGTGGGCGAGTCCGGTTCCGGCAAATCCATCACCAACAAGGCCATCATGGGGCTTTTGCCCATCGGCGGGCGAATCGACAGCGGAACCGTACTGCTCGGCGGCAAGGACATTACCCATTACACCGAAAAGCAGATGCGCGATGTGCGCGGCGCCGAGATCTCCATGATCTTTCAGGATCCGCTGACCTCGCTGAATCCCACCATGACCGTCGGCAAGCAGATCACCGAGATGCTGATGCTGCACAAGCCCGGCATGACCAAGGAGCAGCGCAAGGAGCGCGCCATCGAGCTACTGGGCATGGTCGGCATCCCGAACCCTACCGAGCGCTTCGACCAGTATCCTCATCAGTTTTCCGGCGGCATGCGTCAGCGCGTGATGATCTCCATCGCCCTGGCCTGCGAACCCAAGATCCTGATTGCGGATGAGCCCACGACCGCTTTGGACGTGACCATTCAGGCCCAGATTCTGGATCTGATGAAGGAGCTTCAAAAGAAGATCAACACCTCCATCATCATCATCACCCACAACCTGGGCGTTGTGGCCTCCGTGGCTGACCGCGTACTGGTCATGTACGGCGGCAAGTTCGCCGAGGTTGGTGACCTGGACGAGGTTTTCTACGACATGAAGCACCCCTATACCAAGGGTCTGATGGAGTCTATTCCCATCCTTCATTCCGAGGATCAGGATCTGTACTCCATTCCCGGCTCTCCGCCGGATCTGGTGAAGCCGCCGGTCGGCTGTCCCTTCGCACCCCGCTGCAATGAGTGCCTGAAGGTATGCAAGCTGTATCCGCCCAAGACCCACAGCTTCTCCGAAAAACACATGGCCACCTGCTGGCTCTATGACGAACGCGTAAAGGGGGCAAAGTAATCATGGCACAACAGGATAATCTGGTCGTTGTCAAGGACCTTGCCCGTCACTTCGTGCTGGGCAAGGATCAGGTGCTCAAGGCCGTGGACGGTGTCTCCTTCGCCATCCGCCGCGGCGAGACCTTTGGCCTGGTGGGCGAATCCGGCTGCGGCAAGTCCACGCTGGGCCGCACCATTATCGGCCTGTACGACTGCACCAAGGGCAGCGTTGAGTTTGACGGCAAGGATATGAAGGACTACAAGTCCGCCGCCGAGCGTGCCGAGCTGTCCCAGCGCATGCAGATGATCTTCCAGGATCCCTACACATCCCTGAACCCCCGCATGAAGGTGATGGACATCGTTGCCGAGGGTATTGATAACCATCACCTGGCCAAGAACAACGCCGAGCGCACGAAGATGGTCATCCAGCTGCTTGAAGCCGTCGGTCTGAACGAAGGCCATGCCAACCGCTATCCGCACGAGTTTTCCGGCGGCCAGCGCCAGCGCGTGGGTATCGCTCGCGCTCTGTCCGTCAATCCGGACTTCGTGATTGCAGACGAGCCCATCTCCGCCCTGGACGTTTCCATCCAGGCCCAGGTGGTCAATCTGCTGAAAAACCTGCAGAAGACCCGCAACCTGACCTATCTGTTCATCGCCCATGACCTTTCCATGGTCAAGTACATTTCCGACCGCATCGGCGTGATGTATCTGGGCAACATGGTCGAGCTGGCCACCAGCCAGGAGCTGTTTGATAAGCCGCTGCATCCCTACACCCAGGCCCTGCTGAGTGCAATCCCTCTCCCGGACCCCAAAGTGGAGCGTGAGCGCAGCCGTATCGTGCTGGAGGGCAGCGTGTCCAGCCCCATCAACCTGCCCAACAACTGCCGCTTCTGCACCCGCTGCAAGTATTGCACCGAACAGTGCCGCAAGGAAGTGCCGCCGCTGCGCGAGGTGGAGCCCGGTCACTTTGTGGCCTGCCACATGATCAAGTGAAACACCATAAACGGGAGGCTGATTTTCAAAGTCAGTCGCCCGGTTTTTGCGAAAAAGCCCCTTGAAAAGGCTACTGCGCCGCTGCGTTGAACCTCATTTGATTGAATAACCACGTTTTCCCAACATTTTTATCATACAGGAGGATCAATACCATGGTAACTTCCGAGAAAAACATACAGATGATTATGGAGCTGGCAGACGCCTTTGGCCCCTCCGGCTTTGAAGACGACGTGCTGACCGTCGCCCGCAAGTGGGCCGAGGGCCTTGGTATCATCGAAGAGGACCACATGCGCAACCTGTACATCCACCGCAAGGAGAACACCGGCAACAAACCTGTGATCATGCTGGATGCCCACAGCGATGAAGTCGGCTTCATGATCCACTCCATCAAACCCAACGGAACCCTGCGCTTCGTGACCCTGGGCCGATTTGCAAACATCGCCATGTCCTCAGCTGACGTGCTGGTGCGCAACGCCCTGGGCGAGTACATTCCCGGCGTCATTGCAGCCAAGCCCGTTCACTTCATGAGCGAGTCCGAGCGCGCCAAGGGCGGCGTGCCGGAGATCTCCAGCATGGTGATCGACATCGGCGCCACCTCTGCCGAGGAGGCCGTGAACAGGTTCCACATCCGCATCGGTGAGCCCGGCGTTCCCGCCACCAAGTGCCGCTACGACGCCGAAAACGATGTGATGTTCGGCAAGGGCTTTGACTGCCGCATCGGCTGCGCTGCCGTGATCGAGACGCTGCGCCGCCTGGAAGGCATGGATCTGCCCTGCGACGTCATCGGCGTGCTGTCCTCCCAGGAGGAGGTTGGCGAGCGCGGCTGCAAGGTGTCTGTGAAGCATGCCAACCCCAGCATCGCCTTCGTGTTTGAGGGCTGCCCCGCCGACGATACCTTCACCGAGCCCTATGCCATCCAGACCGCGCTGAAGAAGGGCCCCATGCTCCGCTTCATGGACGTGTCCGTCATCTGCAGCCCCCGTTACCAGCGCTATGTGCTGGACTTGGCCTCTGAGAAGGGCATTGCCGCGCAGGCCTCCGTGCGAGAGGGCGGCGGCAACAATGGCGCCATCATCAACACCGCCCTTGACGGCACCCCTGTGGTCGTAGCCGGTGTGCCCACCCGCTACATTCACTCCATGAACTGCATCACCTCCGGTTATGATTTCGAGGAGACGGTCAAGCTGGCAGTAGCCACCGTCACCTCCATGACCCCCGAGCAGATCGCCAAGTTCTGATCGACACACCATTGCATGCAAAAACTGCGGCCCGCTGCGAGCCGCAGTTTTTGTTTCTTCACGAAAAGTTCGGCTACCTTTCATGTCCATACGAATATGCTCTTTGCTTTTCTTTGATTGGATATTTGACCATATATTCCGCCTGCAATTCCGTTTTCAGAAGGTTTAGCAGGCGGGGCATGTCTTGTTGGATACGTTCAAGACGCTTTATGCGTCGGCGGAGGGGCTTGATTTGAGCGGTGATCACGGCCCGCTCTGCCTTGTTCTCGGACAGTACCTGAGGATCGGTCTCATGGCGGACCCGGTTGCGGGCTTTTGAGCGCTGCTCGGCCAAGGCGGAGATGCTTTTCCATGTCTGCTGGATGTCTTTGTCTATGTCGGTGGTGGAGCGGAGACCGTTGTCCTTGAGAAACCGATAGTCGGAGTGAAACTGCGCCACGTTGTGCAGCTCGTGCCGTAGCTCCGCCGTCAGGATCACCTCTTTGGTATAGTGGCTAATGAGCTCGATCAGGGCCAGGAGGATGGCCAGAATGGCGTCGGCCAGGATCACGGCCGTGTCGCGGGTGTGGTTGGCCTCATAGATCAGGTTGTCCATGATCTGCTCCACAGGGGAGCGAGAATCCTTCCTCGGCTGGTACTCCCTATATGTCTGGGAAAACGGCAGCCTGGCCCTTCTCGTTTGGTCCATCTCCACCACGACCCGCATCAGTACACCAGCGGAGCTGACATGAGGCTTGTGCTCCTGGTAGCGATAGCGAAACTCCGGATCTTCGGCGTTTCGATCCAATCGCTCATCCAGATAGTCATCCGGATACCCCAATCTATCCAGTCGCACCGCCCGCTGCCAACCGTTCGCTTTGACGGACACGCGAGTCGGGTCGAAGGAATACCCCTTTGCGTTCAGCTGCCGGATAAACTGCTCCCAGTTGGAGCTGTATCGCAGACAATACTCTATATCCTCCTTCAGCTGCTGCCGGTGGGTGGGTTGTCCCTTCTTTTCCTTCCAGTAGGCCCCCTTGGACTGGCCGCCGTAGAAGGGAGCGTCGGCGAGTACTGATAATCCATGTTCTTTACAGATGGCGTCCGAGATCTCCCGCAGCTCCCGATGCTGCTCAATGCTGTTCCTGAACTTATGCCCGTCCCGGAAGGAGACGGAGTTGACCACGAAGTGACAATGGAGATTGTCTGTATTTAGATGCGTGGTGACCAGCACCTGGAAGTCCCTGCCCCACATGCGCCGGGCGGTCTCCAAGCCGATCTCATGGGCCTGCTCCGGCGTGACCTCTCCTGCCTGGAAGGACTGGAAGCCGTGATAGGCGATGACCTTGCCCCGTTCCCCAAACCGTCGCTTGACCGCCGTCATTTCCTCATACGCAAAGGCGGCGGAACAGTTAACGCCGGAAACGTATTTCTTCTCATCGGTCTTTTCATCCTGTTCCGTATAACGGAGCGCCTGATACAAGTCCTCATCCAGATGCTTCCGCTCTATGGTCTTATCCGGGTTGTCGGCATAGTCCAAGACCTTCTTAAGGTAGCCCCTTACGGGCCAGAATCCGGTAGTAGCCATGTGATCACCTCCTTAGGCAGAAGAGACGCTTCCTGGGCTTGGGCTCTTCCACCGTGCTCTCCAGGGTATCGATGCTTTCTTTGGACTCCGGCTCTGGCGGGCCATCCCACCCGTCGGTCAAAATGCTGTGCATCTGCCGCAGCAGATCTAAGGCCTGATCATTGGTTTCTTTAGAAAACGGCGGATGGCATAGTCGATCCAGCCGTTCACAACATACAAAGAAGGCGTCGGGCAGCACCGCTTTCGGTTCGCCGCCCAACGCCCTCTGACGCAGGTATTCGCTTTGGCTCAGCTTGCATTTGCGAGCCAGTCCAGCAATCTTCTGTTTCTGTTCTTTCGTCACGCGGATTTCGATCCGCGAACTGCGGTTTTCATTGTTGGCGAGTATCGCCTCCTTTCAAAAATGGTGTTCCAGGCGCGAAGCACGCCATCCAGGGGGTTAGGGGGATGTGCCCCTTAAAAGCAGAAAAGCCGTGGAGCGTGATTTGGACGCGCAATCCCGGCTTTCGACATTTGTACACACAAATGTCCTGCTTGCTATCCTCTGCGACAGGAAAAAGACCCTGCGACAACGGGACCCCCTTCAGCCCATCGCCGCAGACATCATGATCCAAATCAAGTTGAATTAATTATCCATCAGGGCCATCGTAACAATACTCTCGACAACTTGTCGGGAATACTGCCGCAGAGGACAGGGGTCACTTTTGACGTCAACCGCCCGCTTTCACAGGCGATTGACGTCAGTATTGGGGTCACATCCAGCTGTCGAGGAACTCTTCGGCGATCTCCAAGCTCCGTGCCTGAGTGTCGGCATCGCGTTCAGGTGCCGGCTCGACAGAGGGAGCGGCGGGTACGCCAGGCAGCATATCCACCACCAGCTCTGCGACCCGCCTGGCCAACCGTTCCCTTTCCACAGGCTCCAACGCATACGCATGGATGGCTTGCAAGATGAATTGGTTGCGCTGCCCGGCGGGGACCGCCTGCAAAGCGTCCCGCGCTGCCCGGTCCAGCGGCTTTTCCAGATTGAACCGGAGCTTATGGCTTTCAACGGACATAGCGGTCTCGTTTCTCCATCGTCAGCCTGCCCAGATGCTCATACCCCTTCGCCGTGGCGCAGATGTCATCGTTGAAGGTGACACGCTTCTTGTCGTAGTCGGCAAAGTTCCGGATCAGGCAGCCGCCGCCACTGACAACGTACAGAGTCATGGCCCGGGGGTTGTAGTCGTGCTCCCGCAGGATGCGGAAGACGCCCTGCACATATTCCTTTGCGGCCTTCTCCATAACGGTCAGATATTCATCTGAGATATCCGCCGTGCCATGGATCAGGAAGTCGGTGATCGTCTCTTCCGGCACCTTCTCATGGAAGGTATCCATCAGGGCGTCCTTGATACGGCTGACGCACTGTTTGACACCGTATTCCTCGGTCCACATGCGGGAGATATCCGGTCTGCCGCTGCGAAGGAGCATCAGGTTCATGGTGCCGTTGCCCAGGTCGCAGAGCATGGTGGTGCCCTTCAGTTCCGCCGCTTTGGCCGCGACGGCGGCGTATCCCTGGGGATAGACCTCGCAGCCCACGAAGCGGATATCATACTTCTGGAAGTTGAAGATAAAGGATACCCGCTCCTTTTGCAGAAGGTACGCCCGGAACGATTCCTTCTGGGTCCCGGCCCACCGAAGGGGCAGCCCGGCGGCCAGGAACACGTCGGCTTCCGTCAGCCCGGCGTCCTTCAGCTCCATGGCGATACTGGCCAACATGAGCAGATAGTAGTCCTGATCCAGCGCCTTGTCCGGGCGATACGCCTTATGTCCCACGCCCACGGTATAGTACCGGCCCTCGTAGAACAGAAGGTTGTCCAGGAAGGTGGGCTCCCCCTCATGGGCCAGGATGCCCGAGGGAAAGCAGTGATTGGCGGTCTTCATGTTTCCATAGCCGTGGTCCACGGCGATGATTATGGTGTCGTTGCGTCGCTTCATGTAATTAATCACCCCATTCTTGCTTATGTATTTTCCTTTCGGAAGAAGCGACGATAAAGTTCCGTTCCCGCCACTTGTGTTCAAGTTGAACTGAAGTGGACAGTGCGAAAAACAGCCGACTCACATTGTGTGGATCGGCTGTATGAATTCCCTGTACGCTGTTGTTCCTTGTCATTGGGCGGCTGCTTTCTGCGCCTCCTTCCTCGGCTTGATCTTTTCCCTGTAATACTGCCTGTGGTAGGCTCGCTTCTTTTTCCGTTTGGCCTCCGCGGCTATCTCCTCCGCTGTGGGCGGCGGTGTGGGAGCGTCCTCGATCTCCATCTTCCCGATATACTTGAGGAAGATCTCCACCTCCTGCGTCCGCTCTCCGTCCATGATCTTGGGCTCATGAACCAGTATTTTGTCCACGAAGGAGAGGATCATCTCGTCCGTCAGTACCGACAGATCGGTAAACCGGTCAGCCAGCGCCAGAAACCGGTCTATGCTCTCGCTGTCCTCCGCGTACAGGGCCAGGCTCTGCTGATCGGCAGACAGTTCCCCCTTCAGGGCGTTGCGCTCTGCCTCGTACTGGCCTGCGTATTCAGAATACCGCTCAAAGGGGATCCGCTCCAGGGCGTAGTCCTCGTATACCTTCATGAGCAGCCGGTCCAGCTCCTCCACCCGGCGCTTGGCTTTCGCGACCTTC
>JAEEGI010029593.1_pt1 | contig 10339 bp, 9 predicted proteins | sample 8958751 | NCBI WGS metagenome assembly JAEEGI01 (sample SAMN16246545, study PRJNA631951) | gut metagenome | biome: gut microbiome; feature: rumen; material: KS-attached | host: Bos | place: Iran: Karaj | collected 2018-10 | reverse complement strand
CGTTCATATCTTTAACTGTTTAATTTCGTTCGAGTTCGTCCAATTTTTGGATTTGGGCTGCAAAGTAAACATTTTTTTCCGGATATCGCAAGAGCAGCTGGGAATAAATGTATTTCGCCTGCTTGTAGTAGCCCTGGTCCGCATAGATCTGGGCCAGCGTCTCGGTGCAGAAACTCTGCAGGATGTCGTCGTTCTCCGCCTCGGGCTTGGAGGGCCGGACTCCCTTCGCGATTTCGGTGAATACGGCGTCGCCGTCCTTGCGCACGTCGTCGTAGGCATCCTGGGAGAAAAAGTCTCCGCCCAGGGCGCGGACCTTGCGTTTGGGCGCTTCCCGAAGGATCTCTTCGACGTCTTTGTCCCAGTAATCCTTGTCGGAAGTCTCATTGGCGATTTCGTAAAGGAGTTTCCGGGAGCCGATATACAACGCGGCCTCCGAGAACCCGGCTTCGCCCGTGCGGAACTTCCGCTTGGCAAGCTCCACGCGGGCCGCGCTGAACCAGGGGTACAGGGCGATGAGTTCGGTCAGTTCCGACGTCGGCAGCGATTGCAATCTTTTCATGGGGTCTACCAGTTGGCTACGGTGGCGTTGAAGATGTCGTCCACCAGTTTTTCGATGATTTCCTCACACAGACCCGCTTCGACGGCGTCCAGGGACTGCATCGAGTCATAGTCGGCATAGCCGGAGAAAGACTTCTCGAAGTCATCTTCGGGATATTTCCGGTTGGTGAACACCAGCTTGATGGAGATCGTGAGACGGTTCTGGGCTGCGACTTCGTTGGCCGTGACGGCCGACGCGCGCACGTCATAGCCCGTGATGGCGCCGGATATCTCCATGTCGCCGTCCAGGTCGACCTGCTCCAGGCTGGTCATCTTGCGGAACTGGGTCCGGATGGCCTCCGTCAGGTCGTTGCTCAGCGAGGGATTGACCCGCTGCGCGGTGTATTCGAAAAGATTGATCGTAATCGTCTTGACGTCTGGCTGGATGGAAGTGCCGGAGAAGGAGTACTTGACGATGCTGCAACCCCAGGTCCCCGCCAGGAAGGCGAGGAGTACGGAGATGCGGAGGAGTCGGTGCTTCAGGGTCCGGGTCATGGCCTTATTCTTTAGATAGTCTTCTGTAGAGGGTGCGTTCGGAGATGCCGAGCTCTGCGGCGGCCAGTTTGCGGTTGCCGTGATGCTTCTCCAAGGCGCGCCGGATGTTGTCCTGTTCGGTCTTGTGGATGTCCAGGGAGCCGCTTTCATGCACTTCGCTCTCCTGCCATTCGGCTTCATCTTCCTCGTGCGGGTCGGGGATCGGCTCCCGGACCGGTGCGGGCATGCTGTCCTGCGCGGCGCCCACCAGGCTCCGGGACGGCTCCCCGCCGCCATAGACGGTTGCCTTCAGCTGGTCCACGTCCTGCTTGAGGTCCAGTATCGCCTTGATCAGCATCTGCTTCTCCGTGGCGTTCATCGTGTCCTGCTGTGCGGGACCGGCGAGGACCGGGATGGCGTTGGGGTCTTCCTTGGGCAGATAGCGCGACAAGGTCGCGGCATCGATTTCCACCCGTCCGGAGAACGCGGTCAGGGGCTGCGACTCCATCGCGGAAATGCTCTCCGCCGCATTTTTGAGCTGTCGGATGTTGCCGGGCCAGCGGTAGTTCTGGAGCATGAGGATGGCGTCGTGGCTGAGGTTGACCTTGCAGACGTTGTATTTCTCCGAGAAATCGGAGGCGAACTTCCGGAAGAGCAGGTAGATGTCATCCTTGCGCTCGCGCAGGGCCGGCATCTTGATCTGGATGGCGTTCAGCCGGTAGTAGAGGTCTTGGCGGAACTTGCCCTGGGAGACGGCGTAATAGAGGTTGACATTGGTCGCGGCGACGACGCGCACGTCGGTTTTCTGGACCTTGGAGGATCCGACCTTCATGAATTCGCCGTTCTGGAGCACGCGCAGCAGCATCGCCTGCGTGGAGGCGGGCAGGTCGCCCACCTCATCCAGGAAGAGCGTGCCGCCGTTGGCCTCTTCGAAATAGCCCTTGCGGGACTCGACCGCACCGGTGAAGGCACCTTTCTCGTGGCCGAACAGTTCGGAGTTGATCGTGCCTTCGGGAAGGCCGCCGCAGTTGATGGCCAGATACTTCCCGCTCTTGCGCAGGCTGTTCTGGTGGATGATGCGGGGGATGTTCTCCTTGCCGACGCCGCTCTCGCCGGAGATCAGGACGGTCAGGTCCGTCGGGGCGACGGCCACGGCAGTCTCGATGGCGCGGTTCAGGACGGCATCATTGCCGATGATGTCGAATTTATTCTTTATTTTTTGAAGTTCAGCAGTATCCATATATCGTAGGTACTGCAAAGTTAGCAAAAGCTGGCAAATAATCTGTCCGGCGGTTGAGAAAAAGTTTTTTTATAGTATATTTGTACGATTACAGACGATCTTTGAATAATTACCATTATACATTTATATGAAAAAAGCATTGCATTTCGTTCTTGCCGCGGTCGTATTGATCGCCGCAGTGTCTTGTTCTTCTATCGAGAAGATGGCCAAAATGGCCGAAAACGTCACTGTCGAGTGCGCCCCGTCTCCCCTTGAGGCCGTCGCCGGACAGATCAATCCGCTGGTAGCCGTCACTTATCCCGCCGACTACTTCCATCCGAAGGCCATCCTCGAGGTCACTCCCGTCATTGTCTATGAAGGCGGCGAGCAGGCCATGGACCCCATCATCTATCAAGGTGAAAAAGTGAAAAACAACTACAAAGTCGTTCCTTCCGACGGCGCCACCGTCAAGGAGAACCTGCACTTTGAGTTTGTCCCCGGCATGGAGAAGTCTTACCTGGAGCTGCGCGGCGTCGCGCGTCTCAAGGGCCGTTTCGTCACCCTTCCTTCCAAGAAGGTCGCCGACGGTGTCAACACCACCTATCAGCTTGTCGACCTGGAGGGTGAGCTTCCGTACAAGGCCGATGACTACATGGAGGTCATTTCCCAGACCGCTGAGGGCCAGATCCTTTATAACGTGAATTCCGCCGAGGTCCGTCAGAACCAGCTCAAGAGCCAGTCCATCAAGAACTTCCTGGCTGCTCTCGACGAGATCAACTCCAACTCCCGCAAGACCCTGAAGGGCACCGAGGTCGTGGCATACGCTTCTCCGGAAGGCGGCCAGTCCCTCAACCGCAAGCTTTCCGACAAGCGTGCCGGTACGGCCGAGAAGGCTTGGGATAAGGTGACCAAGGGCCACAACGCCGATGATCCTTATGTCAAGAGCGTCGGTCAGGACTGGGAAGGCTTCAAGGAGCTTGTCGAGGCTTCCGATATCCGCGACAAGGACCTGATCCTGCGCGTCCTGTCCATGTACAGCGATCCCGCCGTCCGCGAAAGTGAGATCAGGAACATGTCCGAAATCTACAAGGAGCTGAAGGACGAGGTCCTGCCTGAGCTGCGCCGCGCCCGCTTCATCGCTAATGTCGAGTACCAGAACTACACGCCCGAAGAGCTGCAGGCCCTGGTCGACGAGAACATCGACGTCCTCGACGAGGAGGCGCTCCTGAGGGCCGCCGCCCTGATCAAGGATCCCGCCAAGAAGATCAGCATCTACAAGAAGGCCATCAATAAGTATGACAGCGACCGCGCCCGCTTCAACACCGGTGTCGCGTATCTCGAGCAGGGCAAGGTGGCCGAGGCTGCCGCCGCGTTCAACAAGGTGGGTGCCGATGATCCCGACCTCAAGAACGCCAAGGGCGTCGTTGCGCTCCGCAAGGGTGACTATGCCGATGCGGCCCGTCTCTTCGTCGCCGCCGGCAACGATGTCTCCAAGGCCAACCAGGGTGCGCTCAACATCCTCTATGGCAACTATGAGAAGGCTGCCGCCGACCTCGCCGGTGGCAAGGGCTGCAACCCCGCCCTCGCTTACCTGCTCAACGGCCAGCTGGACAAGGCTTCCGCCGCGCTGAAGTGCCAGTGCCCGAAGGCCAACTACATCCGCGCCATCATCGCCGCCCGCAAGGGCCAGGTCGCCGATGCGAAGGCATACCTCGAGAAGGCCTGCAAGGATCCCGAGCTCGCCAAGCGTGCCGAGAACGATATCGAATTCGCCGGCATCCTGTAATCTACAGGCTTGACTGACAAAGGAAAAGGGCGCCCCCGAGAGGGCGCCTTTTTGTTGATAACTTTGTTAATTGTAATTTTTTCACTATCTTTGCATCCCCCAAAAAACGGGGAAAGAAACATAAATTAAAGATTTACAATCATTTATGCCCACAATTCAACAGTTAGTTCGCAAAGGACGCGAGGTCATCGAGGTCAAATCGAAGTCTCGTGCGCTGGACGCTTGTCCTCAGAAGAGGGGCGTATGCCTGCGTGTCTACACCACCACGCCTAAGAAGCCGAATTCGGCTATGCGTAAGGTGGCGCGTGTGCGTCTGTCCAACTCGAAAGAGGTCAATGCCTACATTCCGGGCGAGGGCCACAACCTTCAGGAGCACAGCATCGTGCTGGTGCGCGGAGGCCGTGTCAAGGACCTTCCCGGTGTGCGTTACCACATCCTTAGAGGAGCTTTGGATACTGCCGGCGTGGAAGGAAGGACCCAGTCCCGTTCCCTCTACGGCGCCAAGAGGCCGAAGAAATCTAAGAAGTAATTTTCAACCATCACCTTTTAGCATTTTTCACAATGAGAAAATCGAAGCCTAAAAAGAGGATTCTACTTCCTGATCCCAAGTATCACGACACGATGGTTACCCGTTTCGTGAACAATCTCATGTTGGAGGGAAAGAAGAGTATCGCGTATTCTATTTTTTACGATGCCATTGATTTGGTAGGCGAGAAGATGAAAGATTCTGACAAGGCTCCTCTAGATATTTGGAGGAAGGCGCTCGAGAACGTGACCCCTCAGATCGAGGTCAAGTCGCGTCGTATCGGCGGTGCCAACTTCCAGGTGCCTACGGAGATGCGCCCGGAGCGGAAGATTTCGGTCTCCATGAAGAATATGATATCCTTCGCCCGCAAGCGTTCCGGCCACTCCATGGCAGAAAAACTCTGTGCTGAGATCATCGCTGCTTACAACAACGAAGGCGGTGCTTTCAAGAGAAAGGAAGACATGCACAGGATGGCCGAGGCCAACAAGGCGTTTGCCCACTTCCGTTTCTAAACCGTTCTTTACGTAGATGGCAAAGAGGGACCTCAGATTCACGCGTAACATCGGCATCATGGCTCACATCGATGCCGGTAAGACGACTACGTCTGAGCGTATCCTTTACTACACCGGCAAGACCCACAAGATCGGCGAGGTCCACGAAGGCGGCGCCACGATGGACTGGATGGTCCAGGAGCAGGAGCGGGGTATCACCATCACTTCTGCCGCGACCACGGCCTTCTGGCGCTACAACGGGGACACCTATCAGATCAACTTGATCGATACCCCCGGACACGTCGATTTCACCGTCGAGGTGGAGCGTTCGCTCCGCGTGCTGGACGGCACGATCGCCACGTTCTGCGCGGTCGGCCGGGTCCAGCCCCAGTCCGAGACGGTCTGGCGGCAGGCCGACAAGTACGGCGTGCCGAAACTCGTCTACGTCAACAAGATGGACCGCGTCGGCGCGGATTTCCTGGCCTGTGTGTCGGATATCAAGCGCAAGCTCGGCGCCACGGCGGTTCCGGTCTGTCTCCCCATCGGTTCGGAGGACAGTTTCCAGGGTATCGTCGACCTCATCGCCCGGAAGGCGATCTACTACCTTCCCGGCGAGGAATTGGTCAACTACGAGATCAAGGAAGTCCCCGAGGACATGCTCGACGAGGTCGAAGAGTGGCGCGAGAAGCTGCTCGAGGCGGCGTCCGAGTGTGACGAGACCCTGATGGAGAAGTATTTCGAGGATCCCGAGTCCATCACCGACGAGGAGATCATCGCCGCCCTGCGCAAGGGCACGATCGAGCGGACCATCGTTCCGGCTTGCTGCGGTTCTTCCTTCAAGAACAAGGGGACCCAGTTCCTGCTGGACTGCGTGATGCGCTATCTCCCGTCCCCGCTGGACATCGGCGCCGTGAAGGGCATCAACCCCCGCAACGGCGAAGAGATCACCCGCGAGCCGAGCGACGAGGCGCCTTTCTGCGGCCTCGTGTTCAAGATCGCCACGGATCCCTTCATGGGCCGTCTGGCGTTCATCCGGGTTTACTCCGGCCGCCTGGACGCCGGTTCGTACGTCTATAACGTGCGTTCCGCGCGCAAGGAGCGGGTCGCCCGCCTGTTCCAGATGCACTCCAACCACCAGAACCCCATCGAGTTCGTGGAGGCGGGTGACATCTGCGCGGCGTTCGGTTTCAAGGAGCTGCGCACCGGTGACACCGTGTGCGAAGAGTCCAAGCCGATCGCCCTGGAGTCGATGGTGTTCCCGGATCCCGTCATCGGGATCGCGGTGGAACCCAAGACCCAGCAGGACATCGACAAGCTCGCGCTCGCGCTGTCCAAACTGGCCGAGGAGGACCCTACCTTCTCCGTCAAGTCGGACAACGAGACGGGGCAGACCATCATCAGCGGTATGGGAGAGCTCCATCTGGACATCATCATCGACCGGCTCCGTCGCGAGTTCGGCGTGGAGATCAACCAGGGAGCCCCTCACGTCAACTACAAGGAACGGCTTACCCGGCCTGTACGGTATCGGGAGGTCTTCAAGAAGCAGACCGGCGGCCGCGGCAAGTTCGCGGACATCGAAGTCGAAATCGGCCCGGCCGACGACGGCGTCAACGGTCTGCAGTTCGACAACCAGGTCAAGGGCGGGAACATCCCGAAGGAGTTCATCCCCAGCGTCGAAAAGGGTTTCGAGGCGGCGATGTCCAACGGGTTCCTGGCCGGATTCGAGGTGCAGTCCCTCAAGGTCACGCTCCTCGACGGCAGTTTCCACCCGGTGGATTCCGACGCGCTCTCCTTCGAGATCGCGGCGCGCCAGGCCTTCCGCCACGTGTACCACAAGGCGAAGCCGGTGCTGCTGGAGCCCATCATGGACCTGGAAGTCGTGACCCCCGAGGAATACATGGGAGACATTGTCGGCGACCTCAACCGTCGTAGGGGACAGATCTCGTCGATGGATTCCGACGCCACGGGGGCCCGCATCATCAAGGCCTTCGTCCCGCTTGCCGAACAGTTCGGTTATGTCACCGTACTCAGGACGCTCTCTTCCGGACGTGCGTGCAGCACAATGTCCTTCCACCACTATGCGGAGGTCCCTCCGGCACAGGCCAAGGACATCATCGAAAAGAGCGGATACAGAGTTTATACAGAAGAATAATCAAAACAAAAGCATTGATATGAGTCAGAAAATCAGAATTAAGCTCAAATCATTCGACCATATGCTCGTCGACAAGTCGGCAGGCAAGATCGTCGAGACCGTGAAGGCGACCGGCGCGAAAGTGAACGGTCCCATCCCTCTCCCGACCAACAAGAAGATCTTCACCGTCAACCGTTCGACCTTCGTCAACAAGAAGTCCCGCGAGCAGTTCGAACTCGATTCTTATTGCAGGCTCCTCGACATCGAAGATTCCAACGCGAAGACCGTTGACGCTTTGATGAAGCTCGAGCTGCCTTCCGGCGTCGAGGTCGAGATCAAGGTCTGACGTTAGCGTCAATCACAGTGATTCGCAGGGTTGTCTTTCTTGGAGGGCGACTCTGCGAATTCCGGTCCCTTAGCTCAGTTGGTTAGAGCAACTGACTCATAATCAGTGGGTCGCAGGATCATGCCCTGCAGGGACCACAAAGAGGCAGCCCGATGGCTGCCTCTTTGCGGTCCCAAAGGACTGTCGTCCAATGAGGGGCATGCCCCTCAAACTCCCCAGCCCTTCGGGCTTTCGCTTTGTGCCCAATGGCTGCCTCTTTGCGGTCCCAAAGGACTGTCGTCCAATGAGGGGCATGCCCCTCAAACTCCCCAGCCCTCTGGGCTTTCGCTTTGTGCCCGATGGCTGCCTCTTTGCGGTCCCTAATGGGACTATTATCTAATGGTTACCGGACCGGCAGGTCGACGCCGCTCGGATGGAGGCCGGGACCGCCACCGCCGGTGTAACCGCGGCTTTCACCCGTTTCCCAGGGCGAGACCCAGAAGGCGTAGAGCGAGCCGTCGGTCAGGTAGAACTTGAAGCGGACGGGCTGGTTGCGCAAACGGGCCAGGGAGGTTTTCTTGCCCCAGGTGATCCGGTACTTCGTGCTGTCCGTGTCCTTCATCGCCACGCAGTCATCCTTGGCGAATCCCTTCACGGGCTGCCCGTCGGGGCCGATCACCTCGACGGCGAGTTCCTTCGCACAGGCATTGACAAAGAAGTATTTCCCGTCGAACGACAGGGGAGAGGTCAGCAACGTGCCGCTTCCATCCATGGATACGAAACCGTCGCGCCGGAGCGTACCCAGTCCCGTCGTCTCGATCTCGGGGCCGGTACCGAGCTTCATCTTGTGGCCGCCGACGTAGAAGAAGAGCGAGTCGCCCACGATCAGCGCGTTGCCGGCCGCCACCTGCATGTTGGCCGCATTCCAGGCTGTCGTGTCGCCGTAGGCGCTGGCCATGAACGGCGTGTGGTCCGGGCGGTAATAATGGAAGCCGTCGCGGCTGTAGCCCAGCCCCACCTCGTTCAGTTTCCATTCCTTCAGTTTCCGCATCACATCCGATTCGGGACCACGGTACATGGCATATTCGCCGAGCATGATGCTCTCATACGCGATCGCGTCGAAATTGTAGATGGCGGGGGCGAAGGGGCAGAGGTCCGCCACGACCGGGTTGATATGCGGGGTGTCCTGGTCGTCTGCCGTGAACCAGAAGGCGATGTCCCGGTCCTTCAGGTAATAATTTTCCAGGCTGTCCTTGATGACCCGGTCCAGCTCGACCTGGATGTTGTGCACGCGGGTCAGCAGATGCTCCAGGCTCTCATCCTCGACATAGGCCCGGGAGCGGGTCGGGGGATTGAGGGCGCAGACCCGGATGCTCATCACCCACTTCTTGGTGAACGGGTTGAAGAAACAGGTGCTGCGGTCCTGGATCACGCCGGAACAGGCAGCCGGTGCGCCCCAGTGGATGCCGTCGGCCGAATACTGCAAGATGAAAGATCCCCCGTAGGCGACGGTAAATCCGGCGACGGATTTGTAGCGCTTGGCGGGATCCTTCTCCTGCTTGTCCAGCCAGACGACCTGCTCGCCGGACAGGTTGTTGGTCACGTTCGTGCCGGGGAAGACATCCAGTTCCGGCTTGGTCCAGTGATAGCCGTCGTCCGATTCGGCGTAAGCGTTCAGGGACTCGTCCCCCTTTTTGTAGTCCGGGAGACGGGGCGCGTTGTACCACATCTTGAATTTCCCGGCCAGCTCGTCATACCAGACCCCGTCGCTGTAGGTCAGGCCGTCGATGACGGGATTGCCGGCATACAGGTTGGTGTGGTGGCAGACGCGCTCCAGATCCGTTTCCTCAATCAGGAAATCGTCGACGAAGAGCTGGCGGCCGACGTTGATGAGTATGGGGTTCGGCTTCTCGTCGATGTACGGGAGCGGCATGGGCTTGCGCTCCGTCGGGATGGGGTAGCGGGGCGGCCATACCTCGGGGAGTTCGATGCCGTTGTACAGCACCGTCCGTTCTCCTTCCCGGGCGGAAGGCGCGCAGGAAGCGGCGAGGGCCAGGATGAGGACCGCAGTAAGGAACTTTTTCATAGCGTTTACACTTTCTTATAAAATACCAACTTGTAACTCCTCGGCTCGGCGAACGTCAGCACCTGGGATGCCAGTTTCGAGCCTTTCATCAGGCAGATTCCGCCGTCGAAATCCTCGACGGAATAGACCGCTTCCGGATCGATGCCGCGCAGGCGGAGGTGGAACGTATCCTCGGGGCACTGCTCCCGCCGGAACAGCATGAAGAAGCCTTCGCCCTGGTCGGGCAGGTTCAGCTGATAGCCGGCATAGATGTCCGAGCCGTCGATGACGCCGCCCGTCAGCGCGTAGAAATCCCCGAAATAGTAATCGCGGATCCGGTCCACGACCTTGAGCATCCGGTTGAACCAGGCAATCTCCTCTTCGGAGGGCTCCCGGTTGAGGAACATGCCCTGGAAGTCGGTCGGGGAGAATACGGTGGTCGCGCCCAGGCAGCTCAGCCAGCAATAGGTATCGAAAACGGGGACCTTGAATGTCTCGCCGCCGGTAAACGGGACGTACGGCGTCGAGTTGAGGGTGATGTTCTGCGTCAGCTCTTCAGGATGGTCGAACATGTGCGCGTCGTCCCGGCAATAGCTGTGGGCGTAGGTCATCATGTGGATGTCCATCCGCGTCCCGCCGCCGGCGCAGTTCTCCAGCAACATGTCGGGATACCGCTGATGGAGCTCCTCCCAGTAGTCCCAGAGGCCGTTGATATGGTAGATCTC
>JAEEGI010029591.1_pt1 | contig 10340 bp, 9 predicted proteins | sample 8958751 | NCBI WGS metagenome assembly JAEEGI01 (sample SAMN16246545, study PRJNA631951) | gut metagenome | biome: gut microbiome; feature: rumen; material: KS-attached | host: Bos | place: Iran: Karaj | collected 2018-10 | reverse complement strand
GATCACCGCCACCATACCAAGCGGATAGTAGATAAAACCGCAGCTTCCAACGGTGAGAAGCTCGCAGATAACAGAGTATATCATGATCTCTGAAAAGGCTATCATGATATTTCATTCGTTTCCCGATTTTGCTGTTATCAGCAGAATAATATAGAGAGCTGAGCTAAAGACATTGACAATGGCAAGGAAAGTGGCACCGTAGTACAGATAGTACAAAAAAGCTGTGACGTGTACATACAGACAGGTGGATAAAAATACAGTATTTTTCTTATTGGCCAGAAAGTCAAAGATCTTGCTCATTGGTTATTCTCCCGGGTGAGAAAAAACGACGAAAAACAGTGACTTATTATATAATTTTAAGTTCATCAAACCTATAGTTCAATAGATATAAATATTAAAAGATTGTAACGTCAGGAAGTATTTAACTTTGGCAGAAAGAGGATTTTATGAATATCTATGCGGTTGAGAGATACAGGCATCTGAATAGAGGCGTAAGGAAAGGCCAGATTCTGTTTGTAGGGTCATCTCTCATGGAGCACTTTCCTATAAATGAAATTCTTGTAAACAGAGGGCTTGACCTGGCAATCTACAACAGAGGCATAAGCGGATACACAATCCCGGAGCTTCTTGAGTCAATGAATGAGCAGATCTTTGATCTTGAGCCTTCTGTCATCTTCATTAATATCGGTACCAATGATATCAGCAGGCCTGAGGAGACTAAGGAGGATTTGTACAGGGATTATAAGGAAGTCCTGCGTCAGATAAAAGAAAAGCTTCCTCTGACGAAGGTCTATATGATGGCATATTATCCGGTAAATCCGGCTCTTGCCAAGGAGATACAAGCCTGGCCTGAGGCGGCGGAGGCAGCAAGGCTTAGAAAAGAACGCCTTCGCGGCGCCAATGATGTTGTAAAAAAGCTTGCTGCAGAATATTGCTATGAGTATATAGATGTAAATGAAGGTCTCTATGATGACGCAGGAGAGCTAAAGCGTGAGCTTTCAACTGACGGAATTCATATGTGGCCTGAGGCTTACGAGTTAATTTTTGACAACATGAAGGATTACTTGTCAAAAACAGTTGAAAAATGATTAAGGATAGTTTATACTATCTTAGTTGTTTGAGTTATGTATTTTAGGAGGAATATTTATGATTTCTGCAAGTGATTTCAGAAATGGTGTAACCATCGAGATCGATGGCAACGTATGTCAGATTATTGAATTTCAGCATGTTAAGCCTGGTAAGGGCGCTGCTTTCGTAAGAACCAAGCTCAAGGATATCATCAACGGCGGTGTTAAGGAGACAACCTTCCGTCCTACTGAGAAGTTCCCTGCAGCTCGTATTGATAAGAAGGATATGCAGTATCTCTATCAGGATGGCGACATCTTCAATTTCATGGATTCAGAGACTTATGAGCAGATTGGTCTTACTAAAGATCAGATCGGCGATTCTCTCAAGTTTGTTAAGGAGAACGAGACCTGTAAGGTTATGTCTTACAACGGCAATGTGTTTGCAGTTGAGCCACCTATGTTTGTAGAGCTTGCAATCACAGAGACAGAGCCCGGATTTAAGGGTGATACAGCTACAGGTGCTACTAAGCCTGCTACTGTTGAGACAGGTGCTAACGTATCAGTTCCTCTTTTCGTTAACGAGGGAGACGTTATCAAGATCGACACAAGAACTGGTGAGTACCTCTCCAGAGTTTGATAATACGTAACCATATCTGACGCAGTAAAGGTCATATTTTAATAGAAACTAATTAAGACAATAGGATTTTCGGCATTAAGCGCCGAGGGACTATTGTCTTTTCTTTTGCAAAAAATTTGATTTTAAAGGAGATTATTCAGATATGGAAATTAAGGAATTTGGCCGTGTAATGGCAAGAGAAGTAAGCGATAAGTTGGGTGAGGGTGTTCAGATTGAGTGCACTGAGGTTCTAAAGAATAACGGGGTTGTGTACCATGCTCTTACAATCAGGAAATCGGAGCAGAATGTTGCTCCCACAATCTATATCGATCATATGCTTGAGAAGTACAACAGAGGAGCTATGCTCATGTCGCTGGTTGATGAGGTGGTGGGAATGTATAAACAGTGTGCGCCTGCCACAGATACGAAGATAGACTTTTTTGATGATTTTTCAGTGGTTTCAGAGCGTCTTTTCTTCAAGGCGGTGAATTATAAGAAAAATAAGAAAAAGCTCGAGAATGTGCCTATAAAGAGGGTGTTGGACCTGGCATTGGTTCCTCTTGCACTTTTCGAGCATCCAAGCCTGGGATCGGGCACAATAATGATTGAGAATTCACATCTTGATATATGGGAGATTACAGAAGAGGAGCTATGGGAGAATGTAATTGAAAATGCTCCCGGATTTCAGCAGGTCAAGATAAAGGGAATCATGGATGTACTTGAGAAAATGACAGGGATGCCGACTCCGATACCGGGCGGAGGGGATGAACTCTGTGGCATATATGTGATATCAAATAAAGAAGAGTGCCTGGGGGCTGCCACTATCTTTTATCCCGACGTACTTAAAGGCCTTTCTGAGGACTTTGAGAGCGATATTTTTGTTATACCCTCATCAATCCATGAGTGCATTGTGATCCCTGATACGTTCCTTGGACTTGATGTGGAATATCTTAGAAGAATAATTCATGAAGTCAATGTAACTACTGTGGCTGATGAGGAAATCCTTAGCGATAATCTCTACAAATACGACAGGGACAGCGACAGACTCTTTATCGTAAAAGAGGCATGAAAAATGCACCCGACTGGACTCGAACCAGCAACAAAGGCGTCGGAGGCCTACGTTTTATCCATTAGACTACGGGTGCAACATAGATTATGATACCACACAAATGAAGGCGCGTCACTAGTGACGATTAGCACAATAGAGCCCTCAAACTTGACTTGACCTGGGTTTCCCTATAAAATCATTTTGGTGGTTTGCGCCAAACCAAAATTTCGAGGTTTTATTTTATGAGAAAAAAGAAGAACAGTGTAACAAATTGGAGAAATGAAAAGAAGGATATATTTGCTATCCTTGGTGATAATAAGAAATTCCTGATGCCGGCTATTTTAGTTATTGCAGTGATCATCACAGTAGTGATCGCAGTAAGTGCCAATCACAGAGCGACAGAGATTGCAGCAAACACTGCTGCTGAGGCAGAATCTACTACCTTTGAAGTAACAGAAGCTGCAATGGAAGAGAATGCTCATCCCGAAGTTAATGCCCTGGTTGAGAAATACTATGAGGCTTCCGCTGCAGGAGATGCAGATGCTCTTAAAGAGTTATACAAGGGGCTTGATGAGACAGAGATCCTAAAGGCTGTTGCTACTTCAGAGTATATTGAGAAAATCGATAACATAACAGTATATACCAAGCCCGGTCCTGTTGAGGGAAGCTATGTTGCTTACGTATACAATGAGGTTAAGCTCTTTGATTATGATGGCAAGGTACCAGGTCTTGAGACTTTGTATATCTGCACAGACGAGAGCGGAAATCTCTACATCAACGGTGATATTGCAGATGCAGGAGAGCTTGATTACATTAAGCAGATAAGTGTACAGGCAGACGTTATTGACCTCAATAACAAGGTTGCATCAAGCTATAACGAGATGGTCAGCGGCGACGAGGCTCTTGCAGAGCTTCTTACCAAGATGCGTTCAGGAGTTCAGGTTTCAGTAGGAGAAGCCCTTGCTACATCAGAGGCAACAACTCCCGATGAGAGCGCAGCTGAGGAAGCATCTACAGAAGAGACAGAGCCCGGCAAGACAACCATTACAACCAGGATCATCAAGGCTACAGATGTTATCAATATCAGAAGCTCCGATTCAGAGACTGCAGATATTCTGGATAAGACTACACAGGGACAGGAGTTTAAAGAGCTTGAGGCTCTTGCAAACGGCTGGAGTAAGGTAGAGTATAAGGGCAAGGAAGCTTACGTAAAGACTGAGTTCTTCGAGGTTGTATCTGAGGAGACAACAGTAGTTGATAACAGTGAAGAGAATGCAGAAGAGGCTGACAATGCATCTGCTGCAGCTGCTTCTTCATCAGCATCAACGGATTCATCAGCTGCTGCTTCATCTGCTTCAACAGATACTTCGACTAAGGTTTCATCAGCCAAGACCGGTAAGATGACAGTTACGGATTCTGTTAAGTTCCGTAAGGGACAGAGCACTGACAGTGAGGCTATTACTACAATTTATGCCGGATCAACTGTAAATGTTATCGAGCAATATGCCAGCGGATGGGCTAAAATAGAGTATAATAATAAGACAGGATACGTTAAATCCGAGTTCCTCAAAGACTGATAAATACATATTCCTTCCAAGGAGGTAACATCTATGTTTGGACGTTTGAAAGTAGCTATCATGGGAACCGGCAAGATTGCCGGAACAATGGCAGAGACACTAAAAGAAACCAAAGGTGTTACGTGTTATGCAGTTGGATCACGAACATTAGAAAATGCCGAGAAATTTGCCAGGGACTATGGCTTTAAAAAGGCTTACGGTTCTTATGCGGAGCTTGTTGCAGATCCGAAAATCGATCTTATCTATGTCGCAACTCCGCATTCGGAGCATTATGAGAATGTTAAGCTTGCTATTTCCGCAGGCAGAAACGTTATCTGCGAAAAAGCTTTCATGCTCAATGAAAAGCAGGCAAAAAAGATCTTTGAATTTGCTGAGGAGAAGAAGGTTCTTGTTACAGAAGCTATCTGGACAAGATATATGCCCATGAGGACCAAGCTCATGGAGATCCTTGCCAGCAATGTCATCGGTGAGCCCACTATGCTCACAGCTAATCTCAGTTACAATATCGCTTATAAAGAGAGGATTCAAAAGCCTGAGCTCGGTGGAGGAGCTCTTTTGGATCTGGGTGTTTATTGTCTTCATTTTGCATCCATGGTATTTGGAAATGATGTAAAAGACATTGCATCTATCTGTACCTTTAACAATCTCGGAATGGATATGCAGGACAGCATCACACTCAGATATGCTGATGGTAAGATGGCTGTTTTAAATGCCACAGTTCTTTCAACGGGAGACAGAAACGGTGTCATCTACGGAAGCAAGGGCTTTATCGTTGTGGAGAACATCAACAATCCTGAGGCTATTGCTGTATATGACAACAACTACAACAAGACTGCCTATTACAAGAGACCCAAGCAGAAGACCGGCTATGAGTATGAAATTGAAGCCTGCGTTAAGGCTATCGGAGAAGGGTGGCTTGAATGCCCGGATATTCCTCATGCCGAGACTTTGAAGATCCTTAACATGATGGACTTTATCAGAAACAACAACCATATCGTATTCCCGGGTGAAAACGATATTACGGATGCTGTAGAATTACCGGCTGCTGAGCCTGTAGAGGAAAAAGAGGCAGAGCCGGAAAAAGAGGCTGAGGCTTCTGAAGAAATTTCAGAAGCAGTGGAGCAGGGAGAGTATGAAGAAGAAGTTAATTCTGGGGATGATACTTCTGGCACTGACGTTTAATCAGTTTTCTTTCGTCAGCTTCGCAGATGAAACTGATGATGCTATTTCTGAGATGAGGGAGAGGGAGGCCGAGACACAGGCAGCCATCTCCAATCTTCAGAAACAGACCAAGGAAACAAAGGAAGCAATCAGTGCCCTTGAAGGACAAAAAGAGCAAACACAGCAAAGCGTAAGCAATCTGGAAAGCCAGAAGAGCTCTCTTCAGAGCACCATAAATGGTTATTCCAGTAAACTTGAGACGCTTAACAGCGAAATTGACGAGGCTGAGGCAGCAATGGCCGTAGTCTCTTCTGAAATTGTCCGCCTGAATAATGAGCTTGCAGAGGCTCAGAAGCAGGAGGCAGACAGATACGCACTTCTCAAAAAACGTCTGCAATCTACCTACGAGAGTGGTGGCTCATCAGGACTTATCCGTGTTCTGCTTGAATCCGGGTCTATTGGTGAACTTCTGACCAAGTTTGAGTATCTAAATGCAATTGTCAGATATGATCGCACAAAAATAGCTGAATATCAGGGGCTTCAGGCTCAGATTGAGGAGCAGAAAAGAGTTGTTGAGGAAAAGGAAGCAGAACTGGATGCTTATCAGGAACAGCTTGACGAGAAGCACACAGAACTGTCAAACCTCACCGATGAAGTAAAGGGACAGCTCTCTTCAACCAAGAATTCCCTTTCAAATGAGAAGAACAAGCTTTCAAGCTATGAAGATCAGCTAAAAGAGCTTGATAAGAAAATGAAGGATCTCGAAGCTCAGACAGCAGCAGCTAACGCAAAGCTGGCTCAGCAATTGGCAGAGCGTCTTGCTCTTTCAAAGGAAAACCTGGGCGGTTCCTATGATGCCAGTGAACAGGAACTTATCTGGCTGGCAGCTACCATACAGGCTGAGTCGGATGGTGAATCCTACACAGGTAAACTTGGCGTCGGCTCAGTTATCATGAACAGAGTAAAGAGTTCGGCTTTTCCAAATACAGTCATCGGTGTTATTACACAGCCTATGCAGTTTGCACCCTACAGATCGGGTAAGGTTGAGTTCATCATTGCAAATGGCCCCAATTCCACCTGTATAAGGGCAGCACAGGAGGTTTTAGCCGGTGCCCGTATCGGAGACTATCTTTTCTTTATGACTCAGTATTGGGCCGATTATTACAGAATAAAGAATTATGTCATGATAGGTCATCATGCTTTCTTTTATCGCTGGGAGACCTACGATCCGCCTGCAGAGGAAACTCCACAGGAAGACCCTGCACCACCTGAGGAAAATCAGGACAATGGCGGCGGTGAAAATACAGAAAATACAGAAAACCAGGAAGAAAATTCCGAGTCCTCAGAAGGTGGCGGCGATAGCGGCGAGAGTAGTGAAAACAGCGAGGATGGCGGAGAAAACAGTGAAGAAAGTTCCGGAGACGGAGGATAAATTAAGCCCCATTACAGCATAAAAACTGTAATGGGGTATATTTATAAAAAACTCTTGCGCTTTAAACCACCAAAGTGTATAATTGTATACAATTATTGATGCTAACGAAATATAGGAGGAAGTAAAGCTATGTCATACGTAGATGAAGTCTACAACTACGTTGTAGAGAAAAACCCGGCTCAGCCTGAGTTCCATCAGGCAGTTAAGGAAGTGCTTGAGTCACTTCGTGTTGTTATTGAGGCTAATGAAGAGGAGTATCGTAAGGACGCTCTCCTTGAGAGACTTGTAACTCCTGAGAGACAGATTCTTTTCAGAGTACCTTGGGTTGATGACAAGGGACAGGTACAGGTTAACAACGGTTTCCGTATCCAGTTCAATTCAGCAATCGGACCTTACAAGGGAGGACTTCGTTTCCATCCTTCAGTAAACCTTGGTATCATCAAGTTCCTTGGCTTTGAGCAGATCTTCAAGAACTCTCTTACAAGCCTTCCTATCGGCGGCGGTAAGGGTGGTTCCGACTTCGATCCTAAGGGCAAATCTGACAGAGAAGTAATGGCATTCTGCCAGAGCTTTATGACAGAGCTTTTCAGACATATTGGTGCTGATACTGACGTACCTGCCGGAGATATCGGTGTGGGCGGACGTGAGATCGGATTTTTGTACGGACAGTACAAGAGAATCAGAGATACATACGAGGGAGTTCTTACAGGTAAGGGCCTTACATACGGCGGATCACTTGCTCGTACACAGGCTACAGGCTATGGTCTTCTTTACCTCACAGAGGAGCTTCTTAAGTGCAACGGCTCTGACATCAAGGGCAAGACAGTAGTTGTTTCAGGAGCAGGTAACGTTGCTATCTACGCAATCGAGAAGGCTCAGCAGCTCGGCGCTAAGGTTGTTACATGTTCTGATTCAACAGGATGGATCTATGATCCTGAAGGAATTGATGTAGCACTTCTTAAGGAAGTTAAGGAAGTTAAGAGAGCAAGACTTACAGAGTATGCAGCTGCAAGAAAGTCAGCTGAGTACCACGAGGGTAAGGGCGTTTGGTCAGTTAAGTGTGACGTTGCTCTTCCTTGCGCAACTCAGAACGAGCTTCTTCTTGATGATGCTAAGCAGCTTGTTGCTAACGGCGTTCAGGCTGTATGTGAGGGTGCTAACATGCCTACATCTATCGAGGCTACTGAGTACCTCCAGAGCAACAAGGTTCTCTTTGTTTGTGGTAAGGCTTCAAACGCAGGTGGTGTTGCAACATCAGCCCTTGAGATGAGCCAGAACAGCGAGAGACTTTCATGGACCTTCGAAGAGGTTGATGCTAAGCTTAAGCAGATCATGGTTAACATCTATCACAACATTGATGACGCAGCAAGAAAGTACGGCATGGAAGGTAACTACGTTGCAGGTGCTAACATTGCAGGCTTCCTTAAGGTTGCAGAGGCAATGAAGGCTCAGGGTATTGTTTAATAAAACACATCACTTATGATAGAAGGCCGGAGCGATATATGCTCCGGCCTTATTTTATTTTGTATGTCTGTTGTGGTAAGATATTCATTGGAAATTTGAAGACGTAAGGACTTGTTGATGATTATGGGAAGATTGGTTAATTCGGTAAAGAGAGTTGGAAGGTTTCTCTTTGATAAAGAGACACGCTTTAATTACCTCTGTATTTTAGGTGCATATAACGGCCTCAGCGACGAGGCGTTTCTTAAAAAGAAGTTCAAGATTGCCATGGGATATGAACCGGATTTAGAGAATCCGCTTACCTACAGTGAGAAGCTTCAATGGTTAAAACTCCATGACAGAAAGAATATATATACACAGATGGTCGACAAGCATGAGGTCAAGGCTCTGGTTCGCGACATGATAGGAGAAGAGTACGTTGTACCTGAGTATGGCTGCTGGGACCATTTCGATGATATAGATTTTGACAAGCTGCCTGATAAGTTTGTTCTTAAATGCACACATGATTCCGGCGGAATCTACATCTGCAAGGACAAAGCGAGGATGGACAAGGCGGCTGTTAAGGAGTTCATGGAAAAGAGGCTTAGCAGGAATTCATATATCTTTGAGAGAGAATGGCCTTATAAAAACGTCAAGCCAAGGATACTTGCGGAGAAGTTTATTGAAGAGATTGCAAGTGACGACCTTAGAGACTATAAGTTCTTCTGCTTTGACGGAAATGTTCCGTATTTGTTTGTTGCATCTGAGAGAATGGGTGATAGCGAGACTAAGTTTGACTTTTTCGACAGAGAGTATAATCACCTCGATCTTATAAACGGCCATCCAAATGCTACTGTAATACCTGAAAAGCCTGCAAATTTTGACCTGATGCTTGAATTGTCCGAGAAGATGTCTAAGGGAATTCCGCAGGTCAGAATAGACTTTTATGACACCGGAGAACACGTTTATTTTGGTGAGTTTACTTTCTCACATTGGGGAGGGACTAAACCCTTCGAACCGGAAAAGTGGGACAGGATCTTTGGAGACTGTATCAAGCTTCCGCCCAAAACACATGAATAAAATTTTAGCCGGAGACAGTTATTTAACTGCCTCCGGCCTTTTATATTTAGCTTTATTATTCTTTTGCGGATTCTTTTAAGAGCTTTTGTATCTCTGCTTCAGTTTCAAGGCTCATAACCTTGCCTGCGAGATCATCGGCTTCTTTCTTGGTCCATTTGGAGATGATACATCTCGCTGTAAGGACAAGAACCGGGTTCACAGAAAATTCCGTGAGACCAAAAGAGATGAGCAGAGGAATCATAAGTGGATCGGCAGCTGCTTCTCCGCACATTCCTACAGGTATTCCGGCTTCTACACCACATTCTATTATGTGCTTTATAGAACGGAGAACTGAAGGCTGGAAAGTGGAGTACAGATAAGCAACATCAGCATTTCCTCTGTCAACACTCATGGTGTACTGAGTCAGGTCATTGGTTCCGATTGAGAAGAAATCGGATTCTTTGGCAAGAAGATCGGCAATCAGAGAAGCGGAAGCAGTCTCTATCATGCAGCCTATTTCAATATCCTTGTCATAGGCGATATTCTTTTCGCCAAAGTCCTTTTTGATCTCGGCAACCATCTCTTTTACCGCACGAATTTCTTCTACGCAGGTAACAAGAGGAACCATGATCTTAACCTTGCCAAAAGCACTGGCTCTTACAATGGCACGGAGCTGGATCATATAGTTGTCTCTGTTTCCGAGACAATACCTTACAGCTCTGTAACCAAGGAAAGGATTCTCTTCCTTCTTGATGTTGAGGTAAGGAATATCCTTGTCACCGCCAACATCAAGGGTCCTGATGATAACAGGCTTGCCACCGAGAGTTTCGGCAGCTTCCTTGTATGCAGCAAACTGCTCATCCTCAGTAGGCATCTTGGTGTTGTCCATGAACAGGAACTCGGAGCGGAAAAGACCTACACCTTCACCGTCACATTCAAC
>JAEEGI010029590.1_pt1 | contig 10341 bp, 6 predicted proteins | sample 8958751 | NCBI WGS metagenome assembly JAEEGI01 (sample SAMN16246545, study PRJNA631951) | gut metagenome | biome: gut microbiome; feature: rumen; material: KS-attached | host: Bos | place: Iran: Karaj | collected 2018-10 | reverse complement strand
TTACGCAGTGCGGCAGAAGTTTTCAGCTTACGGTTCATCAGCTGGAGCACGAAGTTTCTGCGATGTACCCGGAGATTGCTCACGGAGCAGGACTTGCCGCACTTTGGTGCAGCTGGGCGCGTTTCGTGTATAAGGCGAATGTGCCGCGCTGGCTCCAGTATGCGGAGCGTGTGTGGAATGTGGACATAGATTTTGAACATCCTGAAGTTTCCATAGAAAAAGCAATCGACAAACAAGAAGATTTTTACCGTTCCATAAATATGCCGGTGAACTTGCGTTCTCTCAATGTGAAAAAAGAAGATTTGCCTGAGCTTGCGCTTAAGTGCAGTCGCAGCAAGACGCGGACGTTGGCGGGATACAAGCCGCTCGGTTACGATGAGATCCTCGCAATTTACGAGCTGGCGTTTTAATAGCCAATCGGCGTAGGGATTGGAGCCACGCCGTAGGCGGCCACCGCAGGCTTTAGCCAAGGAGGCTGGAGCGTCAGCGGAATGGCGGAAAGCCCGGCGGCAGGTTTTGGCGCGAGTTTACGAGCGGAGGAACCTGCCGAACGCCCCGAAAAAAAATCAAGAAATTTGTCAAAATCCGTAATTTTTTGCTTGCAATATCCAGAATGTGTGGTAGTATGAAATTGTAATCAGGAACGGGTTGGGAGCGTACACCGATTGCACGTACAGGAGGCGTTGATGAAGTTACAAACAGAAACACATAACCTGCACGAGGTTATAATACGTTAGACAACATAGCCACCAGCCGCTTACAGCTGGGTTAAACTATAGTGCCAGTCCAAAGGTGACTGAGAGCACGTTACAGGGCGCCAAAAAAGGCGCCCCTTGTTTTTTAAAGTAGCCGGGCGGAACCCAGCCCCGCGAACAAACGCAATCCGCGCATCTAAACAAAACCCGCCCTGAACTCGACGAACCACGCACACGGCGGACCCCACAAACCGCGACCTACCCCAGAACATTGTCACATTTTCAGCGAAATCGGCGGATTATCAAAGTCCCCCCGATTTATCAAGTTTTTGGTCTGTACGGAACTCATGCTTTATCAAAATCCACGCGATAATATCAAGCAGGATAACGAAAACGAAGAACCAGCCTCCGTAACCGGCGGCATCCGCCTGATCCGAAAGCAGAAAATCATACAAACCATGGATAAGCATCGGGATAACAAGCGCGAGAAGCTTGTACCGACGCAAGCCACGCGCGTTGCCCGCAAGAAGCGATGCTTTTGCACGGCTCATATAAAAGCCCATGAAAACGCCGAACGTCGTGTGGCCCGGAATGGAGAACAAAGCTCTTCCAAACGCGACTCCTGTACCGAATAGGCTTATGTAAAGGATATTCTCTAGCGCGGCGAACCCCAGAGAAGCGGAAACCGCATAAACAATGCCGTCGTACCGGTAGTCAAAATTGTGGTTTTTCCACACGAAAACCATTATCACGAGCCACTTGGAAAGCTCCTCAACAAGCGCGACACAAATGGTGTTCTCAATCCATGCGAATTTTACGGTCGAAGTGTTGTAAATCGCCGCGAAAATCTTAGTAAGAAAAGACTCCACAAAGCCGCACGGCAGCGCGAAAATCGCCCCGATTATTATCACGATAACGACAAGGCTCAACGGCTCGCGCTCATTTTTGTCGAGCCGGTATATGTACCGCAGAATGAGAATAACCGGAAGCAATGCCGGAACAAGAATTAACAACAATGATAAACGCATATGACTAACGAAAATCCCTCTTTAATTATCACGCACAATTCAGATTTCTTCAATTACGGAAGAGCCTTTTTCGCCGGAAGCCCATTGCCAGTTTTCGTAAAACCGCAGTTTGCCGCCTTCAATTTTCGGGGTGGAATCGCACGAGCCCGATTTTTGCTCGCCATCTGTATTTATATGCTGGTACGTAAAATGCAGGTTATTCCCCTTATCGATTTTCCCGATAAGAAAACCCTTCACGACTTTGCCGCCTGAATATTCAGCCCAGATATTCTCCCCTTTTTGGTGGTAGCTGAACACCGTTTCTGCAGAGACTTCGCCAGATTTTGAGTTTTCAACGGCGACAAAAAGCTTGTCATCGACCGAAAAAGCTTCCGTATCATTCTTAAAAAGATTTTTGCCGCTTTCGTAAGCGGTTTTCAGGTTCTTATCCCAGTTTTCAGTGCGCGATTTATATTCTTTCGTCATTCCGTCAAAAACGATAAAATCCGTTTTCTTAACGCGGTCAAAAAGCCTGTCGCCAAGCATCACTTTTTTCATGCTGTAAAGCAGCCCGAAGTTTTCAAGCCGCTCTTTATAATTTCCGGCGGTGCAAAGAATAAGTGCTTTATCAAGTTTTTTCATCCTTTTGTTTCCGTACGCGAACCCGAATGTGAAAACTCTGTCGAACCAACCAACAAGCTTGGCGGGGGCTTCCGTCCAAAAAACAGGATAAATAAACACAATTGCATCCGATGAATTGATTTTCTCCTGCTCGGCAAGAACATCGGGCGCAAGAGCCGGCGCTTCGTTATAATTCGCGTCGCGAAGATACTCTTTTTCCGTCATATCCGTTTTGAAATCCATTTTGTACAAATCGGAAATGATATATTCATTACCGGAATCGACAATGCCTTTTATAAATGAGTCACGGACATTTCGAGTAAACGAATCCTCTGAAGGATGACAATAAACGATAAAAGCTTTCATTTTTGAACCTCTGCCAAAAATCAAGATAGTGCAAAATCGCATATAACGCAATCGCATAAAATTTTACTCAAAACATCAAATCCGGTGTAAAATAATATGCTATTCTCATAACATCAGCTGATAAAAGGATTCGGTTTATGGCAAACATGGAACTTCTGGTGCGGACTCTCTCGTTCATAGAGGACCATCTGGAAGACGATCTGAACACAGAAACGATTGCGAAGGAATGTTACGCGTCAAAGTCTTCGCTTGAAAAAACTTTTAAGTTTTCACTCAATTTTTCTGTGCGCGATTACATTATCAGACGGCGAATGACGAAAGCCGCCCGCATAATGTGCCAGAAGCCTGAACTGAGTTTGTTGGATATAGCCGTGATGTACGGTTATTCAAGCCACGAAGCCTTTACGCGGGCTTTTACGCAAGTGTGGAAATGCACTCCGTCGGAGTTTAAGGCTGGCAGTAAAAAACGCCTTTCTCCGCTCGATTTGTTTCCGCGCATTACCGGGATTTTCCAAGTACAAGGAGAAGATTTTATGAGAAAAGCAGTAGATGTTTCTGAACTTTATGATTTTATAAAAGCAAGAAAAGATTGTTGGTTTATCAGTTGCGATATAGCGAGTTTAGTTCCGATTAACGAGATTTCAAGGGAGGCCGGGGATATAGCGATTCTTGAGTCGATGCGCAGAATGGAAAAAGCTTCTGGCGATGAGGATTTGATTTTCCGCATCGGGGGCGATGAGTTTGTGATTCTTACGAATTCGAGCGACGAAGAGTACGCTAAATCGATACAGGATAAACTTTTCGCTCTGAACGGCAAGTTTCTTCCGTATGACAAAAAGGATGTTCCGCTGAATCTTTATGCTGTTTTGCGGAAAAACGACTTTAAGGCGCTCAAATACAACGAGTTGTTTGACAATCTGATGATTAAGATGGAAGAAAAACAAGTGCGCTGGTAAGGCGCTCGGTAGTACGGTTTTGCGCGGCGGGACTGTCGAGTCTGGTCGTGCGGGCTCGCGAGGAATCGCGCGTTGCTGATAGTGTTGCGGCGGGTGGATAAGTCGCCCGCCATGTGCTAAACTATCCGCATGAACAAAGATTTTGCCACCATAAAAGAGTTCGCGCCGTCCGATGTTAAAGTTTTGGACGCATTCATGACGTGCGCCACCCAAAAAGACGTTGATTTTCTAAACACTTTCAAAGCGGACAAGCTGCTGTACAATTTCAGAGTGACAGCCGGAATTCCTGATAAAAAAGCGGAATCGTCTTATTCCGGGTGGGAGAACACGCGGATTGGCGGACACACTTTGGGGCATTATCTTGCGGCCGCCGCGCAAGCTGTTGCGCGTGGCTTTGGAGACGCGAAAGGTTCGGACGGCATTTCGCTTGGCGAGCGGCTTTCGTACCTTGTGGAGTCGCTTGCTGAATGCCAGGACGCGCTTGGAACAGGTTTTATCTTTGGTGCGACGATGGCGGACGCTACAAAGCCGGAGCTACAATTTGATTTGCTCGAAGCAGGCACGACGGCGGACACCTGGGTTCCGTGGTATACGGCGCACAAGCTGATGAACGGTCTTGTTGAAACGTGGAAAAGCGCACGGATAAAAACAGCTCTTACAGTTGCGGAGCGGTTCGGCGAATGGATTTACAAGCGGACAAACCGGTGGTCGCCGGAGACAAAAACGAAAGTTTTATCTGTTGAATACGGCGGAATGAACGATTGTCTTTACGAACTTTACAAATGCGCTAAAGCCGATGGATACGCGGATAGCGAGCATTTTTTACGCGCGGCGGAAGCATTCGATGAAGTGACGCTTTTTGAGGCGGTACGGGAATGGAACGATGCTTGCGGAGGTGGCGCGGGCGTGAGTCGCGAAGATTCGGCTTCTGACGCGAATTCTGGTAGCGAGGCTTCCGGCTTGCCCGATGTGCTGAACAACCGCCACGCGAACACAACGATTCCCAAGTTTGTTGGCGCAATGAACCGCTTCTGCACATTGGGCGATGCAAAATATCTTGATTACGCAAAAGCGTTTTGGGATATCGTCGTGAATCACCACACATACATCACAGGCGGCAACAGTGAGTGCGAGCATTTCGGGCTGGCAGATGTGCTGGACGCGGAGCGGAGCAACAGCAACTGCGAGACATGCAACACACACAATATGCTGAAACTTACTCGTATGCTTTTTATGGCGACTGGCGACAAAAAGTACGCCGATTATTACGAAAACACTTTTATAAACGCAATTCTTGCATCCGTGAACGCGGAAACGGGAATGACGCTGTATTTTCAGCCGATGGCGACCGGGCTTTTCAAAACGTACTGCAATCCGGATGTGAACAAAAACTATTTTTGGTGTTGCACAGGAACAGGGCTTGAAAACTTTACGAAGCTCGGAGACAGCTTTTATTTTCACACCGATGATACGCTCATCGTAAATGAGTACGCAAGCTCCGCGGTTCATTGGGCGGAAAAGGGATTATCGCTTGTTCAGGAAACAGATTTGCCGATGACGGAAAAAATGACGTTCCGCATTGTGGCAGATTCCACCGCAAACTTGCGTGATGGTGCGCCTATCGCAACCGATGCGGTTTGTAGCAACGATTTCGCGCTTGCGTTGCGTATTCCCGACTGGCTGGCGGAACCGGCGAGAGTTTCGCTGAATGGCGCGGATGCCACATGCCGGGCAGAAAACGGCTACCTCGTTATTTCGCGCGAATGGAAAGACGGTGACACCGTAGAACTTTCTCTGCCCGCGAAAATCGTTCCGTACACGTTGCCCGACAATACGAACGTATTCGCTTTTAAGTACGGACCTGTCGTTCTTGCTGCAGAACTCGGCACAGAAAAGAAATATCTCTATCAAATAGGCATTATGTGCGATGTCGCCGGGAACAAGTACATTCGCGGGCAGGAGATGACGCTTACAGGAAACTACGGTAGCACGAGCGGGCTAAAGACGCTCCCCGCAGAGACGATTCGCGTTAAGGGCGGCTCCGTGGCAGACTTTATGCGCGACATAAACGAGCATTTACGCCGTGTTCCGGGAACTTTTCGTTTTATCCTACACGACACGAATCTTGATGATGAAAAAGAACCGCTCGTTTTTGTACCGTATTATCAGATAACAGAACAGCGGTACGGCATTTACTGGCTTTTCACGGAAGCCGCCGGCAACAGCGACCCCGCCTCATCTGGCACCTCAGGAAACGCCGCCCGCACTGGCACGGACGCCACCCCGAATACTTCCGAGAGAGCCGGTGGAACCAGTATCGGCGACCCGCTTTCAGACAGCACGCTTATCCAGAGCATTGGCGTTGGTTATGGAACGCAGACTGAAGGCGGCAAGGAGCTTTTTCCGTTCATGCAAGAAACCGGAACCGGCTCCGTCGGTAACCCGGACGAGCTTACCCGCTTTGCAAACGCGGGCGGCTCCTTCAGTTACATGATGAAAGTCGCCCCGAATAAGCGGAACTTCCTTATCTGTACGCTTTTAAAAGCAGACGACGGAAAAACGCTCCGCATAACAGCGGACGGCAAAACCATAGCGTCATTCACGCTGGGCTCGCGCCGGGAAGGCACTCCGCGCGAACAAATCGCCCCAGGTGACAAAAGCACCCCGCGCAGAAACAGCAACGAAGGCGACCATAGCAAACTACGCATACAATCTGGTGAAAAATACACGCGGATTTTCGAGATTCCGCAGGAAATCATAGCTTCTACGACACCAGACGAATTGGCGACAATCCATATTTCGTTCAGCGGAGCGCCCAAAGACAGTTCACAGCACGAAAACACGCCGCAGTCCGCGCGGATAGCGGCTCCGCTTGAAATACGCTGTATTTCTTGACATAAACCGTCTCTTTGCTTACCATTCGCTTCATGGAACACAACATAGCGCCTAACATAGACAAAACGCCATTTTCTTGCACCAGAGACGGCTTAACAATACGCGGACATATTTACCGCGCGGCACAAACGAAAACCGCCGCCGAAAGCGGAAAATGCGCTGAATCCCGCGAAAAAGAACCAATTATCATCCTTAGTCACGGTTTTCTTGGCAACGACACCCATATTGTAACGTATGCGGAAGCTCTTGCAAAAATCGGCTATGTTGTGCTCACGTTCGACTTTAACGGCGGCGGTCCAGAATCCACAAGTTCCGGAAAAAGCGTGGACATGACGGTCCTCACCGAAAAAGCCGATTTGCTTGCTGTCATCAAATACGCTGAATCGCTTGAAAACACAGACACAAACAGCATATCGCTCGTCGGATTCAGTCAGGGCGGGTTTGTAAGCGCGCTCGTAGCGGCGGAGCTTAAAAATCGCATTAAAAACCTCGTGCTTTTCTACCCTGCCCTTTGCATCCCCGACGATGCCCGCAGCGGAAAAATGATGCTTTTGGACTTTGACCCGCAAAACATCCCGCCAGTTATTTGCCAAGCCCCTATGATAATCGGCAGCAATTACGCGCTTACAGCCCAAAAACTCGACCCGTACAAAGAGATAAGCGGATTTTCCGGCAGAACGCTGATAATCCACGGTACTTCGGACAAAGCTGTGAACATTGAATACTCCCGCAAAGCAAAAAGCGTCTACAAAAATCTTGTTTACAAAGAGATTGAAGGCGCAGGTCACGGTTTCAAAGACGCGGACGAAACGGAAGCCATCCACACTATGATAGATTTCTGCAAGCTTTAATACTTTATCACAGATAACCCACCCGTATTTTAAGGCTTCAAGAAATTCTATTGACATTTCACTATCTTCTGTTATAGTAAGGTTGTCGGATAGGAGACATTAAACCCTATTCCATTGGTCGTTACGGAGACCTTAAACCCGTAACATAGCCGGCTTTAAGTCGGCTTATTTTTTTGAGTAACATATGGCAAAACAAACTCCCTCTTTCAAGCAAAATGTTCTCATTGCAATCTGTAATGGTGCACAGAAATATAAGGATGTTTTTCTTGATTATGAATATGAAGTTTTCTCAAAAAGTTTTAAAACAAATAAGCCCTATATCATATCTGCTACAAAATCTAATTTTTTACATCTTACAGGCGTTAATACAAACCTCACGGCAAATCAATTTTTTGACAAAGCCCTGAACAACACACTTACAGAAAGCGATTTTGATTTCAACAAAAAAGGCCAAACAGAAAAGATAGTAAAAGGTTCTGTCCGCCGTAAAGTTCGATTTTTAAAAGATCTCGATAGGATATTTGATAAATCAACACTCGTAGAAGAAAAATTTGTGAAGAACAAAATTTCATGTACCTTTGCAGTTTCTGAAAACTCATTTACACTTGGTTTTATTGCCGTTCCAAAATGTCGCCCCAAAACACTTTTAAAAGGAAATGAACTGAAAAATCCACAAAAGATAGATTTAATCAAACGCCGAAAAAAGGGGAAGAAAGATTTTGAAGAGTTTTTACAGTAAAATCAAAATGATTTCATATCTATCTACCAAAAATTCTTCCGAGAAATCAATAGCAACAATCACAGAACCAGTGCTATAATTTTATGCAAACGAAAAAAGAGAGGTTTTCATGAAACTACTTAACAAACGTACGGGGGGGGGCATTCCCTCTCTGTAAATTCTTAATCCTTCTGATTTTAGCGTGTTGTGTCCTTACCGCATGTTTAACAACTGATGAATCGGCACAAGCCTACACACCAGCCCCTGTACCAGTTCCAACAGAACCCGCAAACGTAACCGAAATATCATTCCCAGTTGATTTAAGCAGGATGCCTGTTGTTAACAACGATAATACTGTCACGTTCGACAAAGCGACTAACACCTTTACCGTTAAAAAAGATTATCTCGATCAAGCAGGACTTAATATCTGGCTTGGACAAGATATTTCAGCATACAATATTATAAGAGTGAAATACAAGGCTCTTGGTGATGCAGGATTTTGTTTGTTCACAGATTACGAAAATGATAATCTTGATGATTATGATAATCCCTGGTTTGACAGAAACACCTACTGCCCTTCATATCTTACCGAAATGGTAATTCCTCTAAAAAAGGGAATGAGAAAGTTGAACAGTATAGGATTTTTCTCTATGAATAGCGTAAAGAATGAGAAGTTTGTTATCGAAAGTGTAACGCTTGAGAAAGTTTCAAATCCTGTAAAAACAGATATCTGGGCTAGTAATGAAGCTCCTGTAATAGACACTGCCACAAAAGTAACAATGAACGAAAAAATTACAGCCTGGGATTTTGTTCCGCAGCTTGGTGTAGGATATCATTATCAACAATTACATGCGAATGACCTGTCGATGGATTATGGATTGGATGTCTACCTGGTATGGGATTATCCAAAGCCATCAAAGGAAGGAATAAAATTCATTAAAGAAAAAGGTTTTTCAACTGTCCGCTTGCAGACCACTCCCGGTGCATACATGCTGGATGAAAAGTATACTATCGATCCGAGATACTTAAAAGAACTTAAACAATGTGTAGACTGGTTAATAGAAGATGGTTTGTATGTTATCATTGCAGGTCCAAGAGACGATCACCTTCAAGATCATTTTTGGCAGGAAAAAGTTGGCAAGGATGTTCACTATGCCTGTTATAATGTAAGCGAAAAAGATAAGAAACAGTCAAAAGAGTTTCTTAAGGCCGTCTGGTTGCAGTATGCCCAGGCATTTAATAATTCCTATGACGAGCATCTTATTTTTGAAACAATGGATGAGCCGGCAGCTATTTTTCATGAGCATGCCTGGGTTCCAGACGAAAATTGTTCCACATGTAAAAAGAATTTTGAAATTATTAATGAGTATAACCAGCTTATTGTTGATACAATCCGTTCTACTGGAGGAAACAATGCAAACCGTTTTATTATGGTTGAGGGGCTTACTGGAAACCGATACTGGCTTCTTGCACATAAGCGATTTAAGCTTCCAGAAGACAGTGCAAAAAACAAGATTATACCGGCAGTGCATAATTATCCCATGCCTGCAGGCAGAACATTATATACAGATGGGTTAAAGAAATTCTTTATTACAGACTGTTTTGACGCTCTGGATGAATATTTCTTCAATAAGAAAATTCCTGTGTATTTTTCTGAAGTAGGCCACCCCCGTACTATTCCTATTTTGGAAAGAATTAAATGTATAAAAGATTTTATGGCAGAAGTAAGAAAACCAAATCGTTCTTGTGCTGTTTCCTTATTTGATAATTTTAATAGGTTTGAAGGAGGAACAGCTTATGACCAGCATAATTCCGAGTGGGTTGAAACAGAGTATGTTGATTCGCTTTTGTATGCTGCAAAAGGCAAACAATATCTGCTGAGTTCAGTTTTTACAAAAGAGAATGAAATTACGGTCGAAAGCATTGTCGGTAAAAATCTTTTGAGCGAACCGTTTAATCCAAATAATTGGAAGGCCTGGTATGAAATAAATCCTAATATACTTGTTCGTTCTGTTCCTGCAAAATATAAACTTGAAATCCAGATAGAAAAGACAGGCTCCAAACCGATACTACAAGTCTCTTTTCATGATTTCAAAAATAAATCCACCGATATTTCGACAAGGAATGATGTTAAAGTAACCGGAGCAGTAAAAGGTTTCTGCTTTGAGGTTAAGTCCGAGACAGTCACTATAACAGTAAACGACAAACTGGCTGCAGAATTTGAAGATGCTG